>Ga0307987_1001573_pt1 | contig 12518 bp, 12 predicted proteins | sample EllFjometagen181_FD_203157 | JGI IMG/M metagenome (GOLD analysis project Ga0307987, IMG submission 203157) | Marine microbial communities from Ellis Fjord, Antarctic Ocean - #181 | ecosystem: Environmental > Aquatic > Marine > Unclassified | place: Southern Ocean | collected 2014-10-08 | reverse complement strand
AAAATTTTTCTATTTACTTTAATATTAAATGTTTTTAAATTAAATATAAATTTACTATAAGACATGTTGTATTTTCTTACAGCTGCATTTATACTGACTATCCACATGCGTCTAACAGTTCTCTTTTTTTGTCTTCTATCTCTATACGCATATTGATGAGATTTTATAACAGCTTGTTTTGCAACTCTAAAAACTTTACTTCGTGCACCATAATACCCACGTGCTTGTTTTAAAATTTTTTTATGTCTTTTTTTAGACGTAACGCCTCTTTTTACTCTACTCATCTTTTTTCTCCATTAAATATTTGGCAAAGCTCTTTTTAATGCTTTTTCATGCGATTTATCAACACATTTTAATGGACGTAATTGTCTTTTTCTTTTTGAAGATTTTTTAGTTAATATGTGTCTTAAATGAGATTGTTTATGTTTATAATTTCCATTTTTTGTTTTTTTAAATCTCTTGTATGCTCCCCTGTTAGTTTTTAATTTTATCATTGTTTTTTTCTCATAAAATTTATTTTTTTAAAGGTGATACAACTGAAGTTATATTTTTACCTTCAAATTTTGGTAATGATTCTATTTTACTATAATCTTCTAAATCGTTACATATTTTTTGCATTAAATCTAAACCATTTTTTTTATGTATTATCTCTCGTCCTTTAAAACATATAGTTATTTTAGTTTTATTTCCATTGTCTAAAAAATTTTTAATATTTTTAATTTTTATTAAATAATCATTGCTACCAGTATTAGGTCTGAATTTCACTTCTTTAACTTTAAATTCTTTTTGTTTTTTTTTTGCAACCGAACGCTTTTTATTTACTGAAAATTGAAATTTTCCATAATTCATAATTTTAACAACAGGTGGTTCTAATTTAGGTTGTATTTCAACTAAATCTAAATTTAAACTACTTGCCCTCTTTAAAGCATATTCCAACTCTACTATTCCAATTTGTTTTCCACCTTCATCTATTAATCTTACTCGTTTAGATTTTATTTCATCATTAATTTTGTTTTTTAACTTATTAATAATATATCTCCTTAACATTTTTTTAGTTTTAGTTCATTAATAAATTTATTTAAAGAAATGTGTTTTATTAACTGGGATCCAAATTCTCTAACACTTATTATTTTTTTTTCACGTTCTTTTTTACCCAAAACTATTATATACGGAATTTTTTGTAAAATACACTTTTTAATTTTATATTCTATTCGTTCGTTATTAACAGATAATCTTACTTTATATCTTGATTTAACAACATCATATATGTGTTTTGCGTAATTTAAATCAAAATCATTTATATACAAGATTTCTATTTGTATTGGAGTAATCCAAAATGGTAATATACCATTTTTATTTTCAAGTAAAATTCCTAAAAATCTTTCTATTGAACCTAAAATTGCCCGATGTAATATTATAGGTGTTTTAGCATTTCCCTTTTCATCAGTATAGCATGCATTTAACTTTTTTGCTGTAAAAAAATCAACTTGTATTGTACCACATTGCCAAATTCTATCAACATTATCTTTTAATGAAAATTCTAACTTTGGTCCATAAAAAGCACCTTCATGTGATATAGAGTAATTGATTTTTAAATTTTTAATTACATGTTCAAGAATATCTTCTGCCTTTTTCCATATAAGATTATCATCAATAATATTTTTAGGTCTTTTAGATAAAATAACTTTAAAGATTTTAAATCCAAATTTATAATATACTTTTTTTAATGAATATATAAATTTTATAATTTCACTGTACATATTTAATTCTGTACAAAAAACATGGCCATCATCCTGGACAAAATTTCTTAATCTCATTAAACCAAACAATGTTCCTGATAATTCATTTCTGGAACACATTCCAAACTCTGACAATCTAAAAGGCAAATCTTTATAACTTTTTTTATTAAAATGTTTAAATATATTAACATGACATGGACAATTCATTGGTTTAAGGACAGACACGTTTTGCTGATCATAATTATATTTGAATATATATTCATCAAATTTAGACATATGTCCAGATTTTTCAAATAAAGATGAATTTAACATTACTGGTGTATTTACTTCAAAATATTTATTTTTATTTACAATTGATCTAATATATTTTATTATTCCAAGATAAATAGTCCATCCATATTTATTCCAAAATACAACTCCAGGTGCATGATTATAAAAATCAAACAAACTTAACTCTTTACCTATTTTTTTATGATCATAATTTTTAATCTTTTCTAAATTAATCAAATAATTTTTTAATTTTTTATCTGATTCCCATGCCGTTCCATATATCCTATACAACATTTCATTTTCTTTGTTATTTTTCCAGTATGCTCCAGATATGTTTAATAATTTAAAATATTTTAAATCTTTTGTATTAGAAACATGTGGTCCTAAACATAAATCAATAAAATCATTTTGTTTATAATATGTCATGTCAGATTTATTTATTCTAGCTATAATGTCTAATTTATATTTATTATCATAAAATATTTTTTTTATGACATCAGTTTTGACATTGAAACGTAAAATATTAATATCACACGTTGATAAATATTTCATTTTATCTTCTATTGTGGTCAAATCCACATTTGTGATTTTTTTTTCTATAAAAAAATCATAATAAAAACCATATTTTGTAACAGGTCCTACATAAAATTTAACATTTTTATAAATAAGTTGTATTGCATGTGCTAATAAATGAGCACATGAGTGTCTAATTATATTTATCGCTTTTTTATTATTTATATCTATAATACATGCTGATGAATTTTTTAATAAAATAATATCTAAATCACATAATAAATTATTTATATTAAAACAAATAATTTTTAAACGATTAAACCTATCAATACTATTAACTAGGTGATTTATAGAACTTTTGTTTTTCACGAAAAACATTTCATTGTTATTTAATGTTAATATCATATTTTTTATATACAAATTAAATAAAATTATACAAAAGTAAAGAAAAAATGGATATAATATAAGAAAAATTTTATAAATAAAAACAATGAATGATTTTAAAATTGTTCAAAATGCAAGAAAAATATCAAATTTTTTATTTTATGATTATTTAAATCTAGTGTTTGAGAACTTTCAAGAATTACATGGTGATAGATGTTTTGCTGATGATAAATCCATTATAGGAGGTTTGGCTAAATTGGATAACATATCAGTTGTAGTAATAGGTCAACAAAAAGGAAGGACTATAAAAGAAAAAATAAAACATAACTACGGCATGCCTTATCCGGAAGGATATAGGAAAGCTTTAAAATTATTTCAACTAGCCGAAAATTTCAAGTTACCAATAATTACATTTGTAGATACACCTGGCGCCTATCCAGGTATAAATGCAGAAAAACGTGGACAATGCATGGCAATAGCAAAAAATTTAAGTTCAATGTCAAAATTAAAAACAATAATAATTAGTCTCATTATAGGAGAAGGTTGCTCAGGAGGAGCGCTAGGTATTAGTGTGTGTGATAAATTATTAATGCTTGATCAATCTTATTTTGCAACAATTACTCCTGAAGGATGTGCATCTATATTATTAAAAACAAATAATATAATAAAATTAACTAACAATATGCATATTACACCAAACAAGTTAATAAAATTAAAAATAATAGATAAAAAAATAAATATTAAATCATTAAAAAAATATGAAATTAAAAAATTATTACAAGATACATTTAAAAGTTATATACGTGATTTAAGTAAAATGACAATTAATAAATTATTAAAAAAAAGAGAACAAAAATTGATTAATTTTGGTATGTTATGACACTCCAGTTAAATAAAACGTGGTTTTATAATAAATGTGCATCATTAAATATACATAAACGAATATACATTGGTTATAGTGGCGGTGTGGATTCAAGTGTTTTATTGCATTTATCTCAAGTGTTATCAAAGAAATTTTTATACAAAATAAGAGTTATACATATTAATCATTTTTATAATAAAAGGTCATTTTACTGGAGTTATTTTTGTAAAACACAGTGTGATAATTTAAAAATACCAATAAATATTTATATTAATAAAATAAAGTATAAAAAAAATATAGAAGAATATTTTAGACTTTTAAGGTATAATTTATTTTCAAATATAATTTTAAAAAACAGTAGTTTGCTATTAGGACATAATAAAAATGATTTTATTGAGACAATATTCTTAAATTTATTTAGAGGATCTGGTTTGAATGGTTTATCCGGAATAAAGGAAAAATCTAAATTAAAACATATAAATATTTTAAGACCATTATTAAATATTGATAAATCAACAATAGTTAATTATGCTTATAAAAATAAAATCAGATATATTATAGATTTTAGTAATTTTAAATATATTTTTAATAGAAATTATTTAAGATATAATTTATTTTATAAAGTTTTCGACAAATGGCCTGATTTTAAAAAATCAATTTATAGTTGTAGTGTTATATGTCATAATACTTATGATTTTATTTATAAAAAATGTATGTATTTTTTTAAATCAAAAGGGTATTTTTATAATTTATTATCTATCAAATATGTATTATTATTACCTAAATTTTGGCGTTATGAAATTTTCAGATTATGGATAAAACAAAATAATTATACAGCGCCATCACATCATCATGTATTAGAAATTGATAAAATATTGCATACTAAAAATTCAAAAACAGCATTTATAAAAATAAAAAATTATAAAATACAAAAGTATAAAAAACACCTTTGTATTGAAAAAGTTTATCAAAATTATAATAAAAATACTTTTATTTATGTTAAAAATAATTCATATAATTTAAAATACAAAAAAATTAAATATATAATTACACAAAAAACTTTGTTTAATTATTATAAACATTTGTCAAATAAAAAAAGCTTAAGTATGATTAAATATAAAAAAAAATATATTATTTTATCCGGAATTTGGATAACCAAAAATTATTATAAAATTTCATTTATTATCAAAAATTTAAAATAATATAAAATTTTTTTATAAAAAAAATAATCATTTAGACCAATTGTATGAAAAATTCTATAAATTTTATTGATTTATCTTTAAGACCATCTTTTTTAAACTATAAAATAAACAGTTCGATAAAAAATGTTATAAAAAGTAATAAATTTGTTATGGGAAAACAGGTATCTGAATTTGAAAAAAAGCTGACACATATGTCAAATGCAAAATATGCTGTAGCATGTTCAAATGGAACTGATGCGTTAATTTTATCTTTAATGTCTTTAAATGTCGAAAGGGATGATATAGTTTTTGTACCAACATTTACATTTGCATCAACAGCGGAAAGTGTTGCATTTTTAGGTGCAAAACCATTTTTTGTTGATGTTCTTAAAAATTCATTTAACATGGATCCGGTTGATTTAGCATTAGGAATTAAATTAGCTAAACAACAAAAATACAATATAAAATGTATTATAGCTGTTGATTTATTTGGACAAGCATGCGATATAAAAAAAATAATGGCATTATCAAAAAAATATAATATACCGATTATATTTGATTCTGCGCAAAGTTTTGGAGGTATGTATAAAAAAAAATATATCGGATCTATTGGAACGATGACAACAACTAGCTTCTTTCCAACAAAACCATTAGGTTGTTTTGGTGATGGTGGCGCTATTTTTACTAACAATAAAATATTATATAAAAAATTATTATCACTTAGAAACCATGGATCTGGAAAAAACAAATATGAAAATATATATATAGGTATGAATTCTAGATTAGATACAATTCAGGCAGCAATATTATTAGAAAAAATAAAAGTTTTAAAAAAAGAAATAAAAATGAGAAATAATTTAGCTAACACTTATAATAAATATTTTAAAAATTATATTTCAACACCTTCTATCGATAAAAATATAATATCAACATGGGCACAATATTCGTTAGTTTTAAAGAATAAAAAAATTCGAAACAAATTAAAATTATATCTCAATGATAATTTAATTTTTGTAAACATATATTATCCAATACCATTACATATGCAAAAAGCTTACAAACAATATCCAAGAACAAAAAACAAATTAATTGTAGCAGAACATCTATCTAACACTATATTAAATTTACCCATATATCCATATATGGATAATTTTAAAAAAAATAAAATTGTGTTAATAATGTTAAAATTTATTAAAAAATCACTTTATTAATCAAAGCACCACCAAGACAAACATTTTTATTATAAAATACTATATATTGTCCAACAGATATAGCCTTTTGTTTTTTTTTAAAAAACACATCATAAAAATTTGAATTTTTACATTTTTTTACCAAACATAATGTATTGTGAAATCCATGCCTAATTTTAATATTACATACAAATGTATTTAATTTGTCATTAATTAAATTTACATTTGATACTTTTATTTTTTTAGAAAATAATAAAAAATTATTATTTTTTGTTACATATAATATATTTTTAATTATATTTTTTTTATAAACATACCATTTGATTGTTAACAAATTATTATTTTTTATAGATAAATGCTTTCTTTGACCAATTGTATATAAATATAAACCATTATGATACCCAAGCATAATATTATTATTTGTATAAATTTTACCACACATGACATTTAAATATTTTTTTATAAATTCAAAAAAATTGTTTTCACCAATAAAACAAATACCTGTACTATTTTTTTTATTAAAATTTATTAAACCATTTTTTTTTGCAATTTCTCTGATTTCTATTTTAGAATAATTTGATAATGGAAATATAATATTTTTTATAACATTTTTTTTTATTTGATTTAAAAAATAAGTTTGATCTTTTATAATATCAAAACTTTTTTGTAAAAAAATATTATTATCCATTTGTTTTAAACAACAATAATGTCCGGTTGCTAAAAAATCAAAATTAAATTTTTTTATTAAGAAATATAACAAAACGTTAAATTTAATTTTTTTATTACATATTATATCCGGATTTGGAGTTTTTCCTAAAACTAGTTCTTTTAAAAATAATTCAAAAACAAAATTCCAGTATTCTTTAGAAAAATCTAAAAAATGTAGTTTTATATTCAATTTATTACAAATATACAAGGCATTCGTATAATCAATTTGATTGTTACATTTACTATTTTTCAAAGTTTTCCAATTATTCATAAATACCGCTTCAATATAAAAATTACATTTTTTTAATAAAAATGCGGCTACAGATGAATCAATTCCACCTGACAAGGCGATACAAATTTTAATTTTTTTCATATTTCATTTTACTTGTGATATAATAACAAACCATTATTTGATAAAATAATATAACCATTAATAGATAAAATATCATGATAAATAAAAATATCAATAATTATTTACCACACAGATACCCCTTTTTATTTGTTGATAAAATACTTTGTTTAAAAAAATACAATTACATATTAACAATAAAAAATATTACAATATCAGAATTTTATTTCACAGGTCATTTTCCAACAAAACCAATTGTCCCTGGCATTATAATTATAGAATCATTAGCTCAGACTGGAGGTCTTTTAGCTAATATAAGTTTAGGTATAAAAGTTAAATATCCAAATTTTTATTTGGGTAGTATAAATAATACAAAATTTAAAAAAATAATAGTGCCTGGAGATCAAGTGTATTTAGAAGTAAGAATTAAAAATATAAAAAAATTTGCATGGAAATTCACCTGCCAAGCATTTGTAGATGGAAAGCTTGTTTGTTATTCTGACATTACATGTATTAGAAATTATGAAAAATATTGATAAAACTGCAATTATAAAATCACCTTGTAAAATAGATAATAGTGTTCATATAGGTGCTTATTCTATAATAGGACCAAATGTACAAATAGGTAAAAATACATGGATTGATTCTCATGTAATTATACAAGGTGAATGTTTTATAGGAAATAATAATAAATTTTTCAAATTTTCTAATATAGGGGATGAACCTCAAACTATAAAAAATAAAAATATTAAAAATTCATTATTTATAGGACATAATAATATTTTTAGAGAAGGTACAAGTGTTCATAAAGGCACAACAAGAAATAATGGTTTAACATCAATTGGAAATAATAATTATTTTATGGTTAATTCGCATATTGCACATGATTGCTTGTTAGGAAATAATATAACATTTGCAAATAATGTATCTATTGCCGGACACGTTACAATAGGTGATTTTGTTAACTTATCTGGATTTGTTGGAATACATCAATATGTTTGTATTGGTGATTATAGTTTTGCTGCTGGTGGAAGTATTATATATAAAGATATTTTTCCATTTACACTGGTTGCTGGTTATCCAGCAAAAACAAGAAAATTAAATTTAATTGGGTTGAAACGACAAAATTTTAAAAAATATAATATACTTTATTTAAAAAAAATATACAAATTAATATTTAAAAGTAATTTAACAATAAATCAAATAATTAATTATTTGAATACGGAAAAAGATACATGTAAAGAAAAAGAAATAATAATAAAATTTCTAAAATTATCTAAAAGAGGTATTACCAGATAATGAATATAGGAATTATTGTTGGAGAAGTATCGGGTGATAAATTAGCAGCTAATTTATTTAAAAATATATTTTTAAAAAATAAAAAAAATAAATATTTTGGAATTGTTGGGCCAGAATTAAAAAAGCTTGGATGTAATGAAATTTTTTCCATAAATGATCTATCCATATTTGGTTTAATTGAACCAATTTTCAAAATAAGAACACTTATTAAAATTAAAAAAAAAATACTAAATAACTTTATTAATAAAATAGATATTTTTATAGGTATTGATTTTCCAGGTTTTAATTTAAATATAGAAAATTGTTTAAAAAATAATGGCATATTTATTATACACATTGTCAGTCCATCTATATGGGCTTGGAGAAAGCATAGAATAAGACATATAAAAAAATCAGTAAATCTTATGATGGTCTTATTTCCATTTGAAATAAAATTTTATAAAAAAGAAAAAATACCTGTGAAATATATTGGACATCCATTAACTGAGTTAATAAATATAAAGTTTAATGAAAAAAAAATTAAATTAAATTTAAATGTCGATTTAAATAATGTTATTATATCAATATTACCTGGAAGTAGAGATAATGAAATTAAATATCATATACCTTTATATAATAAAATAATAAGAAAATATGATTATACTAAAAATATTACATTTTTAATTCCTGTATCAAATATAAAGCAATATATTTTTATAAAAAATACATATTTTAATAATAACTTTAAAAATAAAATAAATATTATATTTAATAATTTTTATAATTGCTTGAGAATATCTAATATTATAATTACAGTGTCTGGTACTGCATCATTAGAATCAGCTTTGCATAAAAAATTAACAATTGTTGTATATAAAATGAACAATTTAATATTTTATATTTTAAAAAAATTTGTTAATATAAAATATATATCATTACCAAATATTATCAGTATGCAATATGTTTTACCAGAATATATACAAAACAATTGTAATTTAAAAAATATATATAATGAAATATCAAAAAAAAATAATTATATTTTAATGATAAAAAAATTTTATATAATAGAAAAATTAAATCAATCCTTAAAAAATAAAGCACGACTAACATTAACAACAGTTATAAATAAATTTATTTTATAACAAAAATGGTTTTTATATGATATCTAATTATATACCAGAAGATATAGAAAAATTTGTACAAGATTTTTGGAATAATAATAAATTATTTTTAATTGATGAAACAAAAAAAAAAAAAAATTTTTTTTGTTTATCAATGTTTCCATATCCCAGTGGAAAACTTCACATAGGTCATATCAGAAATTATACAATAGGTGATATAATTGCTAGATATAAAATCCAAGAAGGATATTATGTTCTTAATCCAATTGGATGGGATTCTTTTGGAATACCAGCTGAAAATGCCGCATTTCAGCGCAATATATCCCCAAAAAATTGGACAGAGCAAAATATAGCATGTATGAAAATACAATTAAAACGTTTAGGTTTTAGCTTTGATTGGAGTAGAGAAATTACTACATCTAATAAAGAATATTATAAATGGGAACAATTGTTTTTTATTAAATTATATAAATCAGGGTTAGTATATAAAAAAAAAACTTTTATAAATTGGGATCCAATTGATAAAACAGTCTTAGCAAATGAACAAGTTATTGATGGAAAAGGTTGGCGATCTGGATACCCGGTTGAAAGAAAAAAAATATCACAATGGTTTTTAAAGATAACAAGTTACGCAAATGAATTGATTTTAGGTTTAAAAAATCTTAGCGGGTGGCCGGCAAAAGTAAAAGGAATGCAAAAAAATTGGATTAATAAAAAAATTGGATACAATATTATTTCAAATACCAATACAAATCATCAATTTAAATTTTTTTTAGATAGATTAGATTTACTTCCAAATATAAAATTTATATTAATATCTCAAGAACATGAACTGTTTGAAAAATATAGTATAACAGATAAATTTAAAAAATTTGATTTAGAAGAAAAAACTGATTTATATATAGTTAATCCAATAAATAATGATAAAATACCAATTTGGATAACAAATAAAAAATATAAATCTTCAGATTACTTATATAATTTAGGCATACCAAGCAATTATAATAATGATTATAAATTTGCAAAAAAATATAATATAAAAACTGTTCAAAAAAATATATTTTATAATATAAAAAAGAAAATACTTATAATATTGTTTTTTAAAATATTAAAAGAAAAAAAAATTATAAAAAAGTTAGAAATATTTAATATTAAAGATTGGTGTATATCTAGACAACGGTACTGGGGAACACCAATTCCAATTGTGTATTGCAGTGAATGTGGAATTGTGACAGAAGAAAAAAAAAATTTACCAATAATTTTGCCAGATATAAAAGAACATAATTACACAAATATACTTTTAGGTAATATTGAAAATTTTATAAATACAAAGTGTCCAACATGCAATAATTATGCAAGAAGAGAAACTGATACATTTGATACATTTTTTGAATCATCTTGGTATTATATAAAATATATTTCTTATAAAAATTCTATCAATAGCGATAATTTAGATAAATGGTTGCCTGTCAATCAATATATTGGCGGAATTGAACATGCTACATTACACTTGATATATGCTAGATTTTTTCATAAATTAATGAAAGACTTTAAAATTGTAACATGTGATGAACCATTTAAAAATTTATTAACACAAGGAATGGTTCTAATGGATGGATCAAAAATGTCTAAATCAAAAGGTAATATTATTGATCAATCTATACTAATAAAAAAATATGGTGCTGATGCGTTAAGATTGTTTATAACATTTGCAGCTCCACCAGAACAATCATTTGAATGGAATGAAAATGGTATGTTAGGATGTAAAAAATTTTTAGAACGTGTATGGATTTTTACAAATAAATTAAAAGATCATATAAATGTAGATAATAACTTATATGATAAAACATTTCAGTTTGAAGATAAAAATATAGAAATCATAAACACTTTCAATGATATTTTAGAAAAAATAAACTTTAATATAAAAGAAAATCATGCTTTCAATGTAGTTGTAGCTTTGCTTATGAGCATGTATAAGTTATTAGGGAAGTTAAATATAAATAAAGATGAAGATTTATTTATAACAAATAAAATTCTACACGCGTTATTAATTATTTTATCTCCAATATCACCACATATTACACATTATTTATGGTCAAAAATTTTAAAAAAAAATATATTAATAATAAATGAAAAATTTCCTAATAAAATAGATAATATAAATTTAAAAAAAAATATATTTAATTTAATAATTCAAGTTAATGGAAAATTTAAAACAATTTTAAAATTGTCAAAAAATAAAAACAAACAAAATGTAATAAATTATGTTTTAGAAAACGATCGTATTAAAAATATAATTTTAAATAAAAAAATAAAAAATATTATATATAAAGAATTTAAAATTATAAATATTGTAACAAACAAGTAAATATATTTAAAATTTCAGATTATGATATGCTTGAATTATAATATTTATATAAAATATATAACATTATGTATAACAATTTTATCAATATAAATTTAATAAAATTAAATTATACAAAAAAATATATAATTAAAAAAAAATTTTTAAATTTATTTTATAATGGGAAAAACAAATTAAATATATATGAATTGACAATGTATAATGATAAAAAAAAATATATATATAATGTTAAAAATTTTATCTTAATAAAACAACAAATAACAATATTTACAACATATGATTTTTTAAAAAGTTTAAACAAAAATAATAAAAAAAAAATACTTTATATATATAAAAATATAAAAAATAAAACAACTAACATAAATATTTTTTTTATATCCTTTAAAAACGATTTAAAAAAAATAAACAAAAACAATAATTTTCCAAAATTTGACTTGATTTTATTAGAAATTTTAACAAAAAAAAATGCTATAAATCAATTTTGGATAGAAATATTACTAACATCACTTAAAACTTTTTAAAATTTAAAAACTTATGATAAACACTATATTAAATATT
>Ga0307987_1001572_pt1 | contig 12518 bp, 12 predicted proteins | sample EllFjometagen181_FD_203157 | JGI IMG/M metagenome (GOLD analysis project Ga0307987, IMG submission 203157) | Marine microbial communities from Ellis Fjord, Antarctic Ocean - #181 | ecosystem: Environmental > Aquatic > Marine > Unclassified | place: Southern Ocean | collected 2014-10-08 | reverse complement strand
CTGCTCGATGACGAGTTGGTTGACACAGACATAGAAACTGGGGACAAACCCCAGGTCGTCGAGCCCGATGTAGATCCGGTTCATCCCGAAGCTGTGCTTCCCCTGCAACAGCGCAGTGTCGGTCCGGTTGAGGCTCGGGCCATTGCCGACGATGACACACGTCTCGCCAGCATGGGCGTTTCGGTTCTGCATAAGGACAGAGTCGCTCCACCGGTATCGGCGCGACCGGGAGAAGTCCCCGAATGCCTCCCGCAGCCGGTACAATGCCATGCGCGCGCCGGGCGCGCCACGACCGAACAGGGCCTTGAGGAAGAGTTGCTTCACGGTTCTCTACTCCGGGACTTGGTACGGGTTCGGAAGTTCGTCCGGGAAACGGGTGGCCACCAGCGCGTCGTTCGCCGGCTGTTAACCTGCCAGCACGCGCAAACACTCCTGCGCAGCCCCCAGTTCCATCAGGTATCGCGACTGCCAGGCTGAAGCGGCGATGTGAGCCGTCAGGATGACGTTGTCCATCCAACAGAGCGGCCCCTCATAGGGTTCCCGCTCAAACACGTCCAGGGCCGCGCCGCCCAGATGCCCCTGCCGCAGACCATCGGCCAGGGCCTTCTCGTCCAGCACGCGGCCCCGTGCGAGGTGTTCACCACGTAGGCGGCGTTCGCCAGTGTCGCCGAATCATACGGCTCTGTCCCGGCGTCCACGGCGTCCACGTCTTGGAGCAGTTCCGTGACTTCTCCTGCCCGCAGGCGCCTCCCGTAGGGGTTCGAAACGAGCTCGTGCCCGGAGCTCTCCAGCAGATCCACTGGTTCGCGACCGGTGCCCCCAAACGGACAGGTGGCAAGCAGGATTCGCGACGTGCCGACTCTCCTGCGAGACAACGCGCGGGACGGCCGCGATCACCCTGCGTACAGCGCGAGCAGTTCCGCCAGGCGGAACTGGAACTCGTCGTCGATGTCGATGGACTGGATCGCGGGGGTCGGGAACATCAGCGGAGTCTCGCCGATGCGGCGACTATTCTTGGCGAACGATTCCTTCGTGAACACGTACACGCAGGAGTTCTCCTCGCACAACGGGGGCAGATCCTGGGTCCGGATCAACTCCTCCGGATCGTGGTTGATGGCCTGGCCGCGCGAGTCGTAAAACCGGCTGTAGTGTTCGGTAACACCGAAAAGGGAGTCATGCTCCTCTTCGTTCTCCGTGAACGCCTTCAGCGCCTGCGCGAAGGTCTCCGACCGCATCAGCGGGTTGGTGGCGTGGGTCTGCAGGTAGATGTCGCCATCGCTGTTCGCCAGGTCGTGCGCGAAAATGCGGTTCGTGCTCACGGCGTCCCCGCAGAGCTCCTCCGGGCGCCGCAGGACACTCACCTTCGCCGACAGACCCGGGGCCTCGTCGACCACGCGCGGGCTGTCGGTATCGATGAGAATCCGGTCCACGGCATACACTCGGTCGAGGGTATGGACAACATGGTGGTACAGTGGCTTCCCGGCGAAGCTTCGGAAGTTCTTGCCAGTCACCCGCTCACTGTGGTCCTTGATGGGGACCAACGCCACGACCCGCCGATCGAAAATCATGATTGTCTCCGATTCCTAGGTGATTGAGGAACTACGCGACGTCTGTCGGCCTCCGGCGAAGCAGTCTGCCAACGATGGCCTTTGCAGCCCGCAACGGGCACGTGAGTCGCCAACTGAGGGTGCTCCGGATGGCCGCCAGCTTGGCGGTGAGCTTCTCACGGACCGCAGCTTCCGTGAGCAGCGCGCTCTGCGGAGACGCATCGCGTACGCCTGCCCGGTCCGCACTGTCACGGAAGGCGAGCAAGCTGCCCCGCGACTCGGCGCAGGCTGTCCTTCCCGGGAAGCGGAACAGGCGCCGGCAGCTGGCAAAGGCGATGCCCGGCAGGCCGATCAGGGATCGCCCTCCTAGCCTTCGCGAGCGGACGGGCCGCCCAGCCAACGGCGCAGACAGGCGTAGAGACCCAGCCAATTCAGGGCCAAGGCAACAGCTCGCTTGGGGAACGAGGGATGATGCCTGCGGATCGTGGCCAGGCGGCGCTGTCTTTTGAGCCACTTGAGATAGCGGAGCACGCGGTTGGACTCCTCCCCCTTCCCAGTCGGCTCGCTTCCATTGCCTGGCCCCCTTCTAAATACCGAGTGGACATGCTCGTCCCCCGCCAGGTAGTCCCACTGCTCGCACGGCAAACGGTCACGCAAGGTGGAAAGGGTGAAGTGCCAGACGTGGGCGAACGTGAAGTACTTCCTGAAGCTCAGCCCGTAGACCTTCCGCCATGCCGAGTGCTGGGCCAGAACCCCTGGCACCTCGATATACAGGAGTCCGCCCTCTGAGAGCAGCGCATGTATGTGCGAGAGGAACTCCTCGATATCGACAATGTGCTCGAGCACGTGCGAGAGGATGACCACGTCCAGGTCCCGCACCGTCGCGGCGATCTCGGATATGCCGCCATCGAGCACCCTGACGTGTCGGCGGCGGGCTTCCTCGGCGAGTGCCAGGCAATACTCCGAGCCGAGCATCTCCACTTCGCAACCATCCTGCCGCAACCCATCGGCGAACTGGACCAGCACGCCACCGTTGGAGCAACCGACCTCCAGCACCCGCATACGCCTCTGCGCAGGAAGGTGGGGCTTCAGCTTCTCGTATATCTTCGTTCCTTGTTCAGCACCGACGAGGTCACCGCCCGGAGAGTATGAATCGCCCCAGATGAGCTCGTGGTAGTCCCTCTCGTAGAACCTCGGGAGAGAACCCCCGACCATGCGCGGATGGGTCCGGAGCAGGCCACAGTCCCGACACAGAGTGATCCCGAATGGCAAGCCGGACCTATCCTCCTCGGCCACCGCGACCCCGGCGACGGAGCCGCACAGACACTGCGGCACATCCTCGACTCCATACTCGCCACTTGCCAGGGAGTCGAGGACACGATCCCGTGCTCTGTCTCTTGCGGAGGTGGATTCCATCGGCTCCCGTACCATGATGCTATCACGCTTGCTGCAGTTCTCGCGCGCAAGCAGTGGGCCAGACGCGGAGTCGGACTCATGTCCTGTCGGGAGGGGCGGTGCCGGCAGAGCCGCCCGCACTCGGCCCTCACTCAGCAGGCACAACCGCCCGGGGTCGCGGTGATCGAGGCAGTGCTTCCCGATATGAAGAAGATGCCATGGTGCTTGCTCAGTGTCTTCCCCGTACCAAAGACGTCAGCCGCCTGAACGGTCATGCCGACGGCGGTCTCGACCATATCGATCCGCCCACCGTGCCTCTCGGCCGCGATCACGCCAATGCTGTACTGCTCGGGAAGCAGGGGCAAGGCGGGGATGCGGAAGCAGACGGTCTCGCGCTGGCAGGAGTCACTGACTTCGGTGAGGGGCATCTGCTCCGTGTTCATTGAGGTCAGCCAGACTCCGTTCGCATCCTTGATGACGATTCCCAGAATGCCTCGGTCCCGCGCCGGCCAGCGCACGTCCACGGCCAGCCGAAACTCGTCGCCCATCACGCAGGCTTGGGTTGCGAGGCCCCCCAAGCGCAGGGAAACGCGCTCGATGACTGGCCGGGGACCATACGGATTCTCCCGACCACGCAGGTCCCGCTCACAGCCCGACGACGTCTCGCCCTCGCCGAGCTTCCGGTAATAGCCCAGACTCTCGTTGGCTGAGCCCGAGAAAGACAGATGCCCATCGCAGAGAACCAGCCCCTTCACACACAGGGACCTTACGGCACCCATGTTGTGGCTCACGAAGAGGACCGTGCGACCATGCCCGGCAACATCCTTCATCTTGCCCAGGCACTTCCTCTGGAACTCCGCATCCCCAACAGCGAGCACCTCGTCAACGATGAGGATCTCAGGCTCCAGGTGCGCGGCGATGGCGAAGCCGAGGCGGACGCGCATGCCGGAGGAGTAGCGCTTGACGGGGGTGTCGAGGAAACGCTCGATGCCCGAGAAGTCCACGATCTCGTCGAACTTGCCGTCGATCTCGATCTTGCGCATGCCAATGATGGTGCCATTGAGATAGATGTTCTCTCGCCCGGTAAGTTCCGGGTGCATGCCGGTGCCCACCTCGAGGAGGGCACCAATCCGCCCGTGCATTTCGGCGTGACCGGCGGTGGGCTCGGTAATCCGGCTCAGGATCCTGAGCAGGGTGGACTTGCCGGCACCGTTGCGCCCGATGACGCCTAGCACTTCCCCGCGCTTGACCTCGAACGACACGTCCCGCAATGCCCAGAGAGTCTCCTCCTCAGAGGGGCCCCGCAACTGGCTGGAAAGCCAGGAGAAAGGGGAGCCGAGGGACTCGCGTACCCGGCCAGCAAGAGTCTTTGCCTGGCGAACTTTCCGCCCAATGACGTAGCGCTTGCCAAGGTTCTCGACTCGTACTGCGATATCAGATGGCATAGCGCTCGGTGGTCAGTGATCGGTGACTGGTGCAAAGCGGCGGATCGTCCGCCCTGCCGAAAGCAGATCAGCTCAGGCCGGGGCGGCGGGATGCTGTGTCCATCGTCAAGGACAACCTAGGCAAAAGAGCCGACCGACGGGCAATCGCCAAATCGCCGGCACGTGTCCGGGCCCTGCAGGCCTTGGCACCCTAGCTCGTCCGGGAAATGAAGTCCCTCTGCGCCAACAGGGCCACCACTTCGGCAACCAGTTCGTCCACTGCGACATCGGCTGCAGCCAAGCGAAGGGCGGGGCAGGGCGGGGGTTCGTAGGGGGCGGAGATACCAGTGAAGCTCTTGATCTCGCCAGCCCGGGCTTTGGCATAGAGCCCTTTGGGGTCGCGCTCTTCGCAGACCGCCAATGGCGTGTCTACGTGGACTTCGAAGAAACTCTCCTCCCCGATGATCTCGGACGCCTGGTTGCGGTCTGCCTCGTAGGGCGAGATGAAGGCGGTAATGACCAGAAGTCCGGCATCGTTCATCAGCCGGGCAACTTCGGCGACGCGGCGGATGTTCTCGCTGCGTTGCTCGGGCGAGAAGCCGAGATCCCGGTTCAGACCATGGCGAATGTTGTCGCCATCCAAGACGAAGGCCTTGACCCCACGCTGCAGCAGTTGCAGCTCCAGCTCCTGGGCGATGGTGGACTTGCCACTGCCGCTCAGGCCGGTGAACCAGATAGTGGCCGGGAGATGGCCAAGGGCGGCCTGCCGCAGTTCGGCCGAGACCAGCGTCCCTTCGCGGGTGATGTTCTTGCTGACAGGCGCGGAAACGGGAGCGCCGGCCACTGGCTCGTCGCCCTTGACCTCACGCTCGATGATGGTGCCAGCAGCCACTGTGCCATTGGTGAGGGGGTCAATGAGGACAAAGGCACCAGTGCTGCGGTTCCGAGCGTAGGAATCGCAGGGAATGGGAGTGAGCAAGTCGATGCTAACGCGCCCGATTTCGTTCAGCTCCAGGCTTTCCTTCTGGTCACGATGCAGATCCCGGGGACTGACCGTGTAGGAGAGGGAGCGGACGACGCCTCGCACGCTGCGGGTGCAGTGCTTCACGAGGTACTGCCCGCCGATACGCATGGGGGATTCCCCCATCCAGACCAGCATGGCCTGAATGGAGGAGCGGACTTTGGGTACATTCCCCGCATGGGCAAGCATGTCGCCGCGGCTGATATCCAGCTCGTCCTCCAGGCAAAGCGTCACGGCCTGAGGGGGGAAGGCATAGGGCAACTCCCCATCCATGGTCACGATCGACTTGACGCGCGTGCTTCGGCCGGATGGCAGGGCGACCACCGTGTCCCCCACGCGGACAACCCCGGAAGCGACTGTACCGCAGAAGCCACGGAAGCCGGAGGTAGGACGGTTCACATACTGCACAGGGAAGCGGAGATCGACGAGATTGCGGTCGCCCGACGTCTCCACGTTTTCCAGGTAGTGCAGGAAGGTGACGCCATCGTACCAGGGCATGGTCTCCGTGCCGCGCTCCACCACGTTGTCGCCCCGCAGGGCACTCATGGGGATGAAGGTGATATCGTGAATGCCCAGCTTGGCGGCGAAGTCGCGGAAGTCGCGGCAGGTGTTCTCGTACGCCTCCTGGCTGTAGTCCACCAGATCCATCTTGTTGACCGCGACGACGAGGTGGGGAATGCCCAGCAAGGACGCGATGAAGGCGTGCCGCTTGGACTGGACGACGACACCGTAGCGGGCATCCACCAGCACCACCGCCAAGTCCGCAGTGGAGGCACCCGTGGCCATATTGCGCGTGTACTGCTCGTGCCCCGGGGTGTCGGCGACGATGAACCGGCGACGCGGGGTCGAGAAGTAGCGATACGCTACATCGATGGTGATCCCTTGCTCCCGCTCGGCCTTGAGGCCGTCGGTCAGCAGGGCCAGGTCCACTTCCTCGCGGTTCAGGCGCCGCGAATCACGGTGCACGGCGGCAAGTTGGTCGTCGTAGATGCACTTGCAGTCTTGCAGAAGGCGACCAATCAGAGTCGATTTGCCGTCGTCGACGCTCCCTGCGGTCGAGAAACGCAGCAGTTCGGCCTGCTCTGTCTGTCTCAACAGCTCGTGGACGTCCGCTGCCGGAGTGCCGTCAGCCATCTCGGTTTCTTTGGATATGCTGGACATGCTAGAAGTACCCTTCCCGTTTCTTCAGCTCCATGCTGCCGTCCTGGTCGTGGTCGATCACGCGCGTCGTGCGTTCCGATTTGGTGGCGATCATCATCTCCTCGATGATCTCCACGACCGAGCGCGCCCGAGAAGGCACGGCCCCCGTACAGGGGTAGCAGCCCAAGGTGCGGAACCGGCACCAGACCTTCTGGATCTCCGCCTCGGCGGGCAGCTGCTGCCCGTACAGCGGCAGCAGTTGCTCGCCCTGCACGGCCACGGCCCGCTCGACCGCGAAGTAGAGAGGAACGATGGGAATGCTCTCGCGGTGGATGTAGTGCCAGATGTCCAGTTCCGTCCAGTTGGAGAGCGGGAAGACACGGATCGACTCGCCGGGACTGATCCGCGCATTGTAGAGCTGCCAAAGCTCGGGCCGCTGGCTCTTCGGATCCCATTGGCCATGGCGGTCCCGGAAGGAGAAGACGCGCTCCTTCGCCCGGGATTTCTCCTCGTCCCGTCGGGCGCCACCAAAGGCCGCGTCGTAGCCACCATCGGACAGGGCCCGAAGGAGGGCTTTGGTCTTGAGCGCGGCGCAACACTTGACGGTGCCGTCCCGGAATGGGTTGGTCCCCGCCGCAATGGCCTCCTCGTTCCGGTGGACGAGTAGATCGGCCTTGATCTCCTGGCAGAAACGGTCGCGGAACTCGATCATCTCAGGGAACTTCATGCCCGTGTCCACATGCAGGAGAGGAAAGGGAATCCGCCCGGGATGGAACGCCTTCTGGGCCAGGCGGACCATCACCGAGGAATCCTTGCCCACGGAGTAGAGCATGACCGGGTTCTCGAACTCGGCCACGACCTCGCGCATGATATGGATCGCTTCGGCTTCGAGGCGGTCAAGGGTGCTGATTCGGTACCGTTCCATAGTGTGCCTCCCGCAGTACTGCTCAGTCGAACTCAAGCAGTTCGCGCAGGTAATCTCCATAGGTGCTCTTGCCGTAGCCATCCGCCGCCTGCACCAGCTGATCGTGGTCGATCCACTGCTGCCGCCACGCGATCTCTTCCAGGCAAGCGATCCGGAACCCTTGCCGTTTCTGAATGGTGGCCACGTAATGGGCGGCGTCCAGTAGCGAATCGTGGGTTCCGGTGTCGAGCCAGGCCATGCCTCGGCTCAACAGCTTCACGTGCAGGTTTCCCTGCGCCAGGTAGGCGCGGTTCACATCGGTGATTTCCAGTTCACCGCGGGCCGAGGGGGTCACCCCCTTGGCGATATCGACCACCTGGGAATCGTAGAAGTAAAGCCCGGTGACGGCGTAGCGCGACTTCGGGTGCGTCGGCTTCTCCTCGATGCTCACGGCCCGTCGGTCCCCATCCAGTTCCACAACGCCGTAGCGCTCGGGGTCGCTCACTGGGTAGGCGAAGATCGTGCCACCCGTCTCGCGCTTGCAGGCCCCCCGCAGGATTCGCGGGAGGTCCGGCCCGTAGAAGATGTTGTCGCCGAGAATCAGAGCGGCATCCGCGCCGCCGAGAAACGCCTCGCCGATCAGGAAGGCCTGCGCCAGACCGTCCGGGGACGGCTGAACCGCGTACTCCAGTGAGATGCCCCATTGCGACCCGTCCCCCAACAGATGCCGGAACCGGGGCGTGTCCTCCGGCGTCGAGATGACCAACACCTCGCGAATCCCCGCCAGCATCAGGACGCTGAGAGGGTAGTAGATCATCGGTTTGTCGTAGACCGGCAACAGTTGCTTGGACAGCCCTCGCGTGATCGGGTAAAGACGCGTACCCGCGCCGCCAGCCAGAATGATCCCCTTGCGATCCATCGCCACTCCCTTGGCCATTGAGGCCACCTATCGCACCAGCGCTTTGACCAACGGATTTTCCCAGACTCTGCGCACGCGGTCGAAGAACTTCTGGAGAATCGCCACGCGCTCGGAAAGGAACTCGCCATTCCCGTCGTCGGGGATGTCTGCCTGCGCCTGTGCCAAGAGCTCGTCGTAGCTTGTGAAGCGACGACCGGCCATATCATTGAGCATGTTCCGGATCACCCGACCGACCCACTCGTTGGCCACGTAGTAGTTCTTGCGGTCGCCCTTGACCCATACCTTCTCGGTGGCGCCCCACTGCTCCAACTGGCGAACGCTCATGCTCGCGCTCCCCTTGCTGATCCCCAGCGCTGCCTGCATATCCGCGAGAGAGCGCGGGCCCTCACTGAAGAAGAGGTAGGCGTACAGTTGACCGCAGATCCGACCTAGCCCAAGCGCCTGGGTAGTGTTCCCGGCTTCCTGGATGATGCGCAGAATGGCCGGATCGGGACTGGAATCAGTGGACAAGGACATGGGGGGAGTCTGGCATAATGATCGGTTGCGTCACGGCGGAACCGGATGCCATCAACGCAGGGGAGCGGACCCGGACAAGCTCCGCCCCGTGCATTATGCACCTCTTGTTCAATACAAATTGAACATACCAAGAGTTGCCCGGTCTGTCAAGCACGGGATCGCGGCGGGGACGGGGGCCAACGCAGAACGCCCACGCCGGAGCGGAATGGGCGTATGGGAACCGAGAATCCTGCGTTGAGCCGGAGGCCAGGCTGACCAAGCCATGCGCGCCCTCTCAGGAGCCACTGGCATGGAGACCAGCCAAGCGCAGGCGTATCGGAAGCCCATCGCATTCAGCGCTGGGCGCAGGCCTCGGGGACTGGGCGCCGTGGAAGGCCGCGGCAGATGACCCATGGGTGGATCCGGCTAGTGGGGATCAGCAGGCCAACCACCAGTCAGGTGGCTGTTGTTCTCGATCGACCAGGTGCGACTCTTGAAGGCCTCGGTGTGGCTGTCACCGAACAGCACATTGCCGAAGTGAGTGTGGTTGGCAGTGGTGACACGGTCAGCGGCCACCCCGGTCTCGGCCCCGCAGTCCTTCTCAGAGAAGCCTCCTTTGTACACGTAGTCCAAGTGAGCGTCGGTCAGTACCGGAGAAGGCTCCCGCTTCGTCTTCGTGCTCGGACAGACGAAGAGTTTGAGGCTCTTGATGTGCCCCAGTTCGACGAGAGCGGCGAGACCGGCGGCGTTGTCGTCTGGCGGGAAGTAGTCGTCGGAGTCGCTGCTGTATACTCTCAACGCAGTGCCGATGTTCCTGAGATTCGACGCGCAACTGATCCGCTTCCCCTTCTCCCGAGCAATAGCCAGGACGGGAAGGAGAATCGCCGCGAGAATCGCGATGATGGCAATGACGACAAGAAGCTCGATCAAAGTGAACAGCGGCGGGCTGATTCGGCGGAAGTCTTTCATGGCGGCGCTAGCCTCCGGCGTTGATAGGTATAGGTAGTGATCTCTCCGACCGATTCTATGAAAGCAGACAAGCCCTGGCAAGGCCAAAAGCGGGCATGGCACACAATTGGGCAGCTTCCGCCTCCCACTGAGACCCCATTGAGACGGATATGACAACGGATCTCGACAGCATTCTCGACCGCCGCGCCACCCCCAGCCTGAAGTGGGACCGGCACCGCAACCCGAGCGTGATCCCCATCTGGGTGGCCGACATGGACTTCGCCGCGCCACCACCGATCCTGCATGCCCTCCGGGAGCGGCTTGAGTATGGGGTTCTCGGCTACGCCATCCCCACGACGCAACTCGTTGCGACCGTGTGCTCGCACCTGGCACGGGAGTACGCCTGGACAGTCGATCCAGATTGGCTTGTCTGGCTGCCCGGGGTAGTGCCGGGCTTGAATGCCTCCTGCCGGGAGAGCAGGCTCAGCGATCCCGCTGGCTTCCTCGAGGCCAATGGGGTGGGGCTGGCCGACGGCCCCATGTACGGCTCGCCGGGCTTCGTGCGGCTCAACTTCGCCTGTCCCCGAGCCCGGCTCGTAGAAGCCCTGGACGGGATGGAGAACGGGCTCCGCCAACGGTAGTCGCGCGGAGCCCGCAGGAAGGCAGAAGGCCGGAGCTAGTGGTGGCTGAAGACGCGCTCGGGGGCGTGGTAGAGAGCCACGCCCAGTTCGTTCGCGCGGGAAATCACGTCGGCGTCACGCAACGAGCCGGCTGGAGCGATAATCGCCCGCACCCCAGCGGCCGCCGCCACTTCCACGGCGTCAGGGAAGGGGAAAAAGCCGTCGCTGGCCATGGCCGAGCCCTCGATCGCCTCCGGCCCCTTGTACTTGTTCTCGAACTTCCAAACAGCCTGTTCCACCGCGCCGACGCGGTCCTGTTCGCCAGTACCGACGGCCAGGGAACCACCGTTCTTGACGATCACCACGCCGTTGGAGCGAACGCTGAGGTTCATGTACCAGGCAATCAGCAGGTCCTTGAGCTGTTCCGGCGTGGCCGACACCGAGCTGACTTGCTCGCCCATGCGCTTGTTGCTGCCTGCAGCAGTCTTGAGGTCCTCAATGCCGTGCACATGCGTGAGCAGCGGGCCGGCCACGACCAGGCAACCGTCGGACAGGACCTTCACACTCTGGTAGCCGGCCTCGTCGTCGCCCACGTATCTCGGCAACTTGTCCAGATCGCCACACTGCAGGACGCGCATGCTCTTGTTCAGCCTGTAGGTCTCCTGGTCGTTGAACACGGCCAGGGCCTCGTCGTCGAACTCGGGCGCCACCACGCATTCCACGAAGGAACCCATGATCTCCTGAGCGGTCGCCACATCCACCTTCACGTTGAAGGCGACGGCACTGCCGAAGGCCGCGCGCGGGTCGCAGTCGCGCGCTTTCTTGTAGACATCCACCAGCGCATCCCCAGAAACGGCCACCGCCGCGCCGCTGGGGTTCACGTGCTTCATGCATGCGCAGGCGGGCTCGGCGAAGTACTTGATGATGTTCAGCGAGTAGCTGATGTCTTCGAGATTCGTCTGTGACAACCCGCTCTTGCCGGTCTTCAGTACCTTCATGTCGCCAATCACGGCGTTCACGGGGGGCTTGTAGAAGGCGGCCGTCTGGTGGGGGTTGGTGCCGTAGCGGAGATCGTCGACCTTCTCGTAGCTCCGGCCAAGCCACTCGAGCTGGTCGGGGTAGCTGCCCACGTTGCGCGAAAGATAGGTGGACCGGGAGAGTTTCTCGCTAGCCATGGTGTGTTCCTTTCCGGGAGTGAAGGTCGAGTGTCGAGTGGTAACGTATCATGAAAACTGCATATCGCAGAGCCGGTGGTAGCGTCCGCCCAGCGCCAGGAGTTCGTCGTGGGTCCCCCGCTCAATCACCCGCCCCTTGTCGAGGACAAGGATCTGGTCGGCGTGCTTGATCGTGCTCAGCCGGTGAGCGATGGCGAACACCGTGCGGTCGGCCATGACATGGTTGATGGCTTCCTGCACCAACTGCTCCGTGACCGTGTCGAGAGCGTTCGTCGCCTCGTCCAGGATCAGGATGGGGGGATTCTTGAGGATCGCCCGGGCAATGGCAACGCGCTGGCGCTGGCCGCCGCTGAGCTTGCAGCCCTTCTCGCCCACGCCGCGCTCGTAGCCTTCAGGCTCTGCCATGATGAAGTCGTGGGCATTGGCCTGCTTGGCAGCCTCGACCACCTCCGCCTCGGTGGCGGATGGGCGCCCGTAGCGGATATTGTTGCCGATGGTGTCGTTGAAAAGGACGGTCTCCTGAGTGACGACCCCGATGAGATCGCGCAGCGAGTCCGTCTCCACATCCCTCAAGTCATGCCCATCCAGTGCCACCCGGCCCACCGTCGGGTCGTAGAAGCGAGCCACCACGTTCGCGATCGTGCTCTTTCCTGACCCGGTCTCGCCGACGAAGGCAATCACACTCCCCCGAGGCATCTCAAAATCGATCCCCTCCAACACATTGCCGGAAATGCTATCGTAGGCAAAACTGACGTCCTCGAAGGTGATCCTGTCCCGGAACCCATCCAGCACGATGGGGTTGGGGCTGACCGGCAACCTCGAATCGGTGTCAAGCAGCTCGAAGATGCGGTCAGCTGCGGCCGCGCAGCGCTGTAGCCGCACATTGATCTTGGCCAGCAGCTTGACCGGCTTGTAGGCCTGCACCGCCGC
>Ga0307987_1001571_pt1 | contig 12530 bp, 15 predicted proteins | sample EllFjometagen181_FD_203157 | JGI IMG/M metagenome (GOLD analysis project Ga0307987, IMG submission 203157) | Marine microbial communities from Ellis Fjord, Antarctic Ocean - #181 | ecosystem: Environmental > Aquatic > Marine > Unclassified | place: Southern Ocean | collected 2014-10-08 | reverse complement strand
TCGATTCTCATCCTATCAGGAGTTTCTGTCGTAAGCACAGGATTATAAATCCCTAATTTTTCCAAATATCTTTTGTCCCGCGCAAATCTTGAATCTGCCGCTACCACCCAATAAAAAGGAGCGTTCGTGGTTCCATGCCTAGAGAGCCGTAATTTTACCGCCATAAAAATATGATAATTATTTCAATTTTTGTTCTTTAAATTCGACATGCTTTCTCACTACAGGATCATATTTCTTAAACCCCAACTTTGTTGTAAGCTTTTTGGGATTTCTCTTCCTAACTAAGAAATAGCCAGTGTTAGCCGTGCTTACCAGTTTTACCAAAATAGTGTTCTTTTTAGCCATATCGATATATTAAGTATATGATGAATAAACTATACCATCCGAAATGCATGTCAATAGATTACTGTGATTCTTTGCTAGCAGACACAGTTGAAAAGTTTATATTTCCAAATTTCTTATTGAACTTGCTAACTTTGGCGCTGCTTGCACTTGCCTCTGAGATCCCCTTCTTGGTCCAAGCAGGATGGTTTCTAAAATCAACGTCTAATATCAACTCATCTTGCCCACAAGTTGAGTAAGTTTCAAAACTATCCCCTCGGGGCAATTTAACTACCATTTTATTATATTTAGGATGGAGATTTGGTTTCATAAAATGTAGCCGTTATTTTTCATTTGTTTTTTTAGCTAACACGGATTCAATGCTTTTCCGTAGTTGTTTAGCTTTGCTTGTTAATTGCCTCGCAGTTCTTGATAATATAAAACCATCAAGCCCACCCTTGGCATCTACAGAGCGTAATGCGCCCGTTGTAATCCTCAATTTTACTCGCTTATTAAGAGCCTCGCTTATCAAGCTTACATTACATAAGTTCGGCAGAAATCTTGTTTTTGTCTTGCGATTCGAATGCGAGACATTCTGTCCAAATAAGGTTTTTACCCCCGTCAATTCACACATTCTTGCCATGGTCTATGCTTATAATTTGATTGAAAATCAATTATTGCGAATTTCGAACAATTAGTCAAGAGCGAAATAGAACGGAGACGGCACTACTCGCCCCCACTCCAAATTCAACTGACAAAAACACACGCCCCTTCGTCTGGAACCATAGCATCTCTTTCAACACCTGCAATAGCTTGATAAGTCTCACTTGTTATTGATTCGATTACTGTGTACAGAACGGCAATAGCTTGGTAATTCGCACTTGTTATTGCTTCGATTACTGGCAATAACTTTGTGCCCCCGTACATGGCTATGGTAGGAACAAGGCCATCTTTCCACCTCCCTAAAAACAATGAATCAACTGATTCTGCAATAAAAGGGCTAGCATCATCAATTTCAGACAAAGAATAACCTTGATTTACCGGGCTATTTTTCGTCGTAAATGCGGCTGAAAGAGTATATATCGCGTGGTTGATCGCTCCCACACCCATTTTTGTTAAACCCCCTTTTAAAGTACCATCGGGCTGAATGAAAGCCTTAGCTCCATATTTCAAAGCTCCACCTATAGCTCCGCTTCCGACAGAAACAGTAATCATTTCTATATAATCTTCTCTTTTCTCATTCAAAAAATATGTTCTTGCTGTTTTTCTTAAAACGCAGGATGAAGAAAAACCCAAAAACTGTACTGGAAGTAGGTCGAAATTATTTTCAAGCACTAAGGTTGGTAGAATTTCGGTAGCTAGGTTTTCATTAAAACATTGTTTATGTATTTGCAACGATTTATCTGCGCCCAGAAAACACACACTGACTCCAGATATCGCCATATGAATAACACCCAAAACAGCTGTTACTACGAGATTTTTGGCCAATATAGCAGCCCCACCAAAGTACATGCTCCCCGCTACTGCTATGGCGCTACCCATGCTTGTTATATATGGATGTTTATTGAAAAAATCCTTTAATTCATCTATGCTTGAATCTACACTTTCTTTCGCAAGCCAATATCCGGCCATGCCAAAGATATGCACCGACAAGCTCGGGTTTGCTATTATTAGAGGTGCTCCTCCAGCCATTAAGAAAGCTCCCGCTCCTATAGATCCCATGGTGGCAGCAGTTGTTCTATACGGATGTTCGTATATGTAATTATACATTGAGTTTGTCATTTTTTTTCTCGTAAATTAAAACGCGTTGAAAGACTTCCCTTACTTTCGGGAATATATAAATTTATAAAATGGTTTGAGAATTAAAGAGATATCACGCTGCTAGCGCTTATTACGTGAGGAACGTTTAGAACAAACGAGAATTGCGCATGGTTGCGCTATTGGAAAAGAAAATGTCTCGTCCAAGATATTTGCCAACAAAACTATTAAATTTGTAATCATATTTAATACTTCAAGATTGTTTGATACTCGATATATTATATGAATCCTTCTTAGATGTCAATAGTTATGCTTTTTTAATTAAGATAGCATAATTTGCCGTTTCTTTGATTACTTCGGTTGACCAACCATCAAAAGCTTTTAATTTTAAAACCGCATCTCCGGTATATGGGCGATTTAGTCTGGTCAAAATAAATTCAGAAATAAGCTTGTTATCTAGAAAAAAGTTAGCAAGTTGCGCTCCGCCGATCATATACATAACTGGCATTTCTGGCAAAACAGATAGAGCAAAAAAACCTTCTAAGGACGCGACAAATATTGCATCTTGTATGGATGGCCTCTTCTTCCTTGAAAAAACAATGACTGTTCTATCTTTCAAAAAGCTTTGCGGCATTACTTCAAAGCTTTTTCGGCCCATTATAATCGGGCTATTCCCAATTGTGCTTCGAAAATGCTGTAGATCGCCTGAATAACGCCATGGCACAGCGCCATCTTTTCCAACCACACCATTCTTAGCGCAAGCCATGATCCCAATAATCTTTGCATTAGACATGTACGCCTCCTTGAACCAATTGTTTGGCTACAAAGAAACGTTGGTGATCTTTTACATTATGTACCCTTAGAAAATCGATTCCACAGTCATTTAAATAATCAGATACAGCTATAGTTTCCAAATCTCGTTCAGCTGGTGGCAAGTTACAAAACGCTGAGATATAAGATTTTCTTGAATGTCCAAACAAAACGGGACAACCAAAGCGCTTTGTTTGCTTTGCGTCCCTTATTAAGGCTAAGCTCTGATAGGAAGACTTACCAAATCCAATGCCGGGATCAATAATGATAGAATTTTTTTGAAAACCACATTTAAGTAATCGCTCAATAGTCTTTTCGAACCACTTGTCAACGATGTCGTTCGAGCTTATATGCTCACCTTTAAGCGCGGGGATGGATAGCGAATGCATAGCGACAATTTTACATCCACAATCGGCAATTTCTTTGAGAGTATTCTCGTCCAAATCGCCCTTAACATCATTAATCCAACTTATCGGATATTTTTCTATTAACTTACGCACCATTTCGGGATAGAAGGTGTCTACACTGATTCTTATCGTGCCAGCTCTCATTTCTTTTAATAACCCATCAAGTACCGGCTCTAACCGACTATATTCCTCTTCAGAATCAACTATAACAGCTCCGGGCCGCGTGGATTGAGCGCCCAATTCAACAATGGCAGCTCCAGAGTCGAATAGCTCTAATGCCCGCGCTATTGCGCATTCATATGCGAAATAGTTTCCGCCATCAGAAAAAGAATCTGGAGTGAGATTTAACACTCCAACGAACTGAGGATATAACGCCAAAGCTTTGTCGGTTATATTTGGAAAAGAATTGGCAGTTTCTCCAAACTCAGGTTTAATCAGCGCGAGCAAGTGCAATAGGAACGGACGATTATAAAGCTCTGCATGAGGGATCGTGAGAGACGGCGTTTTCATTGTCAAATCATCCCAAACCAAAATATCTAGATCAATTATGCGAGGTTCCCACTTCTTATAAACTGCTGGTCGACCTAATTTTATCTCGATTGCTTTCAAGCTCTTTAATAATTTTTCTGGAGAAAGAGAGCTATTTCCATAAGCAATCGTATTCAGGAATGGCCGATTCCATTCGGCTGGCGCGTCTGTTTGTAAAAGAGCTTCGGTTTCCAGAATTGGTAAGACTTGTAAGCTGCTAAAAATGTTCCTTTTTAAAAGCTTCGTTGCCTCTTTAAGATTTTCAAGCCTGTTTCCCAGGTTAGAGCCAATGCTTATATAAATCATTCTCCGCGTCCAATATAGGTAAAGAAAACTCCTCCCTTAATTGGCGAGGTTTTGGACATTAATTTGTGTATTGTAATCTTAATAGACAATGCAGGTCTCTTTTCTTTAACTAGAAAATTGTGGACGTTTTCATGAGTATCTTTTGCCAATTTTTCAACTAAATTAAAGCTCTTGCCTACAACAGACTTTTTAATGTGTTTTGCAAGTAGTGAATAGCAGATCGTGTCTTTAAGATTATCTGTGCTAATTCCTTCAGGAACATCCCGTAAATCAATTTCAACGGTTATAGAAACAGGCCGCGCGGTTCGTCTTTCATAAGCACGACATCCCAAACAAACCGACAGCATCAGCTCTGATATTATCATTTTACAGCAAGACTTCGATTTTATATTACTTTGTGACACGGGTTAAACATACTTTATGTTGGTATAAACTTTTGTAAGCACCGCTTTGCAAAATAAAAAGAAAGAAAGCTCCAATGCGTCCATTATTAATGACAGCGTTTGCTTGTAATCTAGGCTAGAGGCCTTTATGAGGCGCTCTGTTTTATCGACACCAAGATATATTGCCAAGAAAACCATAGCTAAAACCGTTATTATCCTCATAACATCTGGTCTATTTGTTAACTCATTAGTCTGTTTAATTGCTTTCCATAGGGATGAGTCTTTAAAAAATATTTCTTGCTCTAAAAACGGAAGTTTTATATATAGCACAACAAATATTATAAAAGTTGCTCCAAATCCGAGATGCCTCTTGGCAAGGTCTGCAACCAAATAAACAAGGAAAATTCTAATGTAACACCTCTTTGTATCCAAAATAATCTTCTTAAAATCTGTGGGCAGCTTGCTTCTGTTATAGCAATCGATTAGATGCATGATTATCAGTCCAATCACTGGACAGATTAAAACATGATATGTAGATAGAATTTTTAAAGAGTATTTACTGTCTATCTTTATAAATTTAAGGATTAAATAGGGATACAAATAATATAGAATCGCCAATCCTAAAAGGGTCCACCAATATCTTGCAAGTATCTTAAGGCTCTCCTTAAATGTCTGTTTCTCTGTTTGTGGAAATTTCATGTCATTCATATTTTTCATAAGATACTCAATTGCCATAGGTTCTACGCCTACCAGCTGTTAACTTTGTCATAAAGTCTAGATAATCCAATCGCACTTTGCAACCACACCGTCTACCAATTATATATATTTTATCTACTAAGGATATGCGCAGGAATTGGGAAGAGGTTCCACAAACTGGTCAAATCAAGCAAAGAGGTCAAACAGTTCCTTTTCGCAGATCGTTTTAGCAAGTGATGCATCATGAATTTTGGCCTTTATTTCTAAACTAAAAAGTTGCTCTAAAACTTCAAGAGTTTTTGATGCAGAATATTTTTTTAAAGCTGTCCTGAAAGTAGGAATGGCCTTAAAAAAGATAGGGGGCTTGAGTTTCGATGGAACTTCTGTCGTAGAAACTCCTTCATCGATTAAACCATAAGCAACGTACAGTTGATTGAAATATCGTGCAAGGGCTCTGATAATATATGAGGGCTTGGCCCCAGCAAGGATTAGCTTTTCGAATTCCAATTCGGCCGACAACATCTTTCCTTCCATCAAACAGGTGATATATTTATCTCCATTTGTCTCAGCTACAGTCTTACTTACTACGTCTTTGACTTCATTGATTGATAGCTGGCCCTTCTCCTTACAGATAGCTACTAATTTATCTATTTCTCTTGCGATAAAGCGTGTATCTCCTCCCATACTATTAGCTGCATACTTAACCGCTTCGGGATCTATAATTTTTATCTCCGCTTCTTTTAGCCTAGAATATATTTTTCGTTCAATGACAGGTGCTTCTTCTAAATAACAGGGGACGCTTGCAAACTTCTCTTTAGTTTCAAAAAATTTCCGCACCTGATCTTTTGCAGCAATCTGACCCCCATAAAAAATTACAAGCGTATCAGGGGTGGGGTTTTCAAGCAACATACTCTCGAGTTGCTTAGGGATTCCCCCCGTTACTTCGCTCACCACTACAAGCTTTTTAGTTCCAAAAAAACTAAGGGCACTTATCTCATTGGATAAAAGATCTGGAGCCTTTGCTATATCAGAATAGCGTAGCTTCACCTTATTCGATTTTTCCTGCTCTGAGCTTCCTTGGAAAAATTTTTTATAAATACAAGCGATGCGATCGTGAACAAGACCGAGATTATTTCCATAGAGCAATATGGCTTTGAACTTCGTAAAATCTCTATTGAGAAAACTATCAATATCCCTTGTGTTTATTTTCATATTCCTCTTCTTTCTTCTGCAATTTAGCTAGCAACAGTGAAGTTTGTATTCTGATCAGCCTCATTACGTCTTTTGTGGCATTTTCATAAGCTTTCTCTTCAGAAACGTAAGAGGACCAAGCTGAAGGACTTTCAGAAAAAATTACAATAGATTTCACTTGCCCACTATCTATCACCTTCCCCGTTTTGATACTTTTTAAACTGAAATTCGCATTGATTATAAGGCTTTTTCTTAAAATCGTGCTGTCACTTTGTATCAACCAATCCCCAATACCATCCCCCAAGTTAAGATATATCTCGTATTTTTTTGTTTTATGAAGATCATCTTCATTTAGATAAAATTCGTTTTGAAAGATTTGCTTTATGAGAAACGGTCTTTTGCCATCTATCTTACCCAAGCCCACCTGAGATAATTTGGCATATGAGTTTCCTTCGTATTCATAAAGTGTATGGAATGAACAGGAAGAGAGAAATAGAAGGAATACAATAAATAATTTTTTCATTAAACTACCACATTTGCGATCTTGCCTGGAACATAAATAAACCTACGTACAGACTTGCCATTAATTTCTTTCTTAACCCTATCATTTTCAAACACCAAAGCCTTAACGGCTTCTTCTCCTACAACGCTTGTATCAAGCTCTAATGTGCCTTTAAACTTACCGTTTACCTGCATGGCAATGGTGATCACTTCGTCTTTTAAAAGCTCTTGAGCACAACTTGGCCAATTCTCATGCACAAGCCAACCGCTGTTCCCCAAATTATGCCATAATTCTTCGGTAAAATGTGGAGCTATCGGGTTTAGCAGCTGAATTACTGCCTCGACCGACTCTTTTATAATAAATTTATCCTCATAGGTTTCAAGCTTTGAATAGTCGAAAAGTTCATTTGTCAATTCTCTGATGAGGGCGATGGCCTTGTTAAACTGAAATTGCTCCAGGCATTTTGTAAAATCAAAAATCGTTCTATGACTTTTAACCCGCAAGGCCTTTTGCTTGCTATTTAGTTTGGTCTCAGAAATACCTGACATTGTAATGTCTTTGAGCTCTTCCGTATGTGAAGACACAAATTCGTACAACTTATTTACGAACTTTGAAACTCCCTTTATACCAGCATCTGTCCATTCAAAACCTTTGATTGGTGGAGTGTCGGACATAATAAACATCCGGATCGTATCACAGCCATAATCTCGAATCGCTTCGACTGGAGAAATAACGTTCTTATAAGATTTGCTCATCTTCTTCAACCCAACAGAAAAGATTTCTTCACGCGTTGTCTTTTCAAAAAACCTATTCTCTTCTTTCGTAACGTTGGCAACATTGATCCAATTTCCATCTTTGTTCTTATAGGCCACATGCCCTATCATTCCTTGCGTAAAAAGATTTAAGAACGGCTCTTCAAGGTCTAAATAACCACACTTCTTCATGGCCCTGACAAAGAATCTAGCGTATAGCAAATGCAAGACGGCATGTTCAATTCCACCAATATACTGGTCTACAGGAAGCCAATGCTTGCACGCTTTCTTATCTATAACGTCTTTTGTGTGTGGATTGCAAAAACGAGCATAATACCACGAAGAATCAACAAAAGTATCAAACGTATCCGTTTCTCTCATAGCATCACGATTGCATTTTGGACATTTGACATGCTTCCAACTTGGATGGTTCTCAAGAGGATTTCCTCTTTGATTAAAATCAACGTCTTCGGGCAATTGTACTGGCAAATCTTGCTCTGAGACGGGAACCGTTCCGCAAGTGTTGCAATAAATTATCGGTATAGGGCAGCCCCAATATCTTTGTCTAGATACACCCCAATCTCTAAGTCTATAATTGATTATTCCCTTGCCACTTCCGTTTTTTTCCAAGAATTCAATTATTTTTTTCTTTCCTTGGGCTGACGTCAATCCGTTTAGAAAATCTGAATTCACAAGCAGATCTTCCTGTTTTACTTCTTTGATATAAGCATCCTCTGGACTCTGAACACTTTGAATAACTGGAAGTATGGGCAAGCCATATTTTTCTGCAAACATATTGTCGCGCAGATCATGGGCGGGACATCCAAAAATCGCTCCGGTTCCATATTCCATAAGCACAAAATTTGTAATAAACACGGGCAGATATTTGCCCTCTATAAGAGGATGCTCGACTTCGATACCAGTATCAATCCCCTTTTTTTCTGCGGTTTCTAAATCTGCTTCTGCTATAGAGCCGCCTTTGCATTCATCAATAAATGCTTTTATGCTGGGGTTTTCATTGCCCAAAGTTATAGCCAGCGGATGCTCAGATGAAATTGCACAAAAAGACGCGCCAAATAAAGTTTCTGGAAGGGTAGAGAACGCCTCAATGGACTCTTGGCTATCTTTTATTTTAAACTTTATATTACATCCGTGAGATTTTCCGATCCACTCTTTCTGCATTAACCGGACCTCTTCAGGCCAACCCGTCATGCCGTCCAAAGCAGCGAGCAATTCTTCGGCATAGTCTGTAATCTTTAAAAACCACTGATTAAGTTTTTTCTTAATCACCGTTGCGCCAGAACGCCAGCCCTTGCCATCGATCACCTGTTCGTTTGCGAGCACTGTCTGATCCTCTGGATCCCAATTCACAAACGACTCTTTGCGATAAGCAATGCCTTGCTTCAGAAACTCCAAAAATATCTTCTGCTCATGCCCATAATAATCAGGAGACGAAGTATTCATTTCTCTGCCCCAATCATATGCGAACCCAAGGCTTTTCAGCTCTGTTTTCATGGCACTTATATTGGAGTTGGTCCATTCTTTTGGATGTATTTTTCTTTCAATCGCAGCGTTTTCAGCTGGCAAACCAAAAGCATCCCATCCGGTTGTATGAAGCACATTATGACCTGTACGAGATTTGTACCTTGCAATGACATCTCCGATTGTATAATTGCGGACATGACCCATATGCATACTGCCAGATGGATATAGCCACATCTCCAGCACATAATACTTTGGCAAATTTGAGAGTTCATTTGTTTCAAAAACCCCCCTCTCTTCCCAACGGACTTGCCAATTCTTCTCAATCTGTAAAAAATTATATTTATTGGCCATAAATCCCTTTGCTTTTAGCTTAGGTTTCAATCTTTCAATTCTTCTGCTTTCAGCTCCTTAGCCCGCGAAACTATTTTATCTTTCATTTTATTGCCAACTGCTGGTCTTACTTTTGCATCTCTCCATTCTCCGTTTTTATGTATTTGCTTAAATGCAGTCACATGAAGAGAAGCTCCCCCCTCCTGTCCAACTAATATATTGAATTTATACCTTTCGTTTGGGAAGTCAGAATCTTCATACCAATCTGTTGAAATAACTCCACTATTTGAATCGCTTACAAGTATTGGCATCTCCCGTACGGAATTCAAAGCCGCCCTCCATAGACAGGCACGCTTTGCGCTCTGGATAGGTCTTTTTGATGATTTGGTACCCCTGGCTTGAGCAGCTTTCTTATATTTTCCTATAGATTTTCCAAAAATTGTAACTTTGCCGGTTTCTTTGTCCCTATCTAAAATAGACCCAAATCTCTTTGCTCGTCGCTCTTCTGTTGATTCAGGGAAATCCCCTGCTGTAGCCCGATTAATTGGCATTAAGTTGGTAAAAAAAGAAGCAGCAATAAATATTATTGCAATACGTACAAATTTGAACTTCATGGGGCATACCTTCAATAAGTTTTTCTTCATTTTTGTTTCTGGCTTTGATTCCAAGCTTTCAGCTCTCTTGCTTTTATAAAGATTTTCTCTTCCATCTCGCCAGCAACCGTTGAACTTACTTTAATATCCTTCCATCTGCCCTCTTCAAGTATTTGCTTGAATGCAGTCACATGAATGGAATCGGCTCTTAGCTCTGTCGATTTGATTAGTATGTTAAATTTATATCTTTCGTTTGGAAAATCAGCATCCTCATACCAATCCGTTGAGAGCACCCCTCCACTTGAATCGCTTGCAAGTATTGGCATGAACTGCACAGCATCCAAAGTTGCTTGCCACAAATATATATTTGTTGATTTTACAGGGCTAGCCGCAGGGGTTTCTTTTGCGATCGATTTAGTGGGCTTCTTAGCGCTCTCTAACTCGTCTTTTTTAGAATTTCCCAACTTTATTCCAAATAGCGTAAACCCACCTTCCTCCTTATTTTTATGCAACACTGATCCCATATCTCTTTCTCTTTGATCTCTCGCCGTTTCAGGATAATCACCGGCTGTAGCATGATCAATTGGAATCAGCCCGACCATGAAAGAGACTGTAATAAAAGAGACAACAATGGATATAGATTTGAGTTTCATAGGAGATACCTTCGATAAATTTTTCTTCATTATATCGGAAAAGCAACTCAGCGCAATTTGAAAAATCCCTTATTATTTCAACCTGCCGTGACACCGCTTATATTTCTTCCAGATTTGCATGGGCAAGGCTCATTGCGGCCAATTTGATTCCGCCCTCACCGCAAATTGCAAATAAAGCGTTATGATGGCACGTCAGTACAGTCATGGGCCCCCGCTACGGCGGTTGCAAATGTCTCATCCTCATTAGAAAGGTTTTTATCGTTATAATGAAGAGTTTTTACGGTTGCGTTTGCACAGGCAAGACTAGTCAGAGTATTTGGAGCAAGCGCTGTAGCAAAATCTATACATACTACTCGAAGATATGTTCTAGCGCAATCCAGAACGATATCTGAGTCGCTGTGAGTTAGGGCGTGGTTGGGGCAGGAGGATAAGGCGCCCAAGCCACATTGCGGCTCTAAATATAAACATAGGGTGTTAGCAAAATTTGCAAGACTGCCAGCGCTGCATATTGTTGCGCAATGATTAAGCGCCATTATAACTTTTGAATGTTTCATATCTATCTCCTATTAAGTTAAAACTTATATTTAGCTCCAATACACAAAGCTAGAGTTTTTAATTCATTTTTGATTAAAATCTCTGAGTTTGATGACTTATGTTGAATTCGATTAAAATCGACCCATCTTATCTCTGTTGTCAACCTGAATTTTGGATTGATTTTATAGTCAGCTCCAAAAAACAACTGATATCTAACGTTATGTGTTTTTTTTCCTTTAATAGCAGATGCGCCAGAAGCCGACTGCGTTACTAAACTTCCAGGATCATTATATCCAAAGCCAATGCCTCCGCCAAAAAAAGGGTAAAATTTATTGATTTGTATTTGGGGCGGATGAACAACAGCGTTAAGAAATGCGCCATATGAAGTTAGGAAATATTTATTAATATTGGCAAGGACCCTTTCTTTGATATCAAACCGCCTATAAAAACTTTCAAATTCTAGAGAATAATTAGAATTTAGCCTCTTGCCCAAAGAAAGTAGTCCGAACGCCCTAAATTTATGGTGTTTCGCTTCAAAGGCGCTGTTATCCGTTAATTTGTTATGGACGGGAAATGCTATATCTCCTTTTAGGTAAAGGTCTTTACTAAACCCCTGAGTTGCTTTATCGGGTCCCGCATGAGCAGTCATTGTTAGTGCAAATAAGCCAATTACTCCAGTGACTGCTGATAAAAAATTGATTTTCATAAGCACACTCTCATATTTAAATATAATATCACGCCCACTGCTTGTAAATATAGACCAGATCTAATCAAACCGGTTAAATTTGTTGGTCTTCATTAAAATTGTGCCTTTTATGCACCGATCACTTCAACCTGCCGTGACACCGCTTATATTTCTTCCCAGATTTGCATGGGCAGGATTCGTTTCGGCCAATTAAAATTTATTTCTTAACGTTTTTTTAAGATTTAAGGCTCACAATTAAAGCTATAAATTATAAGTATTAGGAGAAATTTTATGGCAACAGAACAACCAAAGAAGTATCTACCAGTGCACGGCGGAGTCTTTAAAGGACAGGCGCTAAGTGGGGGAATTTCAGATACTAGTGAAATAGCCGCAAAAGCAGAGATAGATTATAGGGATTATATTGCGAGACAACTAGTTGAGCGGCAACTAAAAAGAAAGGCCGATCAACTCGAACAGATCAAGAGAAAACAAGTGGCAGAAGCGCAAGCAGCGGGAGAACCCTATATAAGCGAGGTGATTATATTTGGTCCAGAGACGCCTAGAGTCTCCTCGTTAGGTAAAATTGACCCCGTAAA
>Ga0307987_1001568_pt1 | contig 12536 bp, 8 predicted proteins | sample EllFjometagen181_FD_203157 | JGI IMG/M metagenome (GOLD analysis project Ga0307987, IMG submission 203157) | Marine microbial communities from Ellis Fjord, Antarctic Ocean - #181 | ecosystem: Environmental > Aquatic > Marine > Unclassified | place: Southern Ocean | collected 2014-10-08 | reverse complement strand
CCGGCTCGGGCTACGGCATGGTGGTGCCCATCGGGTTGGTCCCATCCATTGGAGAGAACGACTACTCCGGCTCCAGCTTCGACGGCCTGGTCGTCGCTGGCGGCACGGTCAGTGACACCGTGGACGTCTCCATCTGGCCCCCCGGTGAGGTGCTGGTCGACGGTGAGCTGCGCCTGACGGGACCCTCTGTGACCCTGGGCGGCCCCGCCATCCTGCGCTTCGACAGCGGGGGGGCGCTGGTGGTGGACGGTGCTCAGCTGGTGGTCTTCGACATGACCTTCACCCATGTGGGGGAGATCCCCGGGGGCTGGCAGGGCGTGACCGTTACGGGCCAGGACGCCGTCGGCGTCTTCGATCGCAGTGTGCTGGCCTACGGTGGTTCCTGGGGCTCTGCGAACCTGACCCTCGACGCCACGGCCTTCGTCCGTGACTGCACCCTGCTCAGCTCTGCAGGCTGGGGCATCCTGGTGGGCGCCGATGTGGAGGTCGACCTGGAAGGTAACGACTACCAGGACAATGCCCAGGGTGATGTCGGGCAGGGGTCTTAGGCTCGTTCCCGCCGTCGCAGGCCAAGGCCCAACAAGCCCATCAGGCCCAGCCACACGCCTCCGGTGGCGGTGCCACCGCTGCAGCCACAGGCCGGCCCCGGGCTGCTGTCGACCGCGTCGTCGGGGATGCCGTCGCAGTTGCGGTCGTTGGGGGCGCAGGGCTCGCCCGAGTCCCAGGGAGCGCTGTCTTCGGGGTCGGGATCGTCACCGCAGGCGCTGGGAGCCGCGGCGGTCCATGGGTCGCAGCCCACGCCGTATTGGTAGGCGCCCGTGCTGGGCATGGCTTGTCGGGCCCCGCCTTGGGTAGACCAGACGAAGCGGTAGGGGACGCAGCCGTTCTCTGCGGCCACCTGTACCTTCCAACCACCCAGGCTGTCGCTGCCCACGATGCGCTCGAACTCGACACAGGCTGTGGGGGTCTCGACGTCGAACCGGGCTGGCGCGCTGTCGTCGAAGGTGGCCAGGAAGGTGACGTCGCCCTGGGGGTGCTCCGGAATGTGCACGCCCATGGCGACGGGCTGATGGGGGCGGCTGGCGCCTCCGCCGAAGTCTTGGGTGTAGTAGGCGTTCCGCTCGCCGCAGCCCAGATCGGTGAACGCGGCGCTCATGATGTTTTCGCGATGGCCTGCGCTGCACATCCAGCCCTGCCACACAGCGGCGGCGTTGTCGCTGTAGCCGGCGGCGACGTTCTCGCCGATGGTGGTGCCTGGGTAGTAGGGCCACACCCGGTCGCCGAAGCTGGTGCCGTCCCAGCTGTCGTGGTCCATGAAGCCGTGTGCCGCCATGTCCGCGCTGTGCAGTTGGGCGATCTCGGTGAGGCCGTCGTGGTAGAGCAAGGCCGGTTTTCCGGTGCGTTCGTTCGACGAGAAGGCCGACGTGGAGCAACCGTAGTCGGCGGCCCAGGCCATGGGGTCGACCCGGACCAGGTTGGTGTAGGTGTGCTGCTCTCGCTGGGCCCAGCTGGGACGCCCTTGCTGTACTTCGCCATAGCCGATGACGGACATAGCGAGAACAGCGCTTACGGTCGTGGCGTCCAGGGCTGTCTCCGAGATGCTCGGTTGGGCGGTGCGCGTCGAGGCATTGAGCTAACCGGATGGCATGGTGGTGGGGTGCCAGGATTGATGGCTTGGTACTGGGGCTTGCACGGCCGCACCCCGCCCGATTGGGCTTCCGCGGCGAGCTGTGACACAATCCGCACTCCCCTCTCTTCGGACGCGACAACCGTCATGTCGGCACAACCCACCGAGCGCGTGGCCCTGGGCCAGGCCGAGCGCCTCCACGGTAGGCTCCACGAGGTGCGACAGCTCTGGGAAGCGTTCCATCGCGCGCAGCGTGGCGGCATGGTGCTGGCTTGGGTCGAAGGCCCCGCGGGTATCGGCAAGACCCGCCTGGTGGAGTCCCTCATCGAGCCCATGCGCGTCGAGGGGGCACGGGTGGGTCGGGGCAGCTGGATCCGTCAGCGCACGGGCCCCTTCGAGGGCCTGTTGTCGGCGCTGGATGGTGTCGTCAGCGGGGTGCTGGCCGAGCCCGCGTCCGCCCAGGATGCCCTGCGTGTCCTGCTCCAACGCGAGGTTGGTGGGGGCCTGTCCCTGCTCACAGGGCTGCTGCCCGAGCTCGAGCTGCTCACCGGGCCCCAGCCTCCCCCGGCCGCCATGGCCCCCAAGGAAGCTCAGAAGCGCTTCGAGCTGCTGGTGCATCGGCTGGTGGGCTGCTTTGCCGGTCAGGCGGCTCCGCTGGTGCTCTTCCTCGACGACCTGCAGTGGGCCGAGCTGTCCAGCCTCAGGCTCTTGAGTGCACTGGCGTCGGGTTATCAGGGGTCGGGTGTGCTGGTCATCCTCGGGCTGCGCACCGAGTGTGAGCCGCCCTGCCTGGACCCCAGCGCCGTCCATGGTGCCCTGGGCCTAGCCGCCAACGATGCCTTGCGGCTCTCCCTGGGGCCCCTCGCTCCCGAGCACGTCCGCACCCTGGTGGCCGAGCTTCTGTCGCTGGAGCACGAGCGGGTCGCACCGCTGGCGGCCTTGGCCCACGATCTGACCCAGGGCAATCCCTGGGCCGTCCAGCGCCTGCTGGTCAAGCTGCATGCCTTCGGTGCCCTTCAGCCTGGTGATGACGGCTGGAGCTGGGATCTGGACGCCGCGCTCGCGCTGGCCACCAGCCACGGGGAGCCCCAGGTCGTGGACAGCACCCTGTCCAGCCTGCCCGAGCTCACCCGAGAGGCCCTCGAGCTGGCGGCGTGCCTGGGGCCCGAGTTGGACCCCGAGCTGCTGGCGTTGGCGTCCAAGTGCGCCCGTGCTGAGCTCGTCGAGCTGCTCGAGCCCGCCGTGGTGGGTGGGATCTTGCTGCGGCGGGACAGCCTGCGGTCCGAGCGCAAGGCCCGGATCGTGGAGGCCTGGCGTTTCGCCCACGATCGGCTGCACCGATCCATCTACGATGCCCTCGACGAACAACGGCGCGGGGTGCTGCATCGGCGCATCGCCCGCCGCTTGCATCGGGACTGGATGGCCAGCCAGCGCCCACGGGTGCTCTTCGCGCTGGTGGATCAGCTTCTCCTGCTGCCCACCGCGGGTGAGCGTCCCACCACCCTGCGGACGAGGGTGGAGTTGCTGCTGGCGGCCGGTCGCCATGGCGTGCAGGGAGCGGCCTGGGAAGCGGCCGCGAAGCACCTAGATGCCGCCCTGGCGGTTCTGCCAGACGCGGGTGCCTCCCGGAGCCAGACCCTCGAGCTGCACCGCCTGCTGTCCCAGGCCCTCCAAGCCACCGGCCGGTTCGATGCCGCATCGGACCAGCTGGATCTCGCCATCGCGGTGGCCGGTACCCTCGACGAGCGTGTGGCCCTGTGTGTGCAGCGCACCAACATGCTGGTCCACGCTGCTCGCTACGCCGAATCCCTGCAGCAAGGTCTCGACGGTCTGGCCCTGCTGGGGGTGTCGGTGCCCCCCCGGGACGATATCGAGGCCTGGATGGGCCTGGTGGGCGTGGAGATAGGGCGTCAGGCCGAGCTGCTGGGGGATCTCCCCATCGAGCGACTCGCCGATGCGGCGGTGATGCCGCCGGGTCCCCAGGCACTCCAGCTCGAGGTGCTGGGGGTCATGGCGCCGCCAGCCTACATCTGTCCCGCCATCATGTCCTGGGTCGTCACGCGGATGACGAACCTCTGCCTGGTGCATGGCAATGGCGAGCAGGCTCCATTGGCCTACGCCTTCCAGGGGCTGCTGTGTTGTGCCTCGGGTCAGGTCGAGCAGGGCCAGGCCTTCGGGCGCTTGGGACTCGAGCTCGAGCGACGCTGCGCGGATCGCAGGCTCTACGCACCTGTCATCCACCTGTACGTCAACTTCGCCAACCACTGGACCCGTCCTGTGGACTCCGGCCTCGAGCTGGGCTTGCGGGCGGTGAACGTGGCGCTGCAGCACGGTCAGTTCGACTACGCGGGCTGGCTGGGCATGAACGGGGCGCTGTGGCTGCTCTTCAGGGGCCAGCCCCTCGACGCGGCGCTGCCCCGCTGTGTGGAGCTGCTGCGCTTGGCGCGGGACACCATCTGCTACGACGACGTGGTCACCGTCATCTCGTCCGTGGTGGTGGCCATGGCCCGGTTGTGCGGTCGAGGCGAGCTGCTGCGGGAGCTGGAGCTCGATGGGGTCGGGGTGGACAGCCTGGCCGCTACCCTCGAGCACTACCACGTGGCCCGGGCCCAGGTACGCTTGGTGCATCTGATCCAGGCGGTGCACGCGGGCGACTTCGAGGTCGCTCGTGGCCAGGTGGAAGCCCTCCAGGCGGATCTGCTAGGCGCCGCGGGCATGACGGCGCTGGTGGAGTTCGCGCTGTACCACAGCGTGCTGCTGTGCGACGAATACAAGACCCTCGATACCACGCAGCGTGCCGCGGCCGATGAGCAGCTCGATGCACACCTCGCCGCCCTCGAAGGCTGGGCCCGAGGCTGCCGGGCCAACTACGCACACAAGCGGGATCTGGTGGTTGCCGAGATCGCGGCTGCGCGGGGTGCGTCCGACCGGGCCGCGGCGGCCTATGTCCGGGCCGTCGAGGGTGCCGCGGAGCACGGCTACCTGCAGCTCGAGGCCTTGGCCTGTGACCGCGCAGCCCACTTCCACCGCGCCGCTGGGAATGCACGCACCGCAGACATGTTCGAGCGCGCGGCTGGAGACGCCTGGGCGCGCTGGGGGCTGGTGCGAGAATCGCCCTCCGATGACCGCGCTGCTCGCCGTGGGGACCCGGAAGCCCAGCATGGTGGCCAAGCCTTCCAGGCCGAGGTCGAGGCGGCTGGTCACGCTGCTCGCAGCCTGAGCGAGGGCCTCGACCCCAGCCAGCTCAGCCTCCGCTTGGCCGAGCGGGTGGGGAGCTTCACCGGGGCCAGCCGGGTGGGCTTCTTCGTCGAGCAGGGTGGCGAGCTGGTGCACCTGGTCTCCTTCGGACCCTTCGGTGCCTCCCCCTTGAGTGGCCGTCCCCTCGAGCGTTGTGTGGACTGGCCGGTGGCACTGGTGGCGCGGGTGTTCGAGGATGGTGTTGCCCGCGGCGATGGCCTGCCCCTCGTCTCCGACGCTGTGGGTGCAGACCCCACCTCGGCCGGCATGGCATCGTCCTGGCTGTGCCTGACCGTAGACGCCGAGAACGCCGCGGGTCCCAGGGGCGTGCTGCACCTCGAGCACCACGGTTCTACGGGGGCCTTCGACGGGGTGGACCTGCAGGCTGTACGCAGCCTGGGTGGTCTGGCGCTGACGGCGTTGCGGGATCTCGGTAGCTACGGAGACCTGGCCCGCCTGTCCCGTTCCCTCGAGCGCTCATCCTCGAAGCTCGCTCTCCACAGCGCCACACTGCAGGCCGAGGTGCTCGAGTGGGCCGGTGACCTCGAGGCCCTGCACGAAGAGCACCAGAGCACCCTCGAGGCCTTGCTGGATGGTGTGGTGCGGGTGGATTTGCAGGGTATGATCCTGTATGCAAATCCCGCTGCTGCGCGCATCACGGGCTTCGACGCGCACGACCTGGTGGGCGCCAGGGGGGCCGAGTTGCTGGAGCCCAAGGACCCCCGGGGCGCTTCTCTGCGGCCGGACAGACCGCGTCAGCCCCTCGGGCAGCCCTCGGACGCACCTTTCAACGCCATGCTTCGGCGCAAGGACGGTAGCCGCGTCAGCGTCGAGTTCCGCTGGTCGCCGGTGTTCCGGCCCGACGGGGCACTCGAGGGTGGCGTGATCGCCATCCGGGACACCACCCGGAGGCAGCAGCTCGAGGGTCAGCTGCGGCAGTCCCAGAAGATGGAAGCCATGGGCCGCTTCGCCGGTGGCATGGCTCATGATCTAAACAACCTGCTCACCCCCATCCGGGGTCACCTCGAGCGCATCGGCTCCCGTGCCGGCGGTGACGCGGATCTGCAGCGCAGGGTCTTGGCTGCATCCAGCGCGGCCGAGCGGGCCACCGCCCTGGTCAAGCAGGTGCTGGCGTTCAGCCGGCGTGCTGAGGTGTTCAAGCGGCCCTACGATCTGGTGCCCATCGTCGACGATGTCAGCCAGTTCCTGGCTCGCTCCATGGACCGCGCCATCGAGCTGCGCTGGTCCCCGCCCGCGGGCTGCCACTGGTTCCTGGGGGACGCTGGGCTGGTGCAGCAGGTGCTGCTCAACCTCGGCTTGAACGCGCGCCATGCCCTCGATGATGCCCGGCAGGGAGGCTTGAGCGATCCGAGGATCACCATCGAGCTGTCGAGAGCGGGCAAGGGCGAGCGAGGCTCATCACTGCCCGTGGGGCTCCCGGACCCGTGCCTGGTGCTCACGGTGCGCGACAACGGCATCGGCATGGACGAGTCCACCCGCGCCCGAATCTTCGAACCCTTCTTCACCACCAAGTCTGCGGATCAGGGAACCGGCCTGGGCCTGGCGGTGGTCTACGGCATCGTGGATCAGCACGGCGGCCGGGTGGTGGTCCACAGCGAGCCGGGGCGGGGTGCGGCGTTCACCTGCTACCTGCCGGCTTGTGAGCCCGAGCTGGTCACCGAGGCCATCGAGGCCACCCCGCAGCTGTCCCGCAGCGCCGGGCAGACCGTGTTGGTGGTGGACGACGAGGCGCCGGTGCGGGACCTGGCGCGGGAGGTGCTCGAGGAGTTCGGGTACCGGGTCATCGAGGCGCCCAACGGCGAGACCGCGCTGGACCTGCACCGGGAGCGCTCCGACGAGATCGATCTCGTGCTGCTGGACCTCAGCATGCCCGGCATCTCGGGTCCCGAGACCCTGCGCCAGCTACGGTTGCGGGCGCCGGAGCTGCCGGTGGTGCTGTGGAGCGGCTACTCGGCCGAAGACGATCTGCCCGCGTCGGTGGGCGCCGAGGCCAGGGCCTTCCTCGAGAAGCCCTTCGAGCTCTCCGCCCTGGTGCTGACCGTGCAGGAGGTCCTGGGGGCGGACGGGACCCCTTCGTAGGCTCCGCGACACGCAGGACGGGCACCGTCAACGGGCCGCTCTTGGCGGGTTATCCCCTGGGGGACCGTCAACCTTTGGAGTCCCCATGCGACCTCCCACGCGCCGCCAGTTCATCGGCGCCAGCGCCGCAGGCGTGGCAGTGCTGTCCATGCCGAGCTTCCTGGCAGGCTGTGCCAAGGATGCTCCCCTCGAGACCGCCGTGGCCACCACCCCCGCCAATCCCTTCCTCACCTGGTTCGGCATCGACCAGGCCGTCATTCAGCAGGTTCTCTCCGAGCTGACCGCGAGAGGCGCCGACCAGGCCGAGCTGTACTTCCAGCACAGCCGCTCCAGCAGCCTCACCCTCGAAGACGGCATCGTGTCCAAGGCCAGCTCGAGCGTCGATCTGGGCGTGGGCTTGCGCTGCGTGGTGGGCGACCAGACGGGCTACGCCTTCACCGAAGACCTCACCCTCGAGTCCATGCTGCAGGCGGCTCGCACCGCCAGCTCCATCGCCCAGGCTGGCGGTGGGCCAGCCATCGAGGAGTTTCGCTTCGTGGAGCACAAGGGCCTGTACACCCTCGTGCAGCCCCTCTCCGAAGTGGGCGTGGCCGCCAAGCTGCCCCTCATCGAGAAGATCGCCGCCCAAGCCCAGGCCGCCGACCCAGCGGTAGAAAAGGTGAGGGTGCTGTGGTCCGACTACGAAGACCACGTGCTCATCGCCGATATGTCCGGCGCCATGCACATGGACGTGCGTCCCATGACCCGCGTGTGGTGCACCGTCACCGCCAAGAAGGGTGAAGAGACCCAGTCCAACAGCTCCAACCTGGCGGGCCGTCGTGGCTTCGACTTCTACGACCAGGAGCAGATCGACCTGCTGGTCAAGCAGGCCGTGGACCGCACCATGATCCTCTTCGAGGCTCGCCGGCCTCCCGCGGGCGAGCAGCCCGTGGTGCTGGCCGCCGGCGCGTCGGGCATCCTGCTGCACGAGGCCATCGGCCACGGCATGGAAGCAGACTTCAACCGCAAGGGCATCAGCATCTTCGCCGACATGATCGGCAAGAAGGTCAGCTCCGAGCAGGTCACCATCGTGGACTCGGGCATCGAGCCCAACGAGCGCGGCGCCCTGAACGTGGACGACGAAGGCGTGAAGACCCAGTACACCAAGCTGGTCGAGAACGGCGTCATGAAGGGCTACCTGCACGACGGCATCTCCGCCCGGCACTACGGGGTCGAGCCCACGGGCAACGGCCGCCGCGAGTCCTTCCGCCATGCCCCGGTGCCGCGTATGCGCTGCACTTTCATGGAGAACGGCCCGCACACCGCCGAAGAGATCATCGCCACGGTGAAGAACGGCATCGTGGCCGAGACCTTCACCAACGGCCAGGTCAAGATCGGCGCTGGCGACTTCACCTTCTACGTGAAGAACGGCTGGCTCATCGAAGACGGCAAGAAGACCGCTCCCATCAAGGACACCAACATCATCGGCAACGGCCCCGACGTGCTCTCCAAGATCACCATGGTGGCCAACGACTTCCGCCTGGACACCGGCGGTTGGACCTGCGGCAAGGACGGCCAGGGCGTGCCCGTCTCCCAGGGCCTGCCGACCACCCTGGTCTCCTCCATCACCGTCGGAGGCGAAGATGCCTGAGATCGACCAACTCCTCGAACGCGCACAGCAGGCCGTAGGTCTCTGCAAGACCGCCGGGGCCGAAGACGCCTGGGCCAGCACCAGCCGCAACCGCTCGGTGGAGTTCACCACCCGCGATGGCAAGCTCGAAAAAGTCCAGGAGTCGACCTCCCGGGCCTTGAGCGTGCAGATCTACACCGAGGGTCGCTACTCCCAACACAGCACCACCGATCTGCGGCCTGAAAACCTGAAGGCCTTCCTCGACGAAGCCGTGGCGCTCACCAAGGCCCTTCAGCCCGACCCCTTCCGCACCATCCCCGATCCGGCGCTCTTCGAGGGTCGGCCCGAGGTCGACCTCGACCTGGTGGACGGCGGGCTCGGCGCGCTGACCCAGGCACAGCGCCAGCAGTGGTGCGAGGCCATGGACGCGGCGGCCGGTGCCGATGACAAGGTGATCTCCACCGAGTCTACGGTCCAGGACGATCACTACATGGCGGCCGCGGCCAGCTCCAACGGGTTCTCAGGCACCAGCCAGGAGACCGGCGTGTGGATGGTCTCCTCGGTGTCGTTGCAGGACGAAGGCGACAAGCGCCCGTCAAACTACGACTACCTGGGTGGCCACTTCCTGGCCGAGCTCCCCGACCCCGCTGTGGTGGGCAACGGCGCCCTGCAGCGCGCGCTCGTGCGGCTGGGCTCGGTCAAGGGCCCCACGGGCACCAAGACCATCGTGGTGGACCCCCGTGCGGGTGGACGCCTGGTGGGCTCGCTGCTGTCGCCGGCCAGCGCTCGCTCCATCCAGCAGGGTCGCTCGTTCTGGGCGGGCAAGATCGGCCAGCCTCTGGCATCCGACAAGCTCACAATCGTCGATGATCCGCTGCTGGTGCGGGGATTCGCCTCCCGCCTGTACGACGGTGAAGGCATCGCGGCCAAGCCCATGTCCATCCTCGAGGCGGGTGTCGCCAAGAACTTCTACGTGGACACCTACTACGGCAAGAAGGCAGAGCTCGAGCCCACCACCGGCTCGCCGTCCAACAAGGTGATCACCCTTGGCGACAAGGATCTCGCGGCCCTGTTGAAGGAAGCCGGCGAAGGCATCTACGTCACGGGTTGGCTGGGCGGTAACTCCGACGGCACCACCGCGGACTTCTCCTTCGGCCTCGAGGGGCACCTCATCGAAGGCGGCGAGATCGGCGCTTGTGTCGGCGAGATGAACGCCACCGGCAACCTGGTGGACCTGTTCATGGCGCTGACCGCCGTGGGCAACGATCCCTGGATCTACAGCTCCACCCTGGTGCCCACCATGGTCTTCGAGGGCGTGCAGATCAGCGGCGCCTGATCCCGCGCGAGGGTCGCCCTATGGCAGCTCTTCGAACCATCGTGTTCTGGTTGTTCACCGCGATCTGGACATTGTTGGTCCTGGGTGCCGGATGCCTCACCAGCGTCCTCACCCTGGGCCTGCTGCGTCATCGCCTGGCGGCGGTGTTCGGCCCCATCTACGGCCGTCCGTGCCTGTGGGTGGCGGGCATCCGGTACGAGGTCCAGGGCTGGGAGCACGTCGCCAAGCCTTCGGCCAGGATCATCACGTTCAACCATGCTTCGTTCCTCGAGGTGCTGATCGTGGCGGCCCTGGGCATCCCGCGCTTCAGCTACCTGGGCAAGAAGTCCTTCGCCTACATCCCGGTGATGGGCCAGGCCTGGTGGCTGCTGGGCGGGCGCTTCGTGGACCGCAGCAGACCCAAGCGGGCCATGGCCAGCATCAAGCAGCTGGGAGCCGATCTACGCCGCTACGGGCTGTCCACCTTCATCGCCCCCGAAGGCACCCGCACCCGCGACGGCAAGCTGCAGCCCTTCAAGATGGGCGCCTTCCACGTGGCTCTGAATACCGGTGCCCCAGTCGTCCCCCTGGTCTTTCATGGGGTGTTCGAGAAGTTGAAGCCCGACGACTGGAAGGTGTCACAGGGCACCGTGCACATCGACATCCACCCGGCCATCGACTCCAGCGATTGGACCCGGGCTACCATCCGCGGTCACGCCGACGCGCTGCGTGCCGACTACCTGCGCTGGCTCGAAGAAGGACCTACTCGGCCACCCGGGTCAGGCTGATGTTGGCGTCGTTGAACGGCTCGGCGCTGCTGTCATCGTTGTCGGTGCTCACCCGGGCGAGCTTGCCGACGATCTCGTCGCTGTCCGCATTGAAGCGGCTGAAGCTCAATAGGTAGGCGCAGGGCTGTTCGGTGCAGCCGGGGATCTCGATCTCCTGGCTGGCACCCCAACCTCCCGAGAAGCCGGTCTCGGTGAGGTCCAGCTCGAAGCTGATGTCGACCCCCAGGTCGTCGAGGATGAACTCGGTGGGCAGGGTGACCCGCAGGGTGTCCAGGCAGGCGTCGCTGACCTCCATGCCGCTGCTGTCTTCGCCCGCGTCGGGGTAGGTGATCAGGACGGGATCGTCGGTGGGCTCGTTGATCACCAGGGTCATGGGCTCGAGCGCGGGGTCGAAGTCGGCGGTGCCTTCCCACAGGCCCAGCAGGCCATCGCGCAGCTCGGCGGCGGTGGCTTCGGAGCCGTCGTCCCAGCTCGCGGTGTCGATGGCGGGGTCGCCGCAGTAGTCGTCCAGCGTTGTGTCGACGCAGCCGGCGGTAGCGAGGAAGGCGGACGTGGCGACGAACGCGGACATGGCGGCGAACAGGGTGCGCATGGAGTTCTCCTGGGTTGCCCCGCGTAGATGCAAGGAGCGTGCCGGGTTGAAAAGCCAGCGTCCAAGGACGTCGAGCCCGCGAATGCGGGCTCGAACTGCGATCGGGATGTCCTGGACAGCTATTGGGGCGCAGGCTCCTCGATCTCTCCGGCAGCCTTGGCCGCGCGTTTCTCCGCGCGGATCTCCAGCAGCTCTTCGGCCGAGTACATCTCCATCATCTGGATCTCTTCGGCGGTGTACTGCCGGGGACCTTCGGGCTTGAGGCGGGCCATGGCCACGCGTTCGGCGCCGGACATGCGGGCCACGTCCATCATCTTGACGATGCGGTGGACCGGGACGTCGGGGTGAGCGTCCACGAAGACCACGCGGGACTTCTTGAACTTCAAGCGCACCCGAAGCTCTTCGTACACGTCGTCGAGCTCCATGGTGACCTTGTTGAGGCCGTAGCTTCCGTCGGTCCAGCCCATGATGACAAGCTGGTCTTCGGGCATGTCTTTCTGCTCGACGACTTCGGTCTTCTTGGGGAGGTTGGCGGCGATCTCGTCGATCTTGATGGGTACGGCCACCATGAAGATGATGAGCATGACCAAGACGACGTCGATGAGGGGAGCGACGTTGATGTCACTGTCGGGACCTTGGGAGCTGCCTGTGTCTATCTTCAAGCCCATGGTTACTCCTCCGCCTCTTCGTCGCCACCCATGTCGTTGGGCTTCTCGGCGGCGATCAGAACCATAGGAACTCCGTTTTCGGCCATCTTGTCGGTGACGGCTCGGAAGCTACCGTAGTCGAGATCGGCGTGAGCCTTGATGAGCAGAGACTTCTCGGGGTCCTTGCGCAGCTCGGCGTTGATGTCGTCCACCAGGGTCTCGAGGGTGGACTTTTCGGTGTCGACGAAGGGCTGGCCCTGCTCGTCGATGCCGATGACCAAGTGCTGCCCCACGTCTTGCGTGGAGGTAGCGGTGGTGGATGGCGGGAGCTTCACATCGATGCCCGAAGACAACATGGGGGTGATCACCATGAAGATGATCAGCAGCACCAGCACAACGTCCACCAGGGGCGCAACGTTGATGTCGGCCATGGGGCCGCCTTTGCTGCCTCCGACCTTGGCACCCATGGGTCTAGTCCTTCTGGGCGAGGTTACCGGGCTCGGCGGCCTCGCTCTTTTCGATCAGGACCTTGTCGACCCAGTCGGAGAACTCCTGCACGGAGACGGTCATGTCGTTGACGATGAGCTCGGCGCGGTTGTTGAAGAAGTTGAACAACCAGAC
>Ga0307987_1001567_pt1 | contig 12538 bp, 8 predicted proteins | sample EllFjometagen181_FD_203157 | JGI IMG/M metagenome (GOLD analysis project Ga0307987, IMG submission 203157) | Marine microbial communities from Ellis Fjord, Antarctic Ocean - #181 | ecosystem: Environmental > Aquatic > Marine > Unclassified | place: Southern Ocean | collected 2014-10-08 | reverse complement strand
AATATTTACTAAATTTAGAGATCACTTCTCAGAAAAGAGGGAAACTGGTAGTCGAACAATGAAAAAAGTTGATTTTGGAGGATGCTGCACTGTTCGTGCTCTCCAAATTGACGCAATTCAGCCTCCTGAATAAGAAATTACTTTCCGTAAAACTAAAAAAATCTTAAATAAAGTATGCTTAGGGCGGAGCTTGCTCAAATTTTGTTGAAAACCACTCCTTTTTACACTTTATCCGACTATAATTCAAGTTCAACTTATGCTGACAACAAAAACATGGTCTTTAATCATAAATAAATAAATATTTTCTAAATTTCATGCCTGTTTTGTAAAAAACATTCAGATTTCGGTTTGAATAATTCTTATGCCCTGTCCTTAATAATACAAATGATCCACGGAAACCTTAACAGAGCCATATTTGTTAATAATTTCAAAAGTAAGTTGTTTTACTTTTGATTTGTGAATTTACTGAAATAACACTCAGTAATGAGATGTAACATAACAATTATTATACCATTTGCAACAACTCTTTTGTTTATACGATATATTTGCCCTTTTGCACATTTTTCTTGTGATTTCTGTTCAAAAACGCTTCTGTTAATGTCTGCTTTACGGGCGCGGCTTTAGCCCGTTCCGTGCAAGATTTTGTTGTGCTGTCTCTTTTTTCTTTGAGCGACACGAAAGATGCGCCCTTCTGAATGTCATTTCTGGTATTCTTGTACTCTATAGACGCGACATAAGTTTAGCATCCGCAAGATTTGTGTTGCCTTGATTTATTTTGCATCCAGTTGCAAGACTCATAAAGCAAACTATAACACTTAGTTTTATTGTTTTTATTGCTTCTTTTTCAATGCTTGGAACCTTTTCTGCCACAAAGTTCCAATGCTCGCACAATCCTTTCCTCAATCAAAAACATTAATTTATAGGACTCCTTTTCTGGTGGTCTGTCAGGGAGCCGGGCGTCCTTGCACCCGGTAGAAAGCCTGGGTTCGGTCCTCGTCGTCAGTTAGATGGAACAAACCGTCTTTCGAACACGGGACATCCTGTTGGCCTGCGACAGGCGTCCAGGTTTCTTCGCTGAGCTGGTTTTTGAAACCAAGCGAATAAAGCCAGTTGGAGGCACCTAATATGCTGACGGTGCAGCCTGGGTTCAGAGCCTTGAACGCCAGGATGCGGAAGAAAAATACGACTTCCAATAGGTCGCCGTAGAGGAGGTGTTCGTACCACGAGTTATCATCCATCGTTCCGCGCAGGAGACCGTTGTTCACCCATCCATATTCGCTCATCGAACTGCCCAAATAGTCACCATTGGCAAAGGCGCCGTCCATTTCTGAATCCTGGTCGGGCAGAAAAGAGAACAAGTTCGTATCGCCATAAGCAACCACGACCGTGCCTGTTGGATTAGCCGTGCCTGGACCGATTGTGCGCACTGTGACGTGCCGCGGACCGGCCAGAAACACCGTGCCCCAATCTGCTCCAGATCCAGCCTTGGATTCAATGACCATCGAATTAAACCCCGAGATATCCTCGAAATAGAGTGCAACACGTCCACCGCCGCCGTCCCCGGCACTACTTCCGTGCAGCCCTCCGTTGGCCTGTATGGCCCCCGCGCCATGTAGCCTGTTCACATCCAGCCAGATGGATCCCCCGCTGCCCCCGCCGGTATAGTCGCCGCCATCTTGGCCGTCGGCACAAAGTGCTCCGTCCAATTGTAGCGTGTCCGCAGTCAGCTTCACGGCCCCGCCGCCGCGATTGGCAGAACCATTCCCGCCCGAGCCAAGGTCTACGGGTTCGAAGGCATCGCCGTAAGTTGGGAGTGTGCCTCCATAGTTTGCCTCGCCTTCTCCCCCGTAGCTACCCCCGGCACGAAAACTCGTTCCGGCCTGGGGCCCATTTCCACAAGCGGTAACATCGATCGCGGAGTTGGACGAAACGGCGACCGAGTGAGCCGCGATCTGAAGTCCGTTGGAGTAACCAGCGGCATGCCGCAAGGTGGACGCGCCGGTCAGGCTGACCGTATTGCTGAACCCGAAGCTCCCGTTCTGCGTCCAGTCGCCATCTACCAGATTTAGGGCCGGCCCGGTCACATCCCCGGTGACCACTGAGAACGCGTCTGAGACCACGCAGGACGACAGCGTCAAAGGCTGATCCACGGTCAGGATCAGCCGCGCCTTGCCCGATACCGATAACCGGTCAAATTGGTTGGAACTCACGTTCAGCAATGAGGGTATCGCTGAGGAATGGCTGTAGCCCTGGTTGTCCAGCACCATCCGTCCGTAAAATTCGGCATTGTCCTTGAGATACAGGGTCCCTGCACCGGCCCCGGAATTAACCGCTGCACAGAGCACGGACGAGAGATCGAAGCGGTCGGCATCGTTGTAGCAGATTGCGATCCGTCCACCGCCACCATCACCCGAATCCCCGCTATTACTTCCGTGCAGCCCTCCGTTGGACTGTATGGCCCCCGCACCCTCCAACCTGTCCACGACCAACCAGATGGATCCTCCACTGCCTCCGCCTGTATACTCGCCGCCATTCTGGCCGTCGGCACGCAGAGCCCCGTCCAGTTGCAGGGTGTCCGCAGTCAGCTTCACGGCCCCGCCACCGCGATTTCCCGAGCCTCTACCGCCTGAGCCAAGATCCACGGGTTCAAAGGCATCGCCGTAGACAGCGCAGGAATAGTAGTACCCATAGTTGTAAAACGGCTCGCCCCGCCCGCCATAACTGCCTCCCGCACGAAGCTCTGTTTCCGGCTTTGGTCCTTCACCGCAGGCTGAGACATCGATCGCGGAGTTGGATGAAACGGCGACCGAGTGAGCCGCGATCTGGAGTCCGTTTGAATAACCTGCGGCATGCCGCAGGGTGGACGCGCCGGTTAGGCTGACCGTATTGCTGAACCCGAATCTCCCGTTCTGCGTCCAGTCGCCATCTACCAGATTTAGGGCCGGCCCGGTCACATCTCCGGTGACCACTGCGAACGCGTCTGAGATTACGCAGGACGACAGCGTCAAAGGCTGATCCACGGTCAGGACCAGCCGCGCCTTGCCCGATACCGATAACCGGTCAAATTGGTTGGAACTCACGTTCAGTAATGAGGGTATCGCTGAGGAATGGTTGTAGCTCTGGTTGTCCAGCACCAGCTGTCCGTAAGATTCGGCATTGTCCTTGAGATACACGGTCCCTGCACCGGCCCCTGAATTAACCGCAGCACATTGTACGGACGAGAGATCGAAGCGGTCGGCATCGTTGTAGCAGATTGAGATCCGTCCGCCGCCGCCGTCCCCGGCACTACTTCCGTGTAGCCCTCCGTTGGCCTGTATGACCCCCGCGCCCTGTAGCCTGTCCACGTCCAGCCAGATGGATCCCCCGCTACCGCCGCCGGTATACTCGCTAGCATCCTGGCCATCGGCACGCAAAGCCCCGTCCAGTTGCAGGGTGTCCGCAGTCAGCTTCATGGCCCCGCCGCCGCGATTGGCAGAACCATTCCCGCCCGAGCCAAGGTCCACGGGTTCGAAGACATTGCCGTAGACATCGCAGGAATATTTGTACCCATAGCTGTAACCCGGCTCGCCTCGTCCGCCATAACTACCTCCCGCACGAAAGTCGGTCTCCGGTTTCGGTATTCCCCCGCAAGCGGTGACATCGATCGCGGAGTTGGACGAAACGGCGACCGAGTGAGCTGCAATCTGGAGTCCGTTGGAGTAACCAGCGGCATGCCGCAAGGTGGACGCGCCGGTCAGGCTGACCGTATTGCTGAACCCGAAGCTCCCGTTCTGCGTCCAGTCGCCATCTATCAGATTTAGGGCCGGCCCGGTCACATCCCCGGTAACCACTGAGAACGCGTCTGAGACCACGCAGGACGACAGCGTCAGCGGTTGGGCCACGGTCAGTACCAGCCGCGCCTTGCCCGAGACCGATAACCGATCAAATTGATTGGAACTCACATTCAGCAATGAGGGTATCGCTGAGGAATGGCTGTAGCCCTGGTTGTCCAGTACCAGCTGTCCGTAAGATTCGGCATTGTCCTTGAGATACAGGGTCCCTGCACCGGCCCCGGAATTAACTGCAGCACATTGTACGGACGAGAGATCGAAGCGGTCGGCATCGTTGTAGCAGATTGAGATCCGTCCGCCGCCGCCGTCCCCGGCACTACTTCCGTGCAGCCCTCCGTTGGCCTGTATGACCCCCGCGCCCTGTAGCCTGTCCACGTCCAGCCAGATGGATCCTCCGCTACCGCCGCCGGTATACTCGCTAGCATCCTGGCCATCGGCACGCAAAGCCCCGTCCAGTTGCAGGGTGTCCGCAGTCAGCTTCACGGCCCCGCCGCCCCGATTGGCAGAACCATTCCCGCCCGAGCCAAGGTCCACGGGTTCGAAGGCATCGCCGTAGACATCGCAGGAATATTTGTACCCATAGCTGTAACCCGGCTCGCCCCGTCCGCCATAACTACCTCCCGCACGAAAGTCGGTCTCCGGCTTCAGTACTTCACCGCAAGCGGTGACATCGATTGAGGAATTGGATGAAACCGTAATCGTATTCGCCACATTCAACACGAGCCCCGAAACACCGATCGAATGCGTGAGGACCGCCCCATTTATAACACTTATGGACGAGAAAGGATGCGTCCCATCCACGGTTAGCGTGCACGCGTCGACCACGATTGCCTGTCCGTTATAGTTTGTGTTGCCATCTGTAATATGTGTGTTACTCGTAAAGGTGACCGCTTGGGCGCAAATGCAAGTAAAACAGAAAGCCAATGAACAAGCCATGATTTTATTGATCAACAATTTCATAATTAATATCCTTTCGTACAACTAGTATTCATGCTTTTGGAGCCAAGGATACGCCAATACCTTGATTTTATTAAAGCATACTATAATCGGATTTAAGAAGCAATATAATCCCCCGCCAGCCAGCCAGCGTGTTGGGCTCCTCTTCATCTCGTTTTTATATCTGATCATAACAATTATTATACGAATGTTCGTAAATAATTTTAGTATTTGTTAATAATCTCAAAAGTGATTTTTTTCACTTTTGATTGGTGATGATAGGGGAATAATGGCTAATAAATGCATGATTCAATTCGCAAAACAGTCATATATTACAATATCGTTATCAAATTTAATTTGTCGATATCATATTTTGGCAAAAAAAGCAAGTTATATTTTCAAAAATTTTCAAAGAAATTGACGAGATTCGCAATATGGATTTGTTTTGGTCAGAATGCGAACGTGCGGTTCAGGGGTTGAAGGAGCGCAGCGGATGCAATCTCCTGCAACCGAATTGTTAGCTGAAAATTTTCGAAAAATAGTCAATTAATGTATTTGCTTGTGTTCCTTTCCGAATTTTTTTTTGCTGATCGAAATCTAAATTAGGCAATATAATGAATTAGCTGGTTATCTTTGTAAAGTTCGACAATTTTTTTGTTGTAATCATTTACTTTTACTCCAGTAATAGCCTTAGATGAGTCCAGTAATCCTCCTATTAAAACATTAGTAAGCTGTATCCCTGTCGAATCTTTTAAGTCGATTTGTGAAACACCCCTGAGTTTTAAAGGAAAGCTAAGCGTTGTTACATCGGTCTCTTTAAATGATATCACATTTTTGTGATTTATTAATTTACCTAAAATTACGTCGTATTGCTCAAGGTTTTTAGATTTATCATGGATGATTTCATATTCATTATCAATTATCGTTTCCAACCTACTTATTAAAAGATAATAGAACAATATATGCCCCATCTGTAGATGTGTTTGGATCTTTCATTGCCTCTATACATGATCTATCCTCTAATGCTAAAGGGCCGAATGTTTCTGGTAATTCTTGCCAATTTGTGGACTTGATTTTCTCGATTAGTGTAGATATTGATATTTCAGATTTTGAATTTATTGCATACTGAAAAAGAGATAATATTTTTTTAAAATTATCACCTTTAAGAAGAGTGTTCGCTACGTAATATAGCAATGAGCCTAAAGAATAATTACACCCATCTTCATAAAAGTTTATATGTCTATCGAAGTAGAATGGTTCAACCGCATAATTCAAAAAATGAAGAATTAATAAAAATTCTTATCACATACATAACTGATGCAAACGTAATTCTCCAAAATTTCCCTTTTTAATCCGAGTAGACGCTCCCAATTATTATTATTTTTGGCTAATTTTTTATATTTAAGTTCGTTTGATTGTATTCTTGGAAAGTATTTTCTAATCAATTCTTTTTCTTCTGAATCTGAAATATATATTGCTGATGCACCCTGAAAAGGTTGGTCTTAGTTCAACAAGTTGATTCCTGTATAACCACTCTCGTCTATATAAACAGATTTTATTGAAATACCTTATATAGCTATCAATTATTATACCTGTTCGCAAATAATTTTAGTATTTGTTAATAATCTCAAAAGTAGAGATGCATGGTTGTGCGTCTATACACGGTTGTGGATTTTTAACATTGCCGCTATTGCCGCCGTTACCGTGATAAATTTTTGTATAATCATGGTTCAATAGCCGCCTCCGCCATAGCTTCTAGGTTCTGTGGTGGAACATTTGGAAGCAGAGCTTCGTGACTGGGACTTACGATAAGACGTGGTCCAAGTAATTCCTTGACTCTTCTGACATCCGCTTTCACTTCGTCCGGTGTCCCGTGAACCAGTAATTGCTGAGTGTCGATACCGCCCATGAAAGTGATGCGGCCCTTGAAGTCCCTAGCCAGAGTCTCAGCATCCATATTGGCGGCCAGCGCCTGCAAGGGATGCAGACAGTCGACACCTGCGTCAATCAGGCGTTCAATCACCTTGTGAATTGCGCCGCAAGAGTGCAGTATAGCCTGATGTCCGTGGGCATGTGCCTGATCGATGAAGCGCACAAACCACGGCATGATGAACTGATCAAACTGCGTCGGCCCGCAAATCAGATCGAGTTGTGTCCCGAAATCATTACCAAAGAAAAATCCGTCCACCTCGCTACCTGCTGCGGCGAAGAACCGCTCATTGGCCTCGTAGTAGAATCCACATACCCGGTCGGTGACGGCTTGCACAACCTCTGGATGGGTATACATCTTTATCATGTAGTTCTCCATTCCAAAGAGGTCCATGATGTTGTGGTAGAAACAGGTCCATAACCCGCTGGCCCGATAGATATCTCCAGCCGTGCGCAGCGACTCTAGACACTGGTCGAAGGATAGATAGTCAGGATTAGGCCACGGGAAAACTTCCAGTTCCTGCACGTCTTCACAATTGCCCAGGGGTCCTTGCTGTCCGTGTTGCTTCTTGCTCAACCCTGCGTCAAACATACCATGTCCGCTTGGATCACAGTACACGTCCGGGAAAAATTCAGGGCATATCCAGCGCATATCATCGCCCAGCTTGCGCCGCATTTTTTCCTCGGTGTTGGTCTTGAAATACGCATGCAAGGCCGGCCAACTGTCGCTATGCGGATTGCCAAGCCACAGGCCGCAACGGTCTGCTGGTTCGCCCGCAATTATGGCTTTTATTCGTTCTCTACTATTCATATTGTTGTCTACCTTTTTCCAAAAAGAACAATTGTTATACCTGTTAGTAAATGATTTTAGTGTTTGTTAATTTACTGAAATAACACTCAGTAATTAGATGTAACATAACTAATTATTATATTATTTGCAACAACTCTTTTATTTATACGATATATTTGCCCTTTTGCACATTTTTTTTGAAATTCTATTATTATCATTGTCAAGGCGATATCCTTTTATGAAATCTTTCCAAAAGCTTCTGTTAAAGCCCATGCTGAGGGTTTTGCTGTGGAGCGAAGCGAAGCGGCAAATACACTCCGGTGTGTTGTTCTGCTCGCTTATTTTCTGTTCATTGAATCAGATAGCGTTCCGTGTTCTGAACAGGCAGGGTCTTGACCAAGGGGATTGATAGTGTACTGGCCACCACTAGGGCAGACCAAACCAGAGAATCCGCTTTTCAAGTATTCGGAGACCTGGCTTTCTGGGACAGTAGTACCATCCATGTAGTTGTGCTCTATTGCCGCCTGGTCCTTTGCTGCGTCGATCATTCTCATGTTGTTGATACATATGTTTTCCTGAGCCGTGTCTCGTGCCTTCACGAATGATGGAATCGCAATGGCAGCCATTAGCGGGATTATGAGAATCATGAATCCGATTTGAACATAGCCCAGAATCAGGCCTGCCAGAGCCATACCTTCACCTGCCAGCATATCCGGGTTTTTCTTGATTTGTGACTTGGCAACATGCCCACATATCACTGCCGGAATGGATCCAAGAGGTCCAATCAAAATTAACCCGACAATTCCAAGTACCAGACTTGCCACTGCTACACCGACCATTTGCTTCTGTTGTGTCGTCATCTACTCTGTTCTCCTTCTTAGTTTCTTGCCTAACAATTATTATATCTGTTCGTAAAATAATTTTAGTATTTGTTAATAATCTCAAAAGTGATTTTTTTCACCTTTGATTGATTTATTGAAATAACACTCAGTAATTAGATGTAACATAACTAATTATTATATCATTTGCAACAACTCTTTTGTTTATACGATATATTTGCTCTTTTCCACATTTTTTTTATTTAACGTCTGCGGTGAGGTGCGCTGTTAAGCGTTGTCTTGACTGCTTTGTTCTGCCATTCTCTTGATGTATTCCAGTTGCTGGTTGATGAACAGCTCGGCGCGATCATTCTCCAAAGAAGGTGAACACACTGCCTGTAGGTTCGTTAGCAGTTCAGTGACCTTGGCTGGGTATGTTTCCGCCAAGTTGTGGAGTTCGTTTGGGTCTGAACTTAGGTCAAACAACTGACATGGAGCATTCGTGTAATGTATGTATTTCCAGTTGTCCTTTCGAATCATGTAAGAGCTACCTGGAGCACCGTGACCATGATACTCGGAGAAGACTATGCGGTTGGGATCATTCACTGGCATATGTTGAAGAGGGGAGCCAAGAAACTCCGGTGGCTGGACCGTCCCGGTCGCGGCAAAAAGACTCGCCCGCAGATCATGCAGGTCTACTGGTGTTTTCACACGCCCTCCTCTGGCAAAGTCAGGACCGGCAGCAATCATTGGGATGCGTACCGAATCCTCGTAAAGACTGCATTTCCACCACATACCAAATTTACCCAGCATGTCACCATGGTCAGAAGTGTAGACGACATTTGTTGAGTCGCTCAGTCCTGCGTTTTCCAGCGCTTGCATGAGTCGGCCGAGTTGATAATCGACAAAACTGATACAGGCCAGGTATCCGCGTCTGAGGCCACGAACTTGCGTCTCTGAGAACTCATGTGTCTCAAAATGTTTTTTGATTGCTTCAGCATATGGATGCTGTGCAGATTTGCATTCCAATCCGTAGTCGGGCAGGTCACCGTCATTGGTGTACATGTCCCAAAATTTTGGCGGGGCAAAATGGGGGAAGTGTGGAGCCGTTACATTCACGACAAAAACCCACGGAACATCAATGCCGGGGGCAGTGTGTTGTAGCCATCGCTCGGCTTGCTCAACACAGGCAATGTCATCGGCACATGCGTCTTCCTTGGGACCATATCCGTTTGCCCGTTTCCCTGCTCCTGTCCTTATCGACATGGGATTACGTCTATGATTGGTGTCCCCCGGTGTCTTGCGGTCGCCGGGCTTCATCATTTCAGTGAATTTGAGATCATTGCCGGGAGCATATACATCGGTTTTCCCGACATAGGCTGTGTGTACCCCTTGGGTGCTGAGCGCAGCACCGAATGACAACGGTGTAGGATCAACATGAAAATTGCAGTTACTGTAGGTCTGAAGTGTATGGACTCTCCTGCCTGCAATAAAGGCCGAACGGCTTGGCATGCACAATGGTGATGGGCAGTAACTGTTCTCAAAAACAACACCCCTGTCTGCGAGTGCGTTCATGTTGGGGGTCTTGACTGTTGTATTACCATATGGCTTTGAATAGAGCGGGTTGTGCTCGTCAGACATAAGTACTAGGAAATTCGACATGTGATCCTTCCTGGCAGAACAATTATTATACCTGTTAGTAAATAATTTTGGTGTTTGTTAATAATCTCAAAGGTAGAGACGCACGGCCGTGCGCCTTTATTTTTGATTGGTGAATTTACAGAAATAACACTCAGTAATAAAGTAACATAACTAATTATTATAGCATTTGCAACAACTCTTTTTTTTATACGATATATTTGCCTTTTTGCACAATTGTTTGTAATTTCTCTATCCCGACGTTACGCTTCAGTTTCGTTTTGCCCGTCCGGGGCAAAACGTAAACTGCAAGCGATGATTGGCAGTTTTTCAATTAAGGCTCAATCCACACCGGGCTTGCCCAGGCGACTTCGCCGTCCATTTGAAGGACTCGCACGTAATAGAATGTGAACGGGTGGTTGCAATGTTTCGTTGCCGAAAGCCATGTTTTGTCGATTGCGTCGGTGTCTTCCCAAGCAATGCTTGCATCCATTGTCCCGTTACCCGGTATCGAATGAACTATACTGTTATTACGTGTAATATCTATTCGATCAACCACAGCTGTACCATGGAACTCAACTGAAATTTTCCGAAGCGAAGCCCAATTAGGGCTGTTCTTTAGACTCAACTCAGAACCCATTGGGGTGCCGTTAATATGGTACGTGAGTAACATCCTTGCGCCTGTTGTAGCTACAACACGCCGGTTGTACATGGCCTCAAAGATGGCTTCGCGTGTTTTCTCATGAGCCTCCACACTCATCAACCCTTGTTTATAGTCCGTTTTACCTTTATGAAATCGGAATTCGGAGCCCCAATGTCCCTGATGGTCATCTCCGCCTGCCGTGAACCCAATACGCCAACCAAGGGCTAAAGCGTTCTGTACGTAGCCATTTGGATATGGTAAGCAGTTGTCGGCTTTTTCAGGGACTGGATTCCCATCCTGCTCAGAGCATTCGTAACTACCGCGTATTTGGAACATCTCAACCAGTCGCTCGTATTTGGAGCTATGATCTTTCCAATCGCAGAAGTTGCCACCGTGTCCTGTATGGTGCGGGATGACTATGGCTTTCTCTTTGTTCTGCGTGAGAATGTTGAAGAGGTCCAGCGGAGATGGATACTCCTCGTCATCCGAGCGATACATGGGGCGGTCGTCATCCAGGTAGTAGACGTTACGATCGCCGTCTCCGTTCTTACGCCACTTCGCCCACTCATATCCAAGAAAGGTGATGAACTCATGCGGCTTATGCCAGCATTTCACGGCTTTGCAGATCTTTTTCCAAAATTCATCCGGGGTTTCCAAAAGATGGTCATGATCGCCGGAAGCAGCGAAATCCATCATGACCTCGTTCTTGAGTTGGTGGAAGTACTGATCAATCGTGCCGGTTCCATCGGACATCTCTGTATGGCCGTGAATCATGCCCCAGTACACCGGCTGAGCTATGGCGGAACAAATAGTGGGATTGGACACAGCTTCATATTTTGAGTTTGTTTCGTGCACTTTAATGCGATATGTCCCTTCTGCGGACAATGAGACCTTTGCTCTGAGACAGTTTGAATTTGGGACTTTTTCGATTTCGGTTTCAATCTTTTTTCCATCTATGGATATGATAAGATCACCCATTTTCTGATGGGAGATGTTTCCGAATTCATCCTCGGGTCGGACTAAGATATGGAAAATTTTTCCTAGTCTGGTTGAGGCTGGGACATAAGCACGGATATGGTCGTTTTTGCCTCCCAAGATATGCATGGTGCAGGCCGCAACGATTTGGTCTTCGGTTTCCTTGGTCCATGCATTTGGTAAATTAGGCTCTTTTACAGGAACACTACAGAGGACAAAGAATTTGTTGAACACATGTTCCTTGCAAGCCTTGATTCCCGCTCCGCTTTTTGCCTGACTACCGAGAAGGATGGTTAGCAACTGTCCCTTCTTCAAGCCGCCGGTGGGCAGAGTAAGAACATAGGTGCCGGGTTGTTTTTCGACCTGCATCGGTATGCAAGTTCCGTCTTCAAGCTCGGCTGCGATGTAGCCTTCAGCCTTTGGATGCTCAATCTGTGAGTCAATGAACATGCCTCTGTTATTACGACCACCCCAGAGCTGCGCTTTTAGTGTAGACCCGGGCGGCACATCTTTCGATAGCTTGAAAGGAACTCGCCATATTCCAGTTTTTCCGGCAATGGCAAAGGCAGGTTCCGTATGTGTGATTTCGATACTATCAGGTATCCGAATTGGTCGTGCCCACGCGGGCATTGTGTTTGGTACTGCTCGTGACATATTTTCATTCCTTTTATTATTTTGATTGGAGTCTGTTTTTTATATATTTTTTGACATAACAATTATTATTCGAATGTTCGTAAAATAATGTTTTCTAATCTTTGTGGCTCTGTCACGGTTTGTGTGGGTCATGCCTTTTTGTTCGACCCCTTCAGGGTCGTATTGTTTTGTTATAAGCAACCCCGCATTGCATACGGGGCTACTAAAGTTTGACTACTTCGTAGTCTTAGAACGGCGAAGCTGTTCAATGTTAATAGCCATGTATGAAATGCATGGTTACTTAATCATTATTAATGAACGACTGCAACGCAGTCGAATTTATTTT
>Ga0307987_1001566_pt1 | contig 12541 bp, 9 predicted proteins | sample EllFjometagen181_FD_203157 | JGI IMG/M metagenome (GOLD analysis project Ga0307987, IMG submission 203157) | Marine microbial communities from Ellis Fjord, Antarctic Ocean - #181 | ecosystem: Environmental > Aquatic > Marine > Unclassified | place: Southern Ocean | collected 2014-10-08 | reverse complement strand
GGATTTTTGCCCTTCCAGGCGTTAAGAAGCACAGACTCTGTTTGAGGACAAACTTGCCCGCAGTTTCTGTGGTTTAGCCTGGAAGGGCAAAAATACCCCCCGACGTTCCCGTTCCGGTCAGGCCAGTCGCTGGGGGCGGCATTGTACCATAGTACTATTGTACCTTCATTATTTGTTGTGGCAGACAAATCTACCGTGTGGGTTATAGCATAAAAAAGAGGAAATACAAAAATGGAATTTGACTATTTCAGGGCAGGGGATAATAAATTGATTCGTTATGGCGTGGCCCAGGTCCCCAATGGAAACCCCAAAGGATGCCTGCTGTTATTGAATGGCCGGTCGGAATTCATGGAAAAATATCAGGCTGTGGTGGAACAACTTATTTCCAGGGGCTTTCATGTAATAAGTATGGACTGGCGGGGGCAGGGACTGTCGGTGAGGGAACTTGAAAACAGAGATAAGGGATACATTCATTCTTTTCAATGTTATCTGGACGATCTATATCTTTTTTATAGCAAGGTTGTAGTCCCCCTGGGACTTCCCATTACTGTCCTTGCCCACTCCATGGGGGGACACATTGTCTTAAGATTCTTGGCCCACCGGGATGCAGAGATAAAAAATGCCGTACTGGTATCCCCCATGGTGGATATTGTCACCGCACCCATGCCCCGAGTTCTGGCGGGGGGGCTGGCCCGGCAAATGGTCAGGTGGGGAATGGAAAAATTTTATGTCCCGGGGAGTGGGGATTATCACAGGGAGGGTGTGCGGTTTGCCAATAACTCTTTAAGCCATGATCCTCAAGGGTTCTGGCAGGAGCACCGCTGCATTGATAAAAATCGTGATCTTGCCCTGGGAGGCGTGACTTGGGGATGGATTAAAGCCGCCTTTGATTCCATTGATACCCTGTCTCTTAGCGGATTTGCCCGGAGGATTAATCTGCCTGTGCTGCTCATGTCCGCCGCAGAAGACCGGGTGGTTTCCTGTAAAGCCCAGGAAAAATTATGCCAAAATTTACCCCGGGGAATCTTTGTGTCAGTTCCCAGGGCCCGGCATGAAATTCTCAATGAGTCAAAGGAGGTGCTGGCTTTTTTTTGGCAGGCCTTTGACAAATTCACAGCCTGACAATTCAGTCCTCCTTGAGGATCACATGATTTATCTGGTCTCTGCCAGCAGCCTTGGCCTCATACATTTTTTTGTCAGCAGCCTCAATAAGTTTTTGAATGGGTATTTTCTCATTGGGATTTATGGTGGCTACGCCCATACTCACGGTGATGCAGTCATTGATACTGGACGACTTATGTTCAATGGCAAGAGTTCTAATGTTCTCTGCAATGTGGTGGCAAATTGTAACGGCCTCACCATCGGTGGTACCAGGCAAAATGGCCATGAACTCTTCACCGCCGTATCTGGCAATAAAGTCACTTCCCCGGCGCAGACTCTTCTCCAGGGTTGTGGCCACTTTCTTCAAGCAGTCATCCCCCATTCCGTGGCCATAGGTGTCGTTGTAATATTTAAAATAGTCAATGTCTATCATGACAAGGGATAGGGGAAGATGGGATCTCTTGGCCCGATTCCACTCCTTTTCCAGAACTTCGTCAAAGCGTCGGCGGTTGGGAATTTCTGTCAGGGCATCAATAAAGGCATATTTTTCCAGAAGTTCCTGTTTTCTCTTCAGGTTCAGATGCAATTTAACCCGGGCCTTCACCATGGGAGGATGAAACGGTTTGGTGATATAATCCACTGCACCCAGATTAAATCCCCGACTTTCGTCCATCACTTCGGAAACAGCCGTTACAAAGATAATGGGTATATGCTTGGTGGATGGAATTTCCTTTAGTGTGGCGCACAGGTCATACCCATTCATTTCCGGCATTAAAATATCCATTAGAATAAGATCTGGTGGCGAATCGGACTGGGCTATTTTCAGGGCACGCTGGGCATTGATGGCCGCAGCGATTTTGTACTCATCCTCAAAAAGGGCCATGAGCATCTCAATGTTTTGTCTGTTATCATCAACAATGAGCAGTTTGGGACGATCCTTGTTTTCAGACATGGGGCTCCTTTTTTGTGGAAATACTGGCATCCTTTAAAACTACTTTACACTTTTTTGATCATTACCCATTTGCAGGGGCTTTTCCAAAAAAACGGTAAAGTACTTTTGGGGTCATATGAAGGATGCCGAAATATTATTACAAAGACTTATCAACTGTTCCTGGGCACCGTCAATATCAAAATTATCCAGATCCTCCATGAGTGAAGAGACATCGGCTTCTCCACAAAGACTCTTAAGTTGCGGTAACATGGTCCCAAGCAGTGTGCGGGCCTTATTCAGATCCTCATCTAAAAGGTCTTTAACGGTGTTAAGGGAGGCGATGAGTTCTACCCGATCCTGGTGGGTGAGTGTGTTAATGGGGACGGGGGTATTTTCTGAGTTATTTTCCGGGGAGGCCGGGGAGTTAGTGGTTAAATAATTGTTTATCCCATGGGATACCCGGGCCATTTCCATGGAAAAGGCATCCCATATCTGTTTGTCGACTTCCCGCATGGGGTCGCCAAGGGCCATCTCCAGATCTGCGGCCCGGGAAGATAACTCGGCAGCACCAATGTTGGCCCCCACCCCTTTGATAGAATGGGCCAGGCGTTTTGCAGATTCTAAATCTTTATTTTTGAGATGGTGGTGGGTCTCTTCACCGGCATTGGAAAAATCACGGGCAAAGGTGTTGAGGAGTTTCAGGTATAATGTGTGGTTTTGGTTCACCCGGGAAAGGCCAATGCCGGTATCAATACCCGGTATTTCCCATGACCGCTCTTCAGTTTTTTTCTGAAATTCTTCATTTTGTTGTTTAACGGCCAAGGGCAATGTTGCTTTTTCAGAAGAAAGGGTCTGTTGGCGGCGAGTAGTTTGTCCGTGGGGGGGTGGGACTGTTCTATCAAGGGGGGGGGCCGGAGTAATATCTATTCCTTTTGGGGTCAGCCATTTATCCAGGGTGGAAAAAAGTACTTCAGGGTCAATGGGTTTGGCAATATGATCGTTCATTCCAGAAAAGATACACCGTTCCCGGTCCCCTTTCAGGGCGTGGGCTGTCATGGCAATAACAGGTAGATCTTTAAACCTGTGTTGTGCCCGAATCTGCCGAGTGGCTTCAAATCCATCCATCACCGGCATCTGAATGTCCATGAGCACGCCATGGGGAGAATGTGTTTCCAGAAGGGCCAAGGCCTCTTTTCCGTTATTGGCCACCATGGTATCCATTCCGACGGTGTGGAGCCATTCCAGGGCCACTTCCTGGTTTATTTCGTTGTCTTCTACCAATAATATTTTTTTCCCTTTCAAGTGGGAATGCGTTTGTTCTGGCACCTCCATTTTTTGTATGGGGGATGTGCCCACCACGGCGTCGTGGCGGCCAAACAGCTCCATAATAGTATCAAAGAGCAAGGAGATGTTCACCGGTTTGTGCAAAAAGGCATCTAAAAAGCGTTTTTCAGAATATTGAATCAGGTCTTCCCTGCCATGGGCCGACACCATACAGATAATGGGAGCCCGGTCCAGTTCCAGATGGGATTTAATGTGTCTGGCTGTTTCAATGCCATTGAGTTGGGGCATTTTCCAGTCCATGAGTATAAGGTCAAAGGGCTCATGGATTTTTTTGAGAATTTCAATGGCCTCCTTTCCTGAAGAGGCCGTCTGGGCCTCCATTTGGAATGAGGTTATGGCAGAGGAAAGAATTTCAAGTGAAGTGTGGTTATCATCCACAATGAGCACCCGAAGTCCCCGGAGATCCCGGGGGGGGATCATGGCAATCTGATTTTTTTCCGGCTGACGTTCCAGATGGATGGAAAAGGAAAAGGTGCTGCCCCTGCCAGCTTTACTTGTTACGGTGAGTTCTCCACCCATGAGCCGGGTCAGTTTACGGCAGATGGCAAGCCCCAAGCCTGTGCCACCATATTCCCGGGTGGTGGAGTCGTCTGCCTGGGTAAAGGATTGAAACAAATGGGGGACACGATTTTCAGGAATGCCGATACCTGTATCAAATACAGAAAAATCAAGGCGAATGGCATCCTGGGATGGGACTGTTTCCATGGGTGCCACATGGACCACAATTTCACCTTTTTCAGTAAATTTAATAGCATTGCCCACAAGATTAATGAGAACTTGTCCTAACCGCACCGGGTCCCCCACCAGGGCACCGGGGGTTGTTTCATCAATGTGAATGATCAGTTCCAGCTCTTTTTCATGGGCTTTGTGGGCAAACATCTCTGCCAGATTGGCCATGACCTCATGGAGGGAAAAATTTGTTTTTTCCAGGGTCAGACGGCCAGCCTCAATTTTTGAGAAATCCAAAATATCATTGATCACTGAAAGCAGGGTTTGGGAGGCGATTTTAATTTTTCGAAGATACTCCTGCTGGGCCGATGTCATGTCGGTTCTGGCCACCAGATCCGTTAACCCCATGACGGCATTTAAAGGGGTTCGAATTTCATGGCTCATGTTGGCCAGAAATTTGCTTTTGGCCAGGGATGCGGCTTCCGCCACCTTCTGCTGTCGCTGGGCCTCCTCCTTTTCCAGACGGGCGGTGATGTCTTTGAGACTTCCTTCAATTGTTTTGTGTCCATTTCTATGATACTCTTGGACATGGGCATTGAGCTCCACCCAGAAAAGAGAGCCACTTCTGTGTCTGGCCTGGACACACAGGGAGTTCACCTCTCCTTTTTCCTTAAGTTCACCCAGCATCTTTTCCCGGTCTTGCTCGTTTCCGTAAATGCGGTGGATTTTATTGTCAATTTCCTGCTGGAATTCATCAAAGGAGTCATATCCCAACATGTTAATCATGGTGGCATTGGCTGTGATCAGGTCACCTGCTGGGGTGGTTTGAAAAATACCCTCTGTGGCATTGTCGAAAATATTTCGGTATTTCAAGGCCATTTTTTTGAGTTGCTGCTGCTCTTTTTTTAGGGAAACCGTCATGTGATTCAGGGCATTGGCAAGGGATGCAAGCTCCCTGAAAGGTGGTTTCTTCAGTTGAATATCAAGATTTCCCCCGGTGATCTCTTCGGCTCCGATCTTCATGGTATTAATGGGGTTTCCGATTTTACGCCCAAGATAGATGGACAACAGCAGCATAAGGGGAATGGAGAGGCAAAAAATAAAGAGTGCAATAAACAAGAGTTTCTTCTGATATTTTGTAATTGTAACAGCTGAGATATCCACCCCCAGAACACCGGTCCGCTTACCTGAACTGGTATAAAAGGGGGCATAACCTGAAAGCCAGGTTCCCCAATGGTCTGTATAAAAGGAGGCTTCCACTACAGGGCCTTTTAACTGATCAAAACGATTTTTTAGAAGAACACTGGCGTCGGTGTAGCGTTCTCCCAGGCGGGCCATCTGGGCTGGATCTGATTCCGCATCCACCACAAAGAAAATAGCACCCTTGGGGGCCTTTTCCATGGTATAAATAAAATGGATGTCCGAAGCCGCCTGTTGAATGTTTTGCAATGTGGTTTTAAAGGTGTTGTATGCAAAAGAGTCTTGCTCCTTTGATGCGGCAATGTAGGCGTGGAGATCACCATCAAGGCTCTGGGCTGAAATAGAAACGGTGTCGGTGAGTCGCTGGACAATACCATTCATGGCCTGTTTTGATGCGGCCTTGTAAAATGTTACGGTAAAAATAACATTGACAAAAATACAGATAATCATAAAAAGAAAGGTCAGGTAATGGGATATTTTAAGCTTACCTGGTTTCAATATTTTGATGGGATTTATTGTCATTTTTCTCCGGATTTGGTCGATCATGGAGTGATAGTCTTTCTATGTCAAAAAACGGCATCCTTCAAAAGTACTTTATACTTTTTCAGAAAATTCCCCATTTAGGGAGTTCATGGAAAATAATATACCCAACATCAATGAGCTTCATACCGACTCTCCAGAATGCTGCATGCAAGAGTGGGTAGTTTTATTATGATGAAGTCCCTTACAGGGCTTTTCTCCCAAAAGACTGTAAAGTACTTTTGGGCTCATATGAAGGGTGCCTAAAAAACCAATTTTTTAAATCGATAAAAATCAGTTACAATTTAATAGTGCAGTCTTTTCAAGAAATCAAGCTTTGTTTCTTACATAGTTGACAAATCGGTGATGAGGTGGCAATAAAAGTAGAGGAATATTTGGCATCCTTCAAAAGTACTTTACACTTTTTTAGGGCATTCCCCATTTACAGGGGCTTTTTCCCAAAAGAATATAAAGTGATTTTGGGGTCATATTAAGGATGTCGAATATTTGATTTTAAAATATTTTTAAAATGTCAACGGCATGGTAATTACATAAATTTAAAAACGGGAGAGCTGAATTGAACGAAGAACAATCCTTCTTTGACGATCGGTTTCGCATAGATCAAAAGGGCACAGATGACGCTCCTCGGTCTGAAAATGTACGGTATTCCCAGCGAAAAACCAATGGGAACAATAACATTAAAATCATTGCTGTGGGCGCAGTGTTCATTACCTTTCTGGTAGTGATGCTGTACCTTCTTCTAACGAATCCAAGTGTGGAGTCCACCCCGGAAAGAGCTGAAGGAAAAGCCTCTGACAACAATCAAACCACGATTTCCCTTCTGGAAAAGCGCCTGGGTAAACTTGAAATAACCTTGGCCGAAATTTCAGAAAAAATATCCACTACCCGAACGGATACAGCAGGTTCGGGAGCCGATATGTATGTTCTTACCGGAAGGGTGGAGCGGGCGGAAAACGCCTTGTCCACCAAGTTCAATATTGTCTCAGACAATATCGACAAGTTAGAGGTCCAGGTGGCTGGCGTGGTGAACCGTGTAAAGGATCTGGAAAAAAACGGGGGAGGGCGTTCTCCTGCCCAGCAGGTGTCCCCCTCCCTTGTCTCTTCTGGAAAAACCACCCAGAAATCAGCTGGAGCGGCCACGGCGTCATCGGTTAAACTCACTGCCAAGGGCACCAAGACCCAGGTCAGTCATAAAACCGCATTGAAAAAACCGCCCACCAAAACCATATTGGAAGAACCGCCCACCAAAACCATATTGGAAGAACCGTCCACCAAAATCATATTGGAAGAACCGCCCACCAAAACCATATTGGGAAAACCGCCCACCAAAACCACAAAAGAAGCAACTTCTACCCTATTGTACCATGTGATTCAAAAGGGGGATACCTTCTATAGTATCAGTAGAAAATATGGAACCACTGTGGCGCATATCCTTAAACTTAATCATTTTTCCAAACAACCCATCCTATACCCAGGGAATAAACTGATTGTGAAATAGTAAATATCCTTTACTCGTTCTGTTTTTATTGTGGCAAGGGGGCAGGGCTGGCATATGGGCATTATTTTTGGAAGCGTCTGGTTCATAGAGAAGAATGAATAACGTCCATAAGCCAAGCCTGACCCCGTTTTCTTTCAGTGGGTTTGCACTGCGTCTATCAATCCCTTGACCCGATCAATGTCCTTGCGCCCGGGTTTGCTTTCCACCCCGGAACTGACATCTACGGCCCAGGGGGATGTGGAGGCAATGACGTCGGCTGCATTTTCCGGTGTGATGCCCCCGGCAATGATCAATTTCTGCTTTTTTCCTGTTTCCTTTGCACAGCTCCAATCCCAGGTTTCAGCGTTCCCTCCGGGAAGGGTGCCTTTGCCGTATTCCACCAGAATGGCCGATGCGGCCCCATATTGATTTGCTTTGTCAATGTGGGGCTCTTTTCCTGCAAACAGCGCCTTGAACACCATTAAATCTTGGTTTTTCAGATTCTCCACCATCTTAGGCGGTTCATTGCCGTGGAGTTGCACTGCCTTGAGTCCACAAGCCTTTACCCGCTCCATAATAAACTCAACAGAGGCATCCACAAATACACCGGTTGTTATAATGTTGTCGGGCAATGCCTGGCAGATCTCTGTGGCCTGGGCTGTGGTGACATTCCGTGGGCTTTTGGGATAAAAGACCAGACCAATGGCGTTGGCCCCCAGTTCTGCACATGCCACGGCTTCATCGGGCCGGGTGAGCCCGCACACCTTGACCAAGGGGAAATGGGAGGTGTTTTCTGTAGAGTTACTCCCCGTTGAGATCAGATCCTGGATAAACTTTTCAGTGTCATCGGCCCGGACAATGCTTTCCCCTACCAGAAAATTAAAGAGCCCTGCATCCATTCCTTTTTGAATATCTACCGGGCTGGATACGCCACTGGCCGACACCGGGATTTGATCCTTTGTGAAAAAAGGAACCACCCGGGCCGCCACCGTGGTGTCTGTTTTAAGGGTTTCCAGGTTTCGGTTGTTAATGCCGATGATCTTTGCATCCGCATACAGCGTGTTCTCAAGCTCCCATTCCGAGTGAATCTCCACCAGGGGTTCCATGCCAAGCCCCCGGGTGAGTAACACATATTCCTGCAATTGCTGCTTGGAAAGGATGGAGACGATGAGCAAAATGGCGTTGGCCCCGGCAGCAGCTGCTTCATATATCTGATAATCGGAAATGGTGAAGTCTTTTCTCAATATGGGAAGATCCGTGGCCTTACGCACCGCTATAAGGTCGTTGAGGCAGCCCTTGAAAAAATGTTCTTCGGTGAGAATGGAAATGGCAGCAGCCCCGGCTCGGGTGTATTTCTCAGCATAAGGGCCCGGATCAAGATCCACACGGATATCGCCTTTGGAAGGGGAGGCTTTTTTAATTTCAGCAATGATGCCTGCCCGGCCCGGTCCGCTGTTTTCCATGGCGGATAGAAAACTTGCCCCATGGTGCATCCCTTCGGCATCTCTTCTCAGCGTGTTCAGGGAACACTGAGCCATGGCCCGGGCTATATCTTTCTTTTTTTCTGCAATGACGGTTTTTAAAAACCCCTTGGGTGCCATTCTATGCGTTCTCCTGTGTGAATTGAGCCAGGGCTTCCAGTTTTTCCAATGCCTTTCCTGAATCCAGTGCCTGTTCGGCCTTTTCAATCCCCTGTTTTAAATTATTCACCTCATTGGCAGCCAGCAGGGCTGCCGCAGAGTTGATCAAAACGATATTGCGCTTGGGGCCCTTTTCTCCCTTGAGGACGGAAAGGGTGATGGCAGCATTGGTGCTGATATCACCCCCCTTGATCTCGCTGGCATCGGCATAGTCTGGGAAAAATTCCAGAGGATCAATATCATAGGTGCGGACCATCCCGTCATTGAGTTCTGACACCCGGGTGGGGGCGCACACGGTGATTTCATCCATGCCGTCATGACCGTGGACCACCAAGGCTCTTTTGGCTCCCAACAATTTCAAGGCCTGGGCAAACATCTCCGTGAGCTGGGGGGCAAATACCCCCAAAAGCTGATGCCGGGTGGCCGCCGGATTGGTCAAGGGTCCCAGCATGTTAAAAATGCTCTTAATACCCACCTCTTTTCTGGCCTGGGCCGCATGGCGCATGGCACTGTGAAACTTCGGGGCAAACAGAAACCCGATGCCAATGTCGTTCACTGCCTCTTCCACCACTTCAGGGTCGGTGTTGAGGTTCACCCCCAGCGCTTCAAGTACATCGGCACTGCCGCATTTACTGGAGATGCTGCGATTGCCGTGTTTGGCAACGGAAACGCCGCACCCTGCCACCACAAATGCGGTGGTGGTGGAGACATTAAAGGTGCCGGATGCATCCCCACCGGTGCCGCAGGTGTCCACCACCCGCTGGGTCATGGTCTGGACGCGGGTGGCCTTGCGGCGCATGGCCTGGGCAGCTCCTGCCAGCTCTTCAAAGGTCTCTCCCTTGGTGGCAAGGGCTGCCATGAATGCGCCGATCTGGGCGCTGGTAATATCGCCGGAGAAAATATCCCCCATCATGGCCGTCATATTTTCATGGCTCAGGTTTTCGCCCCGGATGATGGTGTTGAGGTGTTCAGTGAAATTCATTTTTGTGCTCCTTTGTAAATATTCGGGTTGGTAAAAGTACCCGAGCATATATTCTTCAAGGTAAAGTCCAGAGATATCAACGATATATATTCATTGAATATTGAAGAATATATATGTGTGGGTACTTAATGTAAATGTTTGGCCAGTGCCCCATATTCACGTATTTGGGACTGCGTAGCATACTAATGCTATGTGAGCAGGCCAAAATAGGTGAATATGGGGTGCTGGTCGAATATTTACGCTCCTTTTACAAAATTTCTGATTAGTCGTTTCCCCACAACGGTCATGATGGATTCCGGATGAAACTGGACCCCATAGGTGGGGTGTTCGGAATGGCGAAGCCCCATGATTTCCTGGTCATTTGTGCGGGCCGTGACGATGAGACACGCTGGTAGGGAGGCCTCTTCCACGGCCAGGGAGTGGTAACGCATGGCCGCAAAAGGTTTCTTTAACCCCTTGAAAATGCCTTTGTCATCCCCGGTGACCAGGGAGGTCTTTCCGTGCATGATGCGTTTGGCATGGACAATGCGGGCACCAAAACAGGCGGCAATGGCCTGGTGCCCCAGACATACCCCCAGGATGGGCAATTTTCCGGAAAAGGTGTTGATAACCGCCATGGAGATACCGGCATTCTGGGGCCGGCCAGGACCCGGAGAGATGACAATGGCATCGGGCTTCAAAGCCGTTATATCTTCCAGGGTTGTTTTATCGTTTCTGAACACATGGACCGTGGCCCCGCATTGCCGGATGTAGTGTACCAGATTAAAGGTAAACGAGTCGTAGTTGTCAATCACGGCGATTAGCATGATGCACCTTCCTTGTCATGGCCCAGGGCTAAAACCAGGGCACGTTCCACGCTTTTGGCTTTATTGATACACTCCTGATACTCTTTCTCAGGATCAGAATCTGCCACAATGCCAGCACCGGCCTGCACGGTCATTTCCCCTGCCTGGATGCTTGCGGTGCGGATGGTGATGGCAAGATCCATATTGCCAGAAAAGGAGATGTATCCCGCAGCCCCGCCATAAATACCCCGGGGGCGTTGTTCCAGCTCTGATATGATCTCCATGGCTCGGATTTTGGGGGCACCGGACAGGGTCCCCGCCGGAAAAGTAGCCCTCAATAAATCCCAGGCATCTTTTTCTTCTTCCAACTCACAGGTGATATTGGATACCAGATGCATGACATGGGAATAACGCTCCACAAACATCATATCCGTCACCTGTACCGTGCCAGTTTCCCCCACCCGGCCCAGATCATTGCGGCCCAGATCTACCAGCATGAGATGCTCGGCTCGCTCCTTTTCATCGTTTAAAAGTTCATCGGCAAGGGCTCTGTCTTCCTGTTCAGTTTTGCCCCTGTGCCGGGTTCCGGCAATGGGACGCACGGTGGCGGTGCGGTTTTCCAGACGCACCATGGTTTCCGGTGAGGAGCCCGCAATGGCCGTGTCCCCGAGATTCATGAAAAACATGTAAGGAGAGGGGTTGATGTACCGCTGGGCCCTGTACAGCATGACAGTATCCACCGGGGCTGTTGAGGTAAAAGGTTGGGAATACACCGCCTGGATGATGTCACCTTCAACGATGTGATGCTTGATGGTCTCCACCCCTTTTATATAGGCGTCATGGTCGGTTTTTGACTGTAGGGAAAACGTCGTTGCATTTGGGTCAGAGGTAATGGCCGCGTTCATGGAAAATGCTGGTTTTGAGACGGATTCCTCCACCACCGGAGTTGGAGCTTGAATGGTGGCAATGATCTTTTCCAGCCGCGCCATAGCCTCATTATAGCAAGCCTCTTTATCAGTATCCTCAGTATAACAGATGCTCAGGCATGTCAATGTGTGGTTCATGTTGTCAAAGATGATCATGGCATCGGGAATAATGAAATGGGCATAGGGAGATCCCTGGGGCAGATGCGTTGGGATATTTTCAAAAAATGAGACCATCTCATAGGTCATGTACCCGGTGAGTCCGCTCCAGAAACGGGGCAATTCCTTGATGTCTGCGGGGTGGTATTTCTGTGTGATCTCTTTTAATACAGCCAGGGGATCGCCATGGTGGGGAATCTTTTCATGGTGATCTGAAGAGGTGATTTCAATGTCATGTTCAAGGACGGTGATATGACTTTTTGCGGAGATCCCCATAAAACTGTATCTTGCCCAATGCTCACCGCCCTCCACACTTTCCAGCAGAAACAGGGGCTGGTCTTTTTTATAGAATTTTTGAAGAATGGATACCGGGGTTTCCGTGTCTGCCAGGAGTTCTACGCAAAGTGGTATGACATTGCTGGTCTGGCACAGCGATTCATAGGTCTCTTTGGTGGGATAGCGGTTAAGTATCATTTTGTTTTCCAGTGCATGTTTTAGGGATTAATCACAACAGTTGTACCCTGGACAGGGATCAGTTTGTGGTGTGATTAGGACTCTTGGTTGTTTTTTATAAAAAAAAAGACCGGGCAATACTGGCAGCCGCGGTCTTTGTCAAGTGCATATGTGTGATTTTACTATTGCGGCATGCCGGAATACAGAAGTGAGCACCACCAGTGCCACCAGGGGGATTCTTCTGTAATTCGGGTTGTGTTTTTCATTGTCCGGGATGCCTTTATTTGTGTAAGTGAGCCCTTTGGGGAGCCGTGTAAAAAATGAGTATAGAGTATAA
>Ga0307987_1001565_pt1 | contig 12543 bp, 11 predicted proteins | sample EllFjometagen181_FD_203157 | JGI IMG/M metagenome (GOLD analysis project Ga0307987, IMG submission 203157) | Marine microbial communities from Ellis Fjord, Antarctic Ocean - #181 | ecosystem: Environmental > Aquatic > Marine > Unclassified | place: Southern Ocean | collected 2014-10-08 | reverse complement strand
TTTTTAAACATCATCCAGCTCTTCCACCGCTTTGTCAAGCGTTCGCCCATACAAATAAACAAGGGCTGTCTTTCGACCGGGAAAACTTCACATTTTCTTTCCAGGATTTTGATCAGGCCCACACCTGACTGGCTTAAAAGAGGTTATTTTAGAGATCCGAAGGGTTGCCCAAAAAACATGTATTCCAATTGATCAATAGGGGCGACTTATAACCCCGCTTCTGCCTTAAACTGAATCAAGATATTGAATTTTCAAACAATACCTGTTAAAAGTAGGTTTTGACTTTTTAGGGGATTGCCAAATGCACTATGAAGGAATGATCATCCGCCCGCCTAGCGAGGCAAACAGTATTTTACTGCAGGTCACCCTGGGCTGTTCCCATAATAAATGCACCTTTTGCGGTACCTTCCGGCAAAAACGATTCAACATCAAAAAAGATGAGATTATTTTTAAGGATATTGAATTTGCCAGGCAAAATTGCCGTCGCCAGAATCGCGTGTTTCTCTGCGACGGGGATGTCATGATCATCCCCCAGAAGCGATTGGTTCCTATCCTTAAACAGATCAAAGAGCGCCTGCCCTGGGTGGAACGAGTGGGACTCTATGCCAATACCAAGGGGATTGGCATGAAAACCGATGAACAACTTGAAGAATTAAAAGCCCTTGGGGTGGACATTGCTTACATGGGACTTGAGTCCGGGGATGATACCGTGCTTAAGGATGTTTGCAAAGGGGCTGATTCTGAACGAATGATTAAAATGGGACGACGGGTCAAGGCCGCAGGGATCAAATTGTCGGTGACCGTTCTGGTGGGACTTGGGGGGAGAGTGCGATCCATGATACATGCCCGGGAAACCGGAAGGGTGTTGTCGGCCATGGATCCAGATTTTGTAGGGGCTTTGAGCCTGATGCTTGTTCCCGGAACCGAACTCAACGACCAATATGAACGAGGGGATTTTGTCCTCATCAACCCGGAAGAGATGCTGGCCGAATTGGGGCAGATGATTGCTGCTACCCATTTGACCGACGGGCTTTTCCATGCAAACCATGCGTCTAATTATTTGCCCATCCGGGCCAGGTTGCCCCGGGACAAAGAACAAACACTTGAATTGATATCACAGGCCCTCAAAGGAAATATAAAATTAAAGCCCGAATCCATGAGAGCCTTGTAACACCCAAATTAAATAACAGGAGAAAATTAAGATGGCAGAAGCCAGAGAAAACTTTGACCAATTAACCGTCAACACCATTCGAACCCTATGCATGGACGCTGTTCAGCGAGCAAACTCAGGCCACCCGGGTGCCCCCATGGGGCTTGCACCGGCAGCCTATGTGCTGTTCAAACGATTCTTGAAACATAATCCTAAAAATCCTTCCTGGATTGACCGGGATCGGTTTGTATTGTCCGGGGGGCATGCATCTTCTCTGCTGTACAGCCTTTTATATTTATTCGGGTATGGACTGGAACTTGAGGATTTGAAAAACTTCAGGCAGTGGGGGTCCAGAACACCGGGGCATCCCGAATACGGGCACACCCCCGGGGTTGAAACCACCACAGGCCCCCTGGGTCAGGGGGTTGCCAATGCCGTGGGCATGGCCATTGCCGAACGTCATCTGGCAGCAAGGTTTAATGAGGAGGACAAGGAGTTGATTAACCACCACACCTATGCCATGTGCGGTGACGGGGATCTCATGGAAGGAGTGGCCATGGAAGCGGTTTCCCTTGCCGGTCACCTGGGCCTTGGACGGTTGATCCTGATTTATGATGACAACGCCATCACCATTGAAGGCGCTACCGATATTGCCTTTACGGAAAATGTCCGGACAAAATTTGAGGCCATGAACTGGCATGTGGTTGAAGTGTCTGATGGCAATGATCTGGAAGCGATTCAAAAAGCCATCCAGGCGGGCAAGGATGCCGTGGAACGGCCCACCCTGGTCAAGGTTTCCACCCATATTGCCTATGGCAGCCCCAACAAGCAGGACACCTCGGATGCCCACGGCTCACCCCTGGGAGACGAAGAGATCCGCCTGGTCAAAGAATTTTACGGGGTTCCTTCGGACAAAACATTTTATGTGCCCGAATCGGTATTGGAAAACTGTAGAAAAGCCATTAACTTTGGCCAGGGGTTTGAAGATTCCTGGCAGGAAATTTTTGACGGGTATAAAACGAAATACCCTGAAAAGGCAGGCCACTTTGTGGATGCCGTTTCAGGATTTTTGACCCAGGGATGGGATATGAAAATCCCGGTATTTAAGGCTGAGGACGGCCCACTAGCTACCCGGGCAGCATCTGGAAAGGTCTTAAATGCCATTGCCGACACCTTGCCCGTGCTCATGGGCGGATCTGCCGATCTTGCTCCCTCCAACAAGACCTATCTTGACAATGCGTCTGTTTTCCAGAAAGATGCCTGGGAGGGTAGAAATATCCGGTTTGGTGTGCGGGAGCATGCCATGGGCGCCATCATGTCCGGTATGTATCTGCATTCAGGAATCCGGCCCTATGGCGGAACATTCCTGGTCTTTGCCGACTACATGCGGGGCGCTATCCGGGTGGCAAGTTTGATGAAATTGCCCCTTATCTATGTATTTACTCATGATTCGGTTGCCGTGGGGGAAGATGGTCCCACCCACCAGCCCGTGGAACAATTGGCATCCCTGCGGGCGATTCCGGGCCTTACCGTGATCCGGCCGGCAGATGCCAATGAAACTGCCCTTGCCTGGAAGCTGGCCCTGGTCACCATGAATTCTCCCACCGCCTTGATCCTGAGCCGCCAGAAATTGCCCATCCTGGATGTATCCCACAGGGACGGAGAGTTAAACTATGGCGCTTACGTCGTTAAAGATACGGGCAAACAAGCAGATCTGCTGCTGTTGGCATCGGGATCTGAGGTGCATATTTGTGTGGAAGCGGCCCGGATTCTGGACGAAGAACATAATATTACGGCCTCTGTTATCTCCATGCCTTCCTGGGAATTGTTTGATCGGGCACCGGCTCCTTACAGGGAAAGAATCCTGCCTTCCAAGGTGACAAAAAGATTGGCCGTTGAAGCCGGGGTCAGTATGGGATGGCACAAATATGTGGGAATGAATGGCGAGATCATCGGTATTGACCGATATGGTGCCTCGGCACCCGGCGGAACTGTGCTCAAAAAGTATGGGTTCTCCCCTGAAAATATCGTAAATGCTGCCAGAGTTCTTGTAAAAGAATAAAACAATAGTATCCGCTGGCCGAAACCGCCAGGTTTTAGGTCAGCGGTACTCCCCATGATGTACGTTATGCCCTTTATGCCAAAAATCATTTTAATTTTTACCTTAAGGAGGCTATGCAGATTCCCGTTAAAACCCATGCCAGCACCTCGGATTTCGTGGCCAGTAGCAGCAGCCCACTGGTCTCCTTGTCCAGGCGGTGGACCGGCTGAAGCAGGGGTTTTTTGGGCGTGTCGCGGGGAAAAAGCTGGGTCTCCAGAATGGAGATAATATCTTTCCCCACCTCGTTGTGAACACTGATGCCGGTAGGCTTTTCTATACAAAGCCATCCCTTTCCCCTATCTGCAATATGAATTTCTTCCATTGGTTTGATTATTTTTTCCCTTTTATTAGCCCAAAAAAGACCATCCTACTTGATTCGACAAAAAGCGTCAAAAGTTATTAAAAATATTGCTTCTGTGAAACAATTATCAGGGCAATTGCAAGGAAATAAAGCCTTGCTACCGGGCTTAGGTTATTGCAAACGGGCTCAATGGGTGGTAAATTGACTTTCTATCAATGACCATGCAAAAAAGGATCAGGCAAAAAAGGGAAATAAAAGTGAGCACTGAAACACCATTGGGAGAGATGCTTTCTCATACCATTATTCGGTATAAGCGAGAGCAGATGTTTGCGGAAGAAACGGTTGTGGCAGTAGAAATCCCTTTGACTTTTGTGGTCAATGACCATGAAATTGCCACCCTCATGTGCACCCCCTCCCATTTAAAAGCGTATGCCTATGGATTCCTCTTTACTTCAGGATTCATTAAAGAATCGGGGGATATTCTTGCCTATGAATGTGACGAAAAAAGATGGCGGGTGGACGTCCGGGTAAAAAATTTTGTTGACCCCGAGTTGCTCGGCCAGCGGGTCTACACCTCCGGGTGCGGCAAAGGAGTGATGTACACCTCCATGATGGAGCTTTCCGCCCGGCACCCCATTGACAGTCAGGTCCGGATTGACGGGGAAAAGATTATTGCGGCCATGCACTGGCTCCAGAATTGTTCAGATCTTCACAACCAGACCGGCGGGGTCCATTCTGCAGCGGTCAGCGTGAATGGTGCCATACCAAAATTTCACATTGATGATATCGGACGTCACAACGCCGTTGACAAACTTATCGGCACACTGCTCATGGACCCGGCAGATACCAGGGAGCTTGTGCTGCTCAGCACGGGCAGGATCTCTTCGGAAATTTTGCACAAGGCCCGGCGGCTTTCCATCCCCGTTCTGGCATCCCGGGGGGCTCCCACCCACCAGAGTGTTTTGTTGGCCGAGGAAATGGGCATTACCATTGCAGGCTTTATCCGGCGAACCAATTTTGCCGTATTCACCCATCCTGAAAGGATTGTCACCCCATGAGACCTCTTCTTTCTAATGACCAGGGGGATGGTTTTTTTTAATCTGGCGGCTCCCCAAAATTTGTGGGCACCGCTGTAACATCGGAGGAAATGAGGAAATATGGATTCCCAAGACATTTTTAAAAGTGCGCTTACCTATGAGAAAAAAATCCGGGATCTCTACCTGTCTGCCGTTGACACCATTGATGATCCCAGGGGAAAAGATCTTTTTAAGACCCTGGCCGATGATGAACAATCCCATGTGGAGTTTCTGGAATACAGCCTGGATCGGTTGGCATCGGACAAGGAGATTGATCTTGAAAAACCAACACCCGTCCTCTCTTCTGCCGTTGATGACGATGTCAGCCGTATGAAAAAAAAGATTCCGGAAAAAATGTTGGGGGATATCAAGCGGGCCTTGAATGCTGCCCTGGTACTGGAAGTTGAAACCAGCCAGTTCTATAAAAAAGCCTGTGACAATTCCACGGGTCAGGTGAAAGAAATCCTTAAGAAATTCTATGAAATTGAGCAAGGTCACGTGGAATTGGTTCAGATTCAACTGGATTATGCCTCGGGGAACGGATATTGGTTTAATTTCATGGAATCAGACATGGAAGATTAACCCTAAGTTAAAACCTGCGAGGGAATCATGACACTGCCTGGCAATATGACCTTGGATATGCTCATTGTTTTTGGATTTTTGATTTTTGTTACGGGACTCTTTGTCTTTGAAATTGTCCGGGTAGACATGGTGGGATTGCTCATGATGGTATTGCTGCCCCTGTCTGGGGTCATTTCGCCAGCAACTGCTATCAGTGGTTTAAGTTCCAATGCCGTGGTCTCCATCATTGCCGTGATCATAATGGGGCACGGGCTTGACAAGACCGGTGTCATGAATGTTTTTGCCCGGTATATCATTCAATTTTCAGGAAAAAGCCAGATTCGAATGGTGACATTTATCTCGGGTACCGTTGCAATTATTTCCAGTTTTATGCAAAATATCGGTGCCGCAGCTCTCTTCCTTCCCGCCACCAACCGCATGTGTAAACAGCTCAATGTGCCCATTTCCCAGGTGCTCATCCCCATGGGATATTGTGCAATCATTGGCGGGTGTATCACCCTGGTGGGCTCCAGTCCCCTGATCCTGCTCAACGATCTCACGGCCTCCTGGTGGTCCAACAACCAGTCTTTGTTGGGGAACCAGCCCTTTGAGGCCTTTGGCCTTTTCAGTGTGGCTCCCATCGGTATTTCCCTGGTCATCGCAGCCATCCTCTATTTCATTTTTCTGGGTAAATTTGTATTGCCTAGGGCAGAGGCCCAAGCCGATTCCTGTTCCCTTTTAAACTATGACCTGGAATGCACCTATGGCCGGGAGGTCAGCAAGGTGTTTGAGCTACAGGTGCCCGGCGATTTCTACACCAGAAGACTTGAAGAATTGAGACTGCGTCCCCTGTACCATGTAACCGTGGTCTGTATTTCCAAGCACAAGGGCAGGTATAAGGTGGATGTGCCGGGCCGGACCGATGTCATTGAGCCCAATGATGTGGTGGGTATTGTCGCGAATCTGGAACATGCCCAAAAACTTGCAGCCGATATGGGATGGATCCTGTGCGATGAACTGAACATGCTCAGCGGCGTTTTATCCCTTGATCATTCCGGTATCACCGAAGCCATTGTCACCCCCCGTTCCGAATTGGTGGGCAAGACCTTCCATGAATATGGATTCAGAAAAAAGCTCCAAATAAACCCCCTGGCCTTGTACCGAAGGAATGAAGTCATCCTGGAGGATATTTCGGAAATTAAAATCTTGCCAGGGGATACCTTTCTCCTCCACGGGGAATGGGAAAAATTTTATTTGCTCAAACATAACCCCATCCTGACATTTACCGAACATCTTCAAGGAGAGATCATGCACCCGGAAAAAGCAGGGCTTGCCAGTGCCTGCTTGATCCTGGCCCTGGTCATGGCTCTGGGTTTTAAAATTCAATTGTCCATTGCCCTTCTAACAGGGGCGGTGAGCATGATTCTGACCCGGGTCCTGACCCTGGATGAAGCCTATCAGAGTGTGGACTGGATGACGGTTTTCCTCCTGGCAGGATTGATCCCCCTGGGCGTTGCCTTTGAGGAAACAGGGGCGGCCCGATTTCTTGCCTCTTTTCTTGCCGGCCTGGCCCATGGCGGATTGACCCCCGTAACACTTTTTTTGATTATCGGTTTTTTAACCTCATTTTTTACCTTGGTCACTTCCAATATCGGTGCTACCGTGCTCATGATCCCTTTGGCCATGAACATGGCCATCCCCTGCGGGGCAGATCCTAGGATGGCCGCTCTGCTGGTGGCCGTGGCCGCCTCCAATACCTTTATTCTGCCCACCCACCAGGTTAATGCCCTGATCATGCGACCCGGCGGATACAAGGTCAAAGATTATATCAAGGCCGGCAGCGGCATGACCCTGATCTATATCGCCGTTGTCATGGTGATTATGTATTTTTTCTATGGCATTGCAGCTTAAGGAGAACTCCATTCCCCCCCCCGGTTGCCCCTGGAAATCAGCTATCATGGAAAAACTTGAGCAGGGGATCTGAACTGATAATATAATAAACTCCACCAACAGCCTGGGTTTCATTTTTATCCATGATCTTAATCTCGGAATTGAATTTCACCGTGGCAATAATGGCCAGTTTTTTCTTTTTTTCTTTGGCCATGTCAAACTGGGCAGCAGTAAATTTTTCCTTTTTACCCCAGGCCCAATAGACCACCTTGTCATGGGCAAAAATAGTGGGATCTTCATAGACCATGAACAATTCTCCGAGCGTGTCTTGAACCTGCTGCTGGGGTAACTTTTCAAACTGCTCAAACATGACAAGCACCCGGAAGGTTTCCTTGTCGGCGACAACATTCAGGTTTTTATCCCTGAATTTAAACACCTTTTTGGAAACCGCCTCCAAAGGATTTTTAGTCGCAATAGCCTGTTGAGCCTTGGTCAATTGGGCCCCCAGTATATATCCCTGCCGTTGAATCTTCAACTTTTCAACCTGGTTGAAAAGTTCATCCTGCTCCTGCTCCTGCTCCTGGCCAATTGAAACGCCTGCCATGAAAAACAGTACAAAACATACAGCGATTATACCCGATATTTTACCCATAACATCCTTTGCTTAAATGAGTCAGGCAGGAAGACCCGTAACGATCTTCCTGCCTGGGATAGGTGTTTTTTTATTGCAAGATAATCTGTTGGTTACTGATTATATCGCAGCTTATTTTCTTCTTCAATGAGTTTCATTGTCTCGGCAGACCCTCCGGTTTTTATCCAGAGATGCTCGGGTTTTGCCAGCAATGCGGCAATGTGAGTTTTATATTTTTCGCCCATACCGGCATGGTCTGCCAGTTCCTGGACCTCGGGCAAAAATTCCTGGTAAAAGTTCCGGGAGACCTCATACAACCCGTGCCAATGGGTATAATCCGGTGCAAACATGGCTGCTGCCATCCGGGTTCGCCTGCCCTCGTGGTGCCAGATTTCAAACCAGGTATAACCGATCTTGTGCTGAAATCCACTGTTTTTCCAGATACCATCTTTCTTCAGCATCTTGACGATTTCAAGGCCGGGTTTCCCAAATTTATCATTGTAGAGATGTACCAGGTCATCCAGCTGGAGGTAAAAATCTTTGACATGGTTGATGCCGTGGCAGGATTTACAGACTTCCTGCATGGATTCGCGTCTTTGTTTCCAGGAAACAACACTTGCAATTGTCTTTTCTTCAATTTGTTTTTTGAGCCCGTCTCCTTTACGGATATAGGATTTTTTCATTGCCTTCTGTCCGGCCCGGGGCGGTATATCACCGGTGACATCGGTAACCGATCCATCGGTAAAAGTGACCCGGTTCAATTTGGAAGAAACCGGGGCTCTCAGGTTCCAGGAAAGCCTGTCTCCTACATTATGGCTGTTTTTGGCAACAGCGCCGTTGAGTTTGACAAAGGATCCCATGTGGCAGGTGGAACAGGTGGGGGCGGTGTGGTAGTCATCCCCTAACACCCAGGAACCGTCCTTGTAGATATTCATGCCATTGGGGGTGTTTCCTTTTTCGGCGGTGTAGTATGCAATGCCGTGTTTGGATTCTTCATAGATTTCTTTTTGGGGATGGTCCGGACCCAGATGACATTTTCCACAATTTTCCGGCTGCCTTGCCCGGGATGCACTAAAATCATGCTTGGAATGGCAGGCATTACAAACCCCTTTGCTGCCGTCGGGATTGATACGGCCAATCCCGGAATTGGGCCAGGTATTGTAATCCATTTGGGGGGCATCTGTTTTGGACCGAAGGGGCTTGCCCTCCTTGTCCCGCTTCAGGGAAACAACTGTCCCATGGCACTGCCAGCAGCCGCTGGCCATATTTCCTTTATTGTTGGGCATGCCGCCCACCACTTCGGCCAGCATATTGTCCAGGGACGCCATGATTTCGCCAGCGGTTGCATGGTGGGAAATGGCCATCTCCTTTGCTTCCGGCTCATGGCATTTGGCACAGTCATTGGGAGAAAGAATGGCCTTGATAAAGGCGCCTTCATGCTGGTATCCCATTTCATCACCCTTATTGGCCGCATGACAATTGTAACATCCCACCTGGCCTTCCTTGGCGGCTGCATGGGCAGAGTTCTCCCATTGCATGACGATGGATTTGTTTTCCTTTAAATGACAGGTGATACATTTTTTGTTCATTTCCTGAACTTTTGGATTTTTAACGTCAAAGGACTCTTCGGTCAATGCCAGTGCCGTCCCTGCCGCAAAAATGCACAAAATTGTAAACACCAAGAATGACCTTAAAAAAGTCATGATCACATTCCTCCAAAAATATTAAGATTATTGCCTATGGGGTCAGGCTTGCGTTATTGCGCTTTTGGTCAAAAGCGCAATAACGCAAGCCTGACCCCGGTTACTCCGGTTACTCGTCTGCCCAAAAGGGAAATATTTTCCCGAGGACAAAAAGGATGGCAAAGGGAATGGCCATGACAATAATCACGGCAATGATTCCCTCTTTATCAAACCATAGGGGATGGAACTCGGTATATCCCCTTGCACTCTTGCTCATGAGCTGACCGCCGATGACCACATTCCAGCGCATGATCAACACCTGGATCAGCAATATGGCCGAGACCCCTGCGGCCAGGAAATTGTAAACATAGGATCTCATTTTAAAGATTCCCATAACACCCAGAATCAGGAGGGGAAGGACCGAACCCATTTTTACCTGCCAGAACCAGAAAGAATTTGCCAGGACCCCGTTTAAAAGACCCTCCACCATATGATGGTAGCCTGATTTTAAATAGGAATGGGAAAAGACCTCGAGCATTTCAAAGGAGAATGCCAGGATAAAAAAACCGGTGAGGGTTTTGATCATGGTGATGATGCATCCATTATCAATGGGCCGGGCCTTAAATTTTCGAATGATAATATAGGCAAGGATGATGGCGGATATCCCTGAGACACAGGCCGAAAAAAGAAAAATTACCGGCATGAGCGGGGTGGACCAGGTGGGGTTTGCCTTGACCCCGCCGAATATGAATCCCACATATCCGTGGAGAATCGCGGCAATGGGAATACCTATCGCCACCAGAAATCGGATTATCTTGGCATCTAATTTTAAGGCATCATCGGACAGATCAATGCTGTCAAAGGTGATGGCCCGGTATAGCACCTGGAGCCAGCCCTTGGAGGTAGACCGAAGTTCCACCAGCACCGGGCGATACACAAAGAGAATGATAAAGACCAGAACTCCCATGGATACGGCATAGATATAACCAAATCCTGCCATTGCCGAACTGGGACTGGGGGTCAGCAGCATGTTCAGATTTCGCTCGGGCCGTCCCAGATGGAGCAGCAAAGGAAGGGTGGCGATGGCAAGGAATGCCAGGGCAAACAGGAGCGAAAACCGGGCCACGGGACGCAGGCTTTTCACATCAAAAAGATAATACAGGGCCGCTATGATAAAGGCACCATCCACAAGCCCTGTGATGTAGGGGTACAAAACAATCATCATGCTCCAGTGGACATGGAAGTCATTGGGGAATACAAAATTGGACAGCAGCATGTTTGCCGGACCCATTGAATCGGAAACCATGCTGGTGGACGCAAGCAGGGTATTCATCAGACCACCTCCATTCTGGCACCCTTGTAGTACAATGCGGGCCAGGTGCCCATCTCTTTTCTCAGAACCGTCAATACGCCCGGTCCTTTGAGAATTTTATAAACCTCTGATGTTTCATCCTTAAGGCTGCCGAACTTGCGGGCACCGGTGGGGCACACCTCAACGCAGGCCGGCAGCAGTCCTTTTCTGACCCGATGATAGCACCAGGTACATTTTTCCACCACCCGGGTGACAGGATTTATAAACCGGACAGAATAGGGGCAGGCCTGGATACAATAGGCACATCCCACACACCGTTTCTCATCCACCAGAACAAATCCATCCGGGGTGATAAAGGTGGCGCCGACAGGACACACCTGAACACAGGGGGCCTCCTTGCACATATTGCACAGCTTGGGCACAAAAAAGGTATCCCGAATCTCTTCCTTGATATCGGACCGGGGTGTCTGGTAACCGTCCAATCCCCCGTTGGGGCAGTCCACATAAATCTGATCGGAAAAGCCTTTGACATACCGTTCCACCCAGGTGCGATAGTTGCCGTCGGGCACATTGTATTCGCGTTTGTCTGCCACACAGCAGGACCCGCATCCGATACACCGGGTAATGTCGACGATAAACGTAAACTCCTGGGCATGAATATCATAGGCCTTGTCCCGTATGCCCGGAATTTGTTCAGGCGTCTCAAAACTGCCTGCACCCATGGGATAGACCAGGTAGAGGGAGCCAGCAATGGTGCCGTTGAGTACATTTTTCAAAAAGGATCTTTTTTTCATGTCCGGGGAGGGATCTTTTATCTTCATTATCCTTTCTCCATAAGCCCTGTGATCTGTTTAGCCCGGTTGATGTACTTGAGCGGCGCATGAACATGGTGGCATTGATTGCAAGTGTGGGTGAGTTTAACCTGCTGGTCCCTGAGATGATCCGGCATGGCAACGGTCTTAATCACCGCTTCCGCCCTTGCCTTAATTTCAGTGTTGTGGCACCGCAGACAAAGGGTGGTGATCTGGTCTCCGGTTTTTACCGGCAGGGTGCCTGTTTTTTTATCTCCTTCCACATGATCTGCATAGGTCCCGTGGCAAAATTCACAGGAAATGGTCTTGTGAAGGCCGGCTTTGTGAATTTTGGCTTCAAAGGGGTGACACTTAAAACAGGAGCCATTGGTACCGTGACGAATGGGCACCTCAAGTGCTTCATTGATGGCGTCTGCCCGATAAGGACCGTAAACACCAAAAGAATCAGGGCGCAACAACCGTTTGAATAAAAATCCTAGTCCGACCATCACAAAAATGCTGATGCATACGAGAACAAGACGCATCCTATAGCTTAAACCCAAAATTACCTCCTGTAAGCACCATACTATTGTCCGATAGAGATGATCCAACCCATTCTAATAACTGTTGAAAAATTCCCATTATTTTGTACTCAAAATCGTTATTTTACATCAAGAAATGTTTATATAGTACTTAAACCAATATCATTACACAAATTTTATCACAAGAATAAAATAATTAAAAAAACAATGGCAATCTCCCTATTTTTGCCGGAATACTATTTGACCCGAAAACAAATTTTGGGCATAATAAATATATCCTAATTAAATTTAAGAAAGGAAAATTATGTCATTTTTAATTTCCAGCAAAAATAAGTTTAAAATCACATTGGAAGTGGTACCACCGGCCGGAGCGGATGGTCAGGCACTTCTGGACAAGCTGGATGCGCTTACCCGCCTCGCCTTTGATGGATTCAGCGTGGCATCAAACCCGGTTGCAAAACCCCGGATGTCCGCCATGGTTTTCTCCCACCTGCTCCAGCAAAGAA
>Ga0307987_1001562_pt1 | contig 12547 bp, 4 predicted proteins | sample EllFjometagen181_FD_203157 | JGI IMG/M metagenome (GOLD analysis project Ga0307987, IMG submission 203157) | Marine microbial communities from Ellis Fjord, Antarctic Ocean - #181 | ecosystem: Environmental > Aquatic > Marine > Unclassified | place: Southern Ocean | collected 2014-10-08 | reverse complement strand
AGAGTTACTTAATAACAAAAAATTTCTTGAAGATACTCAATATAAACACCAAAAACTCATTGAGTTACAGCATTTAATACAGGATGGTAAAGTACAGAACTGGATGGCAAAACAGTTTTTGCATATGCAGTCCCAATATCCTGAGGGGTCTGATTTAAGATTGCGTTCCAGTTCAAACAGCGAGGATCTTGAAAATTTTAATGGTGCAGGTTTATATTCTTCATTTGTTCATTTCAACAAAGAAGGCCCAATAGAAAATACGATTAAAAAGGTATGGGCTAGCTTATGGACTTACCGGGCTTTCATGGAACGAGATTTTCATAAAATTGCTCACACCAATATTGCAATGGGCATTTTAGTTCATCTGGACCATAAACATGAACAGCACAATGGTGTTGCCGTCACTAAAAACTTATTCGACTCTATCTGGAAAGGTTTTTATATAAATGTTCAATCCGGGCAATCACTTGTAACCAACCCAGATTCTAAAGCATTGCCGGACGAATTACTGATTTCTTCTGTCGGGGGCAGCAAAAAGTATGAAATTCAATATATCCGCCGCTCAAATATAGTCCCGCTGGGTCAATCGGTTATGCAGGAAAATCAGATCTTTGAATTAATCAAGCAATGCCGCATCATCCATGAGCACTTTAAAACTCTTTATCGGGACGGGAATGACAAGAGTTTTGCCATGGAAATTGAATTTTTAACAACAACCCAAGGAATTTTAAAAATTATGCAGGCCCGGCCATGGATAGGTTAAAAAAGTGAGAAATCAAAAAATTATCAGAATGATCCGTGCAAGGAGATAAACATAATGAATTCAGGCAAACAAAACTGGGAAAATTTCGGGAAAAATGATCCGTATTATTGGGTTACTAATAGCAATAAATATAGAAAAGGAAACCTCACACAAGATGTTCGAAAGGATTTTTTTGATAGCGCTGACATTTACATTGAATCCATTTTTTCGATAATTCGAAGTCATCTTGACTCAACATTCACGCCTGAAAACGCTCTGGATTTTGGATGCGGTGTCGGCAGGGTGGCAATTCCACTGGCCAGGCACTGCAAATATGTGCTTGGTATTGATGTTGCTGAGTCCATGGTAGCAGAAGCTAAAAAAAACAGTAATGAATTTCAATTAGATAATACAGATTTCTCTGCAAATACAAACCTGCTGTCTTCCGGTGACAAGCGCTTTAATTTTATTCATTCAATTTATGTGTTCCAGCATATAAGAACACAAAAAGGCCTTCAGATATTCTCGCAATTGGTGGATGGCTTAAAGGAAAACGGTGTGGGTATGTTTCATTTTATTACTTACCAGTCAATTAAATCGATTAAAAAAAGAATTATTTACTGGTTAAGTGTTCATATCCCTTTATTCAAAGGTCTTAATAATATTAGAACAGGAAAATCATTTTTCACGCCAATGTATGAAATGAATAATTACCCGCTGAACAAAGTATTTGAAATTCTAAGAGAACAAGAATGCAGTCATATGTATGCACGCTATACTAAAGAAGGCCCTTATAATGGCGTGATGCTCTTTTTTCAAAAAAAACGTGGAGATCACGGTGATTTTATATCATTGAAAGATATACCATAAGTACAGACATCATGATTTTAAAAAAATAAATTGGACGTAAATTGGCATAATCAATTAACATTACAATATTTTTATAAAAAAATATACCCTGCTATAAAAATTAGGCAATTCGCAAAGGTTATGCCACATTAAAAAAATTTAAATTCAAATAGTTACAATGATTTATCATAAAACTAATATTTTTTTGGACTTTCCAAGGTCAGAAATAATAGATATGCATAAAATATTGGAATGAGAAACACAAAATGAATCACACCATCACATCCTTTTTTTCATCAATTGTACAACGCTATCCCGGTAATGAAGCTGTTGTTCATGAAAACAAATCAATGACGTACAAAGAGATTGATTTTGCAGCAGAATGCCTTGCTGGCCGATTGAAAAAAAACAAAATTAAATCCTGCTCGATAATAGCACTTTATTTACCTTCAAGCCTTGAGGCAATCGTCTCAATGTTAGGAATCTTGAAAGCAGGGCATGCGTATCTTTCACTTGATATTAATGACCCGACCTCTCGAATAGGAGAGATTTTTGACAATGCAAAACCTAAATTGATTATCACATCAAGTATCAATAAATCCGACTTCGGCAATTGGGATATCGAGATATTGGCATCAGAAACACTGCTTGATCCTCAAAGTCAAAAGGATGATGAATCAGACCTGTCTAACAATGGGAGTAAAGATCAAAAGGCAAATGAGACGTCCCCTTCTTCCCTGGCATATGTAATATATACATCCGGTTCCACGGGCAAACCAAAAGGGATACCCATAAAACACCAATCTGTTATTAATATTCTTGATGACTTCCAGGAACGCAGCAGGCTTGGTAATAATGATAAGTGCTCTTTATGGACGACTCTGAATTTTGATGTTTCAGTTTATGAAATCTGGTCAGCCCTATTATCCGGTGCCACTCTTTGTATCCCGGATCAGCAAGTTAGATCAGATGCCAGCAAATTTATCCAATGGCTTAGAACAAGTGATATCACAAGTACATACATTCCTCCCTTTATGATTCCTGCTCTTGCGCAAAATCAATCAAAAGACCCGATTCCGTTTAAACGGATATTAACCGGGGTTGAACCCATTCCGGAAACACTTTTATGCTCTATTAGAAGAGATACCAAAGGTCTTAGTCTTATCAACGGTTATGGACCTGCTGAAGCTACGGTTTGTGCAACATTATATGATGTCCCGGATACTCCTGCCAATCCGGGAAATGCACCTATTGGCAAAGCCATCAAGAATTTGAAAATTTATATTCTTGATGAATCACAAAAGCCTGTGGAAGACGGCAAAAAAGGAGAAATTTATATTGCAGGTATTCAGCTTGCTGATGGGTATCTCAATAATAAATTATTATCCGAAAAAAGTTTTCTTAAAAACCCTTTTCCAGATGATTTACCTGGATTTATATATAAAACCGGTGATCTTGGTACCAGATTAGAAACCGGCGATATCATGTATGGCGGCAGAAAAGATTTTCAGATTAAACTAAGAGGATTTCGTATTGAACCGGGTGAAATTGAAAATGTCATCAAAGAGTTTCCCGGGATATCCCAAACCGCAGTTGTTTTAAAAGAAAACAAGGCACAACGGAAAATATTAACCGCTTATATAGATTCTAATCCTGATCAGGATCAATTCCTTGATTTCTTAAAAAATAGACTTCCCAAATACATGTTACCATCGGCCATTATTTCCCTGAAAAAAATGCCCCTGACCTCCCAGGATAAAATAGATAAAAAAAATCTCATACAAAGAAACGACCTGGAAATTCTGAACAAAAAATTGCCTAAAACAAAAGAAGAAAAGAAAATTGCCCAAATATGGGAAGAATTTTTTAATGTCCATCCCGTGTACAGAAATGATGATTTCTTTCTCCTGGGAGGAGACTCCATTTCCGGGATTAAGATATTATCAAGAGTACTTAAAATTTTCTCAAAAGACATTGAAATAAACACTCTTTTTGAAAACCCACAGCTAAAAGATTTTTCAAAATTTTTTACAGACACTGAAGATACAGATCTAATAAAGTCTCAACGAATAAAGTCTCCGGTGTTAAAGTCTCCAGTATTAAAAGAAACAAGGAATGGTGAAAAAAGTTCTGTACCTATTTTAACCGATCAAAATCTCATATGGATTTTTGAACAGATAAACCCGGGTACATCTGTTTACCATATTCCCCTTGTTTATCATATCACCGGCAAATTAAATCTTGATCTTCTTAAACAAGCCATAGAAATACTAAAAAAGAGTCATGTCGCTTTAAAAAGTCAATTTTTAATCCAGAATGATATTACAATTCAAAAACAAGAGGAAAATTTTAATGAACCTAATCCCATTCATTTTAAAATTGACCGTATAAAAGACATTCTAAGTCGTCAGGAAAAAAATTCAGGGGTTGCATCCTCTCATGCTGAACCTGAAAACAATTTCAATCCGGCAGGCAGCCTTAAAAACAACGATCTTGAAAACAAATGGATTCTTGAAAAAACAAAAGAAAGATTTAATCTTGCAACCGGTCCTGTTTTCAGGACTGACCTTCTAATAACAGGAGAGTCAAGTTATGTACTATGCTTTACTTTTCATCATATTATATTTGACGGCTGGTCTGCCGGTTTATTTGTCGAAGAACTTAACAAAACATACAATAATCTTGTTAACGGAGAGTCTGTAGAATTATCAAATCCCGAGTTTACATATTATGATTATGTTTCAGCCAAAATGACTGAAGATGATCATAACTGGGAGGCAGCCAAACCTTTTTTCACATCATATTTAAAAGATCTTCCTCAAAATGCCACAAGATCCTCCATTGATTTTTCCGGAGCATGCTTTCCAGTGAAAATCGATGCAAATACCTATGATATGATAAAACATATTGCCATGGAAAACCAGACAAGCTCTTTTACTGTTCTTCTTACCCTTTTTCAAATTCTTCTTTTTGCTGAAACAGGTCAAAATGATCAGATCACATGGATTGCATATGCAGCAAGAGACAAAGTTGAGACAGAACCTTTAATCGGTTTTTTAATGAACACTCTTGTGGTAAGAAATAAAATTACAAACGATCATAGCTTAATCTCTTTTCTGGATAATGTTAAAAACACCTTAAAAATAATACTCAGATATAAAAATATTCCTTTTCAAAAAATTAATCAATTATACCAGGATACAAGCCAGCGAGAAAAAGTTTTCACATCGATGTTTCTTATGCAGACAATGGATTTTCCACCTCTTGATTTGCATGGAACCAAAATTAAATATACACATCCGGACATGGGAAAATCAAATTGCGACATCACTCTTGAACTTTTCGAAGACGGATCAGAACTAAACGGCTGGTTTGAGTACAGAACTAATATTTTTAGTGAAAAAAGGATAAAACAGGTCACAAAGCATTTTAATCAAATTATAAACAAAGCAATTGATAAGCCGGAATCAAAAATAAATACCCTCTTACATCAGAACTTTTTTCCGCTCTCCCCAATGCAGCACGGCATGCTCATGGAAACCCTGAGATCTCCAAAGGGTGCAGGTTCCTATATAGAGCAAATCATACTTCTTATTGACCAAGATATTGATGTTAAGCGTTTTACAAATGCCTGGAAAAAAGTCATCAAACATCATGAAATCATGCGACTGGGATTTGCATGGGAAAATTTAGATCCACCTATGCAATATATTGCTCAACTTGATGAAATAAATATTGAAATCAGTGACTGGAGCCATTTGTCCCAGGCCAAAACAAATGAATTTTTTGAAATGTTTCTTAATGCTGATAGAAGACGTGAATTTTCTCTTTCTAAACCACCTGTTTTCAGAATAGCTCTTTTAAAAACCAAGGAAAATCAATACATCTGTGTCTGGAGCTTCCACCATGCCATTGCTGATGGAAGAACCATGGCTTCCATCTTAAGAAACCTATTTTTAATATACCATGACCCGAATATTGAACTTACCCCCACAGGGTCATTTAAAAACTATATTGAATGGTTAAATACTAAAAAAACTGATTCAAAGGCAAAAAAATTCTGGGAAAAACATTTAAACGGTTTTACAGAACCGCTTGTTCTTCCTTTTAATCTTCAAAAAAAATCCATTTCAGACAATAGGAGGCAGGAATATTCCATATCCATAACAACTGGAGTTCAAAAGACTCTGCTCTCTTTTGACAAAACATCTGCTCTGAAAAAAATCTGCGAGAATCATTCAGTAACAATGAATTCTTTATTATTGGGCGCATGGGCTGTTCTTTTAAGCCATTATACAGGAAAAAAAGACATTGTCTTTGGTACGATAAGATCTGTCACGCATTGGAACGGAAACGAACACAATGATAATGGATTGTATATAAACACCCTTCCCATAAGAATTATTATAAACCCGGAAGAAACGCTTTCAAAATTTATGACCCGGATCAGAAACGAATGGGTCAAAACAAAAGACTTTGAACATAGTTCATTGTCTGACATCCAGGCATGGAGCCAGGTTAAGGAAGGCGATCCTCTGTTTAATATTTTATTTTCATATAATTATCAGACCATTGACTCTGCACTTGAAGGTTACAAAGAAAAAATCTCTTGCAAACAGGTATCACTGCTTGAAAGAACCCTTGCCTCAATTTTTTTAAAAATAAATGGAATTGATGAACTCTTGATTTCCATTAAGTTTGATAAAAGAAAATTTGATGCTGCTACAATAGAACAAATTCTTGGTCATTTTACCCTATTTTTAGAGTCAATCTGTGAAAATACTGATCCAAGGCTCATGGATGTTTCCATAATAACAGATCTGGAAAACAAGGAAACTGCCAAAAGACTAAACACCAATAAAACCCATGCCAGACCTGGCAGCTGCATACATAATCTTATTGGTATTCAGGCGTCACTGAACAAAGAAACAATAGCTGTAAGCGACCATAAAATCAATATGACGTATGGACAATTAAATATATATGCAAATCAAATTGCCCATTATCTCATAAACCTTGGCGCAATACCTGAAACAAAAGTAGTTCTTCTGCTTGAACAGGATGCAAACCTAATCGCCGTTATTCTTGGAGTACTAAAATCCGGAAGTGCCTATGTCCCACTTGATCCTAGTTATCCAGATGAAAGAATAAATTATATAATTGAAGACTCATCCCCTGAGATTATTATCACATCAAAAATTCACGAACATAGATTAAGCCCTAAAAACGCGGCAGTTCTTCTGCTTGATGATAAGATGGCAGAAATAGAAAAAATGGATACCGTCGATCCTATGACGGATGTCACATCAAAGAACATGGCATATATAATATATACGTCAGGATCAACAGGGAAACCCAAAGGGGTAATAGTTGAGCACAGCTCTTTAGTCGCATTCACAAGATCTGCAAGCGAAATCTACAATATTCAAGCTGATGACAGGGTTCTTCAATTTGCATCCATTAGTTTTGACACATCAGCAGAAGAGATATTCCCCACTCTTTTTTCAGGTGCAACTCTTGTCATGAAACCCCGGGGCATTGTTCACACACCTTCTGAGTTCAGCATTTTTTGCAAAGAAAACAATATTACGGTATTGGATCTTCCTACTTCATACTGGCATATGATTGCCGATGAGATTGATACCTTGACCATGCCGGAACATATCAGGTTGATCATAATTGGGGGAGACGAAGCAAATTCAGACAAAGTTGAAAAATGGAACAAACATGCCAATCCAGATGTCAGACTGATCAATACCTATGGCCCCACAGAAACAACAGTTGCTGTAACATGGGCAGATCTTTCTTCCACATCAGGTTCTACACGAGGAAAAGTATCCATTGGAGCTCCATTCCCAAATGTAAGTTTATGTATCTTGAACCATTTTCAACAGCCAGCGTTACCGGGAACGATGGGGGAACTCTATATTGGGGGGACACAGACTGCAAGGGGATATTTAAACAGAAAAGAGCTTACCGGTAAATCCTTTTTGAAATTAAAAAATACAAACAAAGACACCCTCTTTTTTAAAACCGGGGATAGTGTGGAAATGCTTGCCGGGGACGGGATTCTTTTTTATGGAAGAATCGACCGACAGATAAAAATAAGGGGATTCAGAGTTGAGCCGGGGGAGATAGAAAAAACAGCCCTGCTCCATGATTCAATTTCAGAATGTGCCATCGCAGTTTCAAAGGATCCTGATAAAAATATAACTTTTGCTGCATTTATTGTACTAAAACAAAAACAAGGGTTTTCCACAAAAGCGTTCAGGGTATGGCTTTTATCAAAACTTCCTGATTACATGGTTCCCTCATTGATCATTCTCTCAGAATCTCTTCCCTATACCTCTTCGGGAAAAATCGATTATAACGCTTTGAAAATACCGAAGTCCTCCAAAGTATTGATTGAAAAAACGGATATCAGTCTTTTTAACCAACCATATGAAAATGATTTAAAAACAATCTGGGAAACCGTGCTTAATTTTGAAGTCCTGGGACCGGAAGACAATTTTTTTGACATTGGCGGTTCTTCACTATCCGCAATTAAGCTTGTCACTGCCATTGAAAAAAAATTTAAAATTTCCATTCCCGTGATTGCTGTTTTTAAATTTTCAACAATAAGAGAACTTGCAACACTAATTAAAAAAGGAAATCAGGCTTCTATTAGTATTAAAGGATCAACCCATACTAAAGGAACTGAAACATCCATAATCTTAATCGGCAATTCTGTCGGCTCAGCCCAGGCATATAAAAAAGCAGATCTCAAGGGGCATCCATTTTATCATGCACCTATCTTTATTCACTTTTATTCAATGGAAAATGACAAAACACGTTCCCTTGATATCTGGCAACTTGCCAGGAAATGCATTGAAGACATCAGTCATTTTTCTCCAACCGGCCCCTATATCATTATTGGATCATGCTTAAATTCAACTGTCGCCCATGAAGTTGCATGGCAGCTTGTTGGTATGAATAAAAAAGTTGAATTGCTTGTTATAATTGATCAATATTGGCATGCGACTACAGCGGAAAAGCAAATTAGGAGTCTCTCCTCCTTTGTGAAGAAGCAAATGAATGAAATAAATGAATTTGGTGTTAAACATGTATTCAAAAAAATTATCTCAAGAATAAATTCTAAAATCCGTACCTATTATACTTCTCTGGATAGTATAAAGGAATCCATTTACAAAGCTATGGGAAAACCTGTTCCAGATGCAATTCAGTTCAGATCCATGGAAAATGTCTTTAAAGAAGCGTATGAAGCCAACGCTTACATGCCCGCATCATATTATGGACGGGTGCTTTTATTTCATTCAAAGAACTGGAAAGAGGAGCTCTCTCCTAAACTTGCAACATATTACAAAGGAGCTACCAAAGAAATTGATGTGAAGACAAGCCACTCAGAGTGGTTTAAACCCGAACAGATAGAAATGATTCTTAATGAGATCAATGAAAATTTAAGTAATTAGGGAGTCAGCCTATCTTGATATACCAGTTGTAAACGTGTTCATGCCACCACTGTTGAGATGATTGGGGCATAAACGGTATTTTGAAATCGGCCAACGTCCTTAGGCATCCTTCATATGATCCCAAAATTACTTTAGGGACTTCATCATAATAAAACTACCCACTCTTGCATGCAGCACCCTGGAGAGTCGGTATGAAGCTCATTGATGTTGGGTATATTATTTTCCATGAACGCCATTACAGTCTTTTGAGAAAAAACCCTACAAATAACGAATGCCCTAAAAAAGTGTAAAGTACTTTTGAAGGATGCCGATAATTGATTATATCTTCTAACCTTTGCAAGCTAGGAATAATATGGGGCAAGACATAAAAAGCAAAGCAACCAGCGCTGTTAAGTATACATTGATTTTTAAAACACTGGGTCAGATAAGCGGTTTTATCGCAACTGTTTTACTTGTCCGAGCACTTTCAGAAAATGATTATGGCGTTTACAACCTTCTTTACTCCGTAATCGGACTTATTGGGATGGTTGCATCTTTAGGTGTTGGAAATGCTCTGCAAAGATAGGCTACCCACTTAAGGCGGGACAATTCTGTAAATTCAATGGGTTAGAAATAGAGCCTTTTCTACGTTCTCGCGGCAGTGGTAATGAACCAACTCTTTCTAAAGTCCACTCGAACAAATCCGGAAATTTTTTATCGAACAATCGTTCCGCACTAGTCGTGCCGTTGGCACGACGTAGATCAAAATTATGTATAACAGTAAGTGCTTTTAACCGTAGTGTGTTCAGACACCTTCCGTTGCAATACATTTGAGAGAGCCATCCATTCCTGCCTTCTACAGCAGAAGAGGTTCGTTGGAATTTTTCAACCATCCATATAGCCCAATCCTTCCAATGCTCTATCTCCTCATCACTCAAATTATGTAATAAATGATGTAGCTGCCACGCATTCAAAGCTTTTTCCCAAGCTTTTTTGTATGAAGCCTTCATGACAGGATTTTTTGTCCTCTCCATCTGTCTGTGCCAATAAAACACGGGCAACAATAAAGACGTCACCCACTCCTGCGTGGTTTGATTGAGGTCATACTGAATAAGATTTTCTCTTACCCATACCCACCACACACCGACATTGGAAGCAATGTCTTCAATTTGGCGAGTAAATTTTCCCAAAGCATCACGGTTATCCGAAATAGATACGGATGCCGCTATTTCTGTGAATTCATCGGCGCAAGCCTGTAGCCTTTTCACTACATCTTCTGTGGTTTGTGCTTCACCGTTGCTTTCATTAAAAGGGTGCACTGAAAGCGAAATATTTTGAAGTTCGGTATGATAATCATCATGATTATCCTGATGACATTGTAGGCACGCTTCCTGTTCTATAAGTGTTTTCTCCTCAGCTTTGATAAGATCCTCGTCTTTATTCCGCCGGCGCAAACTGGATATGCTTTTTTTAAGATCTTCAATTTTATTTTTCGTTTGAGATAATTTACGGTGCAACTGAGCACCGAGCCATCTGCTGATTTCATATTGACCATGAAAAAGATCAGATCCGACCTTTTCACAGCCAAAGCCATCCATCCCTAATTTTATCAAGGCTTTGGCTCGATCACTGACAAAATGCCGAACGCGGAGCCCTATTTCATTTAACCGAGCTTGTGCTTTTTGATTCCAAGTCTCATAAGTTCTGTCATCTGCCTCTTCTTCTAAAAGCAAATACCCAGAGGATAGATCTATTAATACCAATAATATCATTCCGTTAAAGAAAGTTTCATCACCAGCTGCAATAATTTCTTGAGTTTTATTGCTTTTGCATTGCTCTTTTTCTTGAATGGCTTGATATTTAACAAGCAGTTCTTCTATTTCTTTTAATTTACCCCGAAGAGCTGTTGGTGAAACTCCGACATGGTAATCAATTCCTATCTTTTTAAAAAAGCCTGAGGCTCGTTCGGCACCAATACCCCCTTTGATACAAAAGTCATAGAGTATAGCAATCACCAAACGATTGAGGAATTGTCTGCCCAGCGCAGTCTCCCAAAATTCAGATTCTGGACATTGCTTTCTTTTTAATATCCCTTTCAAATGACGATAAACACTACTTTTGGGAATACCTGTTAGTTCACTCAGCTTATAGGCTGACTGCTTTCCTTTTTCAACCATAGACTGAAATATCTCACGAGAACGTTGCCAGTAATTAATCATCTTGAAGCCTCTTTTTTAGAGTTGGTTTTCCAAAGAGTATATCTTCAAATGATCAAAATAGCTTTCATAAAAAAAATAGTGAATTCGAGAAAAGTATCCCGCCTTAAGTGGGTAGCCGGATTATAGTTATATTTACGACTCAACAAACATTTCATCTTCACATTAACCAATTAATCCTGTTGTTTTTTGAATTTAAACTCCAGACGACGGTTTAACGCCCTTCCCACCGGATTATCATTGGTGGCCATCGGAATGGAGTAAGAGTTCCCGCTGGTTAAGAGTCTCGCAGGATTAACACCCTTTTTCACCAGATAGTTAAGCCCGGCCTGGGCCCGACGTTTGGAAAGTTTTATATTATATTTCATGGAGCCCAAATTATCGGTATGGCCACTGATATAAAGATCCAGAAAAGTGTGTTTTTTCAGCAAATCCCCCACCTGATTAAGCACATTGATTCCTTCAGGCTTCAGGCTGTATTTGCCAAAGTCAAAAAGTACATCCGCCTGCATTACCAGATCCCAGCATCCGCGTTCGTCGACTTTCCGGCCCGGTTTCGTTCCAGGACAGTCGTCCTTATCATCACTCACCCCATCACCATCACTGTCTGGGGCTCTGGTCAGAAATATTTCATGAACAATTTCATCCATTTTGGCCTTGTTCAGCAACTCATCCCCATTCACAGAAAATCCACATTTCCCTGCCACTGCAATCTTGCCCATCACTTCTTTACCCGAAGGATCATTACCAATGAGAATCGTATAAATGCACACCCTCTCACCATACCTTGCTCTTAAATCCTCGGCAGCCAGAATGGATTTTTCACCGATGTCTATCCCATCACTGATGATGATGACAGCAAGTCTTCCCTTTTCTCTTAACCAGTCACGCCCGGTGGCAGATATTGTTGGTGCCAAAGGGCTAACCCCATCTGCATCAAAAATTTTTCTTATGGCACGATCGTAGTCTTTTTTATCATATTTAATGTATTTTGTATTATCTTTGGGTACACGTCCATATTCAAAACTGGTATAAACCGGATAACCAAAGGTCCTTATTGTTCCGATGTAATCCAGATCCGGAATGGCCTGATTAATATTTCTGGTAAGTTGTTTGGCAAAATGGAATTTACTGTAAAGCCTATTATGATGGCATCGATTACAATCCATGTAATAAGCTTCTTCTTCTGCCTCGACAAATTGACGACCACCATACGTTAATGCATGCTTCTTAGCAACGTCCTGATTTTGATATTCGGTATGGCAGGAGGCACAGGATTCAGAAGGCCTATA
>Ga0307987_1001561_pt1 | contig 12550 bp, 10 predicted proteins | sample EllFjometagen181_FD_203157 | JGI IMG/M metagenome (GOLD analysis project Ga0307987, IMG submission 203157) | Marine microbial communities from Ellis Fjord, Antarctic Ocean - #181 | ecosystem: Environmental > Aquatic > Marine > Unclassified | place: Southern Ocean | collected 2014-10-08 | reverse complement strand
ATCCACCTTCTTCTATACCCGTCATAAAGAAAAGATGGATTGCCGCGCTACGCTCGCAATGACGGGAAGGGAGAGAGCACTCGCAATGACGAGAACGGAGAGAGCACTCGCAATGACGAAAGGAACAGGAAGATGGATTGCCGCGTCGCTTTGCTCCTCGCAATGACGGGAAGGGAGGACGAGGAAAGAGGGAGGCGAAGGGAGGACGAGCGCTCGCAATGACGAGAAGGGAGCAGGAAGATGGATTGCCGCGTCGCTTTGCTCCTCGCAATGACGGAATCATTTTAAACGACGCTAAGAAGCTGCACCTGGACCCTCGCGTCCGCGAGGGAAGCGAAGGGAGGACGAGCGCTCGCAATGACGAAGGGAGCAGGAAGATGGATTGCCGCGTCGCTTTGCTCCTCGCAATGACGGGAACGGAGGACGAGGGAGGCAAAGGAGGACGAGGGAAGCGAAGGAGGACGAGGGAAGCGAAGGAGGACGAGGGAAGCGAAGGAGGACGAGGGAAGCGAAGGAGGACGAGGGAAGCGAAGGGAGGACGAGCACTCGCAATGACGGGAAAGGAGGAGGAAGATGGATTGCCGCGCTACGCTCGCAATGACGGGAAGGGAGGACGAGGGAAGCGAGTAGATGGTCGCTTTCCATACACGAAAGAAGTGTGAAATGTTGCAGAAAAATCTCTATCGAAAAATCACTTGCTTTTAGCCGCAGTCGCCAGGGCCATGAGGATCATCAAGCGCCAAACCTCCCAGTGGGGTCATTAGTGCAGCTTCTACTTGCTGCAAAGCAGCTTCGGGTGCTGCGCCGTGAGGCTGATGTTGTGCAGCGTCCTGCCCACCTCCCAACTGATCTAGCACGTGTTGTGCAAATGGATTTCCATCTTGAACCATGCCGTCTAAATGCCCATGAAGCATCTCCAAATTTGCATGATCTGGATCTATTGCCATCCACTTCAAATATACATTTATCATCTCCTCAGCAGCTTCTTTTGCTGTGGCGTCATCTTCAATTACCATTAAAGCCCTTTTATAGGCGAGCAACGCCAATTTATACTCAGATATTTCGCCTTCAGTGTATTCTAATTCTTCTGCTTCTTTCGCTAATTCACAATTTCTCCTTCCCTGCGTTAAAGATTCTTTTGCCCCCTTATTAATCCAGTCTCTATCTCTCGCCATGATCCATTACCTCATTTTCAATTATCAAGAGGGAAATCTTACTAAACTTCTCAGAACAAGTCAAAATCTTTATCTATCCTGATATCTAGAAGAATTTTTATGCGGTTCAGGAGGGTTAGGAGATCTTGGTGGAGTAAGGGGCGACGTAGAAACGTCAGGACCAACTTGAAAACTTTCTACCATATTTCTCGTCACATCCTTTTCTGACCTCCCTCCCTCTTGTGCAAGAACTGACTTAATTCTCTCTTTATCCTGTTTACTGTTTAAAACTTTCTTCTCATTAAAAGCAATGATTTTTTGAATCTTTTGCTGTCGTGCCTCAGAAGCAGTTGCCATTTCTTTTCTCAGTGCTTCATTTTTTGCTTCTATATTTTTTATTTCCTCATCAATAGCCTGCAATTTTTCTTGCTCAGCCCCTTCAACCTTTTCTACTTCTTTTATAATTTTCTTATGTCCTGCTAATTGCCTTTCATGATGTTGTTCTTGAAACTCTTTTTCTCTAATTCCTTTTTCGTTGGCTTTAATCTTTATTTTTAATGATTCTTGATCATGAATGGGCATAACATTTTGAGGCTCCCGTGAAACTACGGCTTCTGGCTTCGTAGATTCCGTTGGAGAAGTTGTAGGCATTCCCGGCTTTGCGGGTTCCGCCGTTGGCTTTCCAGCTATCCCATCTCTAAGTCTTTTTTTATCTTCTTCATTTGTTGCCTTTAGCCCCTCTTTTTCTTTTGCTAGCTGCTTTAATTGTTCTGAACTTTCTTTCTTTTCCTTTCTTGCTTCATTGCCATCTTTTACTAATTTATCTAATCGTATCAACTGATCTTCTGTGGGGTGCAGGAGTTTCTCTTCTGCTTCTGTTAAATCCCCTCCTCTTTTCAATTTTTCATGAACTCTATGTATTCCTTCTGCGTCAATATCCTTTAAATGTTGAGCAACTTCTTCTGTAAATCTTCGGCTTTTTTCCTCTACTTTTTGAGTTTTATCTATTAAGCCCGCATATTTTTGGCTAAACTCCTTCTCTTCTGCCACCTTATCAAAATCATCATCTAAAGATGTGTTGTCCTCATTACTTTTTAAAGCCTCTGCTCTCTCTGCTGTTTCAATCTCCTCTCTCTTTTGCTCTCCTTTTGTTTTTGCCTCGGTTATAATTGCTTCTAGATCTGCTGGCACTTCACCCAATGATGAAGTTATGCCGTTTAGTTCTGCCAATAATGTTCGAATTTCGTCAGATGAGATAGCTAGATTTATTCTACTAAGGATATCTTCGATTTGTTTCTTCTTAGATGCGATAGCCTGTTCTTTTTCTGGGCTCCTTTCTTTTTTAAATGGACCTTTCATTTTGTTGCTATTTTATCAAAATTCGAAGGAAAGACAGCATAAGCAGCAGACATTCTATATTAAACTTTAGACCCCATCTGCGGACAAGGCAATTTTATTATATTGTTCGATCCAAAATTCTAATAAACACGAAATTCGTGACAAACAAAATTTCGTAGCAAGAAGCTGATGTAGCATGCTCATCACCAAAAGAACTGGGGATTTTATATTTCGATCTATTTTTTTACAAAGCCGATGACCCCTTTGAGATCGTAATATATTTTTATTGGTGTTGACATCTTTCAGCTTAAAACTAAAATCATTTAGAATGTCATATTTATCTTAGAAAGGTGAGGTCCGTATGTTTGCGATATACATTAAGTTTTTATTTTCGATAAGCCTTGTTGCAAATGCAGGGTTCTTTTTTCCTCAAATAATAAAATTATATAAGACTAAAGACGCTTCGGGAGTTTCTTTGATAACTTTTCTTGGTTTTAACGCCATACAACTCATCAGTATATTGTATGGCCATATTATGGATGATCAAATATTAATGTATGGGTTTGCGCTAAGTTTTGTTCCATGCGGACTGATATCCATACTAGTTTTAATGTATAGAAGTAATAAATATGCAAAAAGTTGAATATGCTGCCAAGTTTGTTCATTTAAACAAAGCCGATACAGAGCTTAATGAATGTGTTTTGACGATAAGTACGGGGCAAAAGGTACATGAAGGAGAAAAGTTTATAGCCACATTGAAATTGATAAACGAACACTTCAAGAAATGTTTAATATTTGTGTGCGATACGCTACAAAGACATTCCATCGCTATCGTGTCCAATTCTAATCAAGAACTTATGTATTATCCCGCTAAACGAGAGGGAGATCAATGGATTGACAGGAACGAGCCACTTTGTAAGACGTATCTAAATATTCCCTATACCATAAGGCGTTGGGATGATTGGTTTAAAACTGAAAGCTATCTTCATTACAGAAAAGAGGTCGATAAATTATATTTTGAGGATCCTAAGTTTGTTCATATTGTTGATGGTTTGGCACAGGAATTTAGTCATGGATTAGAAAAAAGGGGAGATATATTCGATGGTAGTGTTGCAAATAAACACAGCAAAGAATATTTATTGGAAGAATGTGCAGTTATGTGCATTTGGCATGACGAGGGATATTTTCTTGGAAATTATCCTCCTATTAGAAATAACGCGATAGAATATACCTTCTCACAAATAAAAAAGGAGGTTTATGGAGGGATGGCAGATCCTGTTGATTTTAAATTTAAAAAAGTACAAACTTTTGACAAATTTACATCCAGCCTTGCATTAGAAAAGATAATAGATATTTTGCCTGGGCATGTTTATTGGAAAGATGCAGAAGGCAGATTTTTAGGATGCAACCATCAGCAGGCAATCAGTTATGGGGTCAAATCTGCTAGTATGCTTGTGAATAAATACGATAAGGATGTACTAAGGAGCGATATTGCAGAGAAAATCAGAGAGAATGACAAGAAAATAATGAAAAGTAAAAAAACTTGTACGTTTGAAGAAGAAACATTTATAAATGGCAGAAAAACCTGGGTCATTAGTCGGAAGGCTCCAATTATAGACGAAAACGGTAAGGTGTTAGGAGTTATTGGGGTGTCTATTGATACTTCTGATAAAAAACAATTAGAAAAAAGCATTGTTAAACAAGCGTCGCTTGAGGAGGCGCTGTCACATAAAAAAAGCTTTCTCAATACGTTAAGCCATGAAATTCGTACTCCATTGCACGTAATAATGTCGATATCTGACGAGCTGTATCGAAATGTTGAGTCCCTATCTAAAGAAGAAAGAAAAAGTCTTATATCTGTTTTGCTACAAAGCAACAAAAGGCTTCTAAGGCTTGCAACAAACTTGCTAGAGGTAGCGAAGAGTGAACAAGGAAAAAGTGTTTATTTTTTTGATGAAAAGAACCTTGTTGTCACAGTCTCTGAAACAATCAAGGAGATTGAATCTTGTGCATCAATATCACTGAAAACGGAGCATTCCGACATACTTGTTAATATTGATGAACTAAAAATATCGCAAGTACTGAGAAACTTAATAGACAATGCTATAAAATTCGGAGACAGTAGTTCTATTATAGTGGAATTAACAAAATCAAAGGTTAAAAAAAACGTTGTGGTTCAGGTGAAAAATAAAAGCATAGGAATAATAGAGAAAGAAAGAAAAAAGGTGTTTGAATCATTTTTTCAAGGTAGTAATAATACTCAAAAATCAGGAGGGGGGTTAGGACTCTCCATATGCAAAGAAATAATATCTGCTCATAAAGGAAGTATATGGGTAGACCAAAATAAATTAGATCAAACTGTTTTTAGCTTTACGTTGCCATATATAGAATAATGAGAAAACGAAATATCTTGTTTGTAGATGATGATTCAAGCATTCTTATCAGCGCTACTCTATTCTTAAGGTATTTAGAGCACGAAATTATCCATGCAGATTCCGGGCCAAAGGCAATTGAACTGCTAAATACTGTCCCAGACATTGATGTGATGTTTTTAGATTTAATGATGCCGGAAATGGATGGCTTCGAGGTCTTAAGACGCGTAAGGAAAACACACGCATCCCTCCCCATTATTGTACAAACTGGCGTTATAGACGATAGAGATTTAAAGAAAGCAAAAAGATTAGGAGCAAATGATCTGATAATTAAACCATATACAAAAGAAGAGGTGGCGCGTTTAATTAATAAACACACGAAGAAGGTTTAGTAGCAGATCCCAGAAATATACCCGTCGTCTTTCAAGAATCCAAATTCGTATTGAGATTATTTAGATTTAATATGATTGAGTCCCCACTTTCGTGGGTACAACATAATAAGTATACCTGGATCCCCGCGTTCGCGGTGAAGGCGTTGGGAGAGCGCCCCCTTGCCCTTCGTCATTGCGAGGAGCAAAGCGACGCGGCAATCCACCTTCTTCTGTACCCGTCATAAAGAAAAGATGGATTGCCGCGCTACGCTCGCAATGACGAAAGGAACAGTACCCGCTTGCGGGGACTGTTCCTCCGAAGGAGGAGCAGGTGCCGTACTTACGGCGGATGAGGGGTAACTTCCCCTTATTATTTTTTGGATTTGATATTATGGTGTGTCATCCGGAAGTGCCCCTGGCAAATGTTCTTTTTCCTCTGGTGGAGTTTGCGATGGTGAAGTTTCCTCTGGTGGAATTTGCGAGGGTGTAGGTTCTAACTCCACCTGAAGACTTTCCGGGACAAATCTCTTTTTATCTGCTTCTTTTACTCGTGCTTCAAATGTTGATGGCACTTGTCGCTTCCTGTGCAAGTGCAAGTGTAACTGCACCTGGAATTGTGATTCCTCTCCCCCCAGTGGTGGTGAAGGATATTGCTCTTCTATTTTGTCCTCTGGATTTTCTAGATCGTCTGGCACTCCATCGGGATGAAATGTAACGTCAGATACCTCGTTCATCTTTTTGTGTTTATGGTGTCTGTAATAGAAAAAACAAAAACAACAGCAAGAGCACACCACTCCCGCTATGACTATTATCCAAAGCCACATATTACATTCCGATTTAGTATCAGTGGTCTCGTCTATTAGGTCAGTCACACTTTTTGTTAGATCAGTCGTATCTTGCGTTAGACTGATCGTGTTTTTTGTTACAATAGTCGCATCTTCATCAGTCAAACTCGTTGACAATATAGGCAATATTTCTTCCTCAGTATCTGTATTTAAAACAAAGTGTTCGGGTTGTAGGTCTGACAAATCGACGTTTTGCATTATTATTTGATGGTCTTTGTCTATAATGATCGTTCCATTGATAATGTTTAAATCGTCAAATTTTTTAATTGTATCGTAAGCGCTTAGATCTATTTTTTCTTCAGAAAGTGAAGTGGCATTGAAATCCGTTATAGTGACGATTCCAGCCATTCTTGAAATCACAAATGTATCTGCTCCTTGCCCTCCTGTGAGAGTATCATTGCCTCCTCCGCTATCTATTTTATTATTAGCATCATTTCCTATTATCGTATCTGAATATGGAGAACCCATAACGGACACTACACCTGTATAATTTGCCAAATTTATAAAAGCTCCGTCCGTTGCGTTTTGATAATTTAGAGCGTTATTTGATAAAAGTTTCGTTTCTAAGGCAGGTGTTGTCGAAAGAGATCCGCTTGGATAATATAGCGTAGGAAGCACTTCATCAGATGTGGCTAGCATTTGAAATTTTTGTCCACGCACCTCGCAATACGAACTGCTGTTGCTGGGCCCCAACCAAATCACAATAAACAATCCATTTATAAATGTTCCCACCTTAGGAAAGACCTGGTTTCCAATGATATCATTATTGATTGGGAACTCGTATCCTATTTTTGCTCTGTTCGAATCAAGTCTCTGCCCAAATATCCCCCAACCTGAACCATCTTGGTCGTAACTTTGCCAAACAAAAACCCCAGTGCTATCTTTAAATGTCCCTGCACTAGGATGCCGTTGATCATTAGCTGTATAACTGTTAATCTGGGAGTCGGGGCCTGTTTCATCCCCTTCCGAATCAAACTTTTTGACATATATTTGTCCATCATGACCTTCGCCCCTTTTATTATGACCACCCTGCCAAGCGACAATAAACGCGCCATCATTAAATGTCCTTATATCGACAGAGAACCAAAGAAAAGTAGAATGCTTATTAATTTGAAATACAGGGCCTAATTTTGTACAGTTTGCATTAAATCTTTGCCCAAATATATACCAATATATACCCTTTTGATTGCAACTTAGCCAAACAACAATAAATGTTCCATCATTAAATGTTCCTACATGGGGATCCAATTGATCCTCCTCGATATAGGTGCTAATTCGAAATTTAGCTCCTGATTTTTCCCCATTCGAGTGGAATTTTTGCCCAAATATCCTACAGCCAATAACACTATTTATAAAAACAACAATAAATGTTCCATCACTAAATGTCCCCACTTCGGGAGATGCCGAGGTAGACTTTGTATCAGTATCAGTTCGGAATTCAACTCCTGATTTGGTTCCGTTTGAATGGAATCTCTGCCCAGAGATTATCCAACTTGAAATATTTTGACCATGACTATGCCAAACAACAACAAAGTTTCCATCGATAAACGTAGCTATGCTGGGACTTTCTTGATTATCCGTTCCGTAAGTATTAACCCTAAATTCAGGACCTGTTTTCTTTGAACTTGAATCAAATATTTGCCCATATATATCAGTTATCCAAAGACTTTTTCCTTCATAAACAGTCCAAATCGCAACAAAGTTCCCATTGTCAAATGTTTCAATGGCAATCCCTTCCTGACAAAGGATAAGAGTGGTGTTGGTGTTGATTTTGAATTCAGGACCTATCTTTTTTCCACTTTGTAACGAGGATAGGATTTCTGTCTCAGAGGGAACAGCGCTTAAAGTTCCGGTTATTGTTTTTGTAGCTGTGGTTGTTGCGCTTATAGTTTCAGTTGCAACAAGTATATTTGTCAGCGTTACAGGGGGGGTGGCTGTGGCTGTTTTTGTAATCGAAGAGGTGTCACTAGGAATATAAGTAAAGGAAGGCTTTGCCGTTTTTGTTGATGGTGGTGCAATTGAGAACGTTGTTGTAGGCGTCGATGTGTATGTTGTTGTTGGTGTCGATGTGAAAGTCGGTAGTTCTGTTTTTGTTATCACTATTGTGTTTGAAGGTCTGTTTGTTGGCGATTGTGTAATTGAAGGCGGCCCTGTTGAAGTTTGTGTAATTGAGTGCGTTTTTGTTGCCGGCACTGTAATTGAAGAAGCCTGCGTGGAGGTTTGTGTAATTGATGGCGTTTTTGTTACAAACGGTGTAATTGACGACGTTGATATTAGGGTCACTGTAATACTAGACGTTCCTGTTATTGTTTGAGTAACTAAGGGAGTTACTGTTGCAGTTGAAGTAATATAGGAAGTTCTCGTTTTTGTTGATGTAGCTAGCGATGTTAGAGTTCTCGATAATGTCAACGTTCCCGTAGGTGTTGATGTAATCGAAGGACTGCTCGTCAATGTTGGCGTAATGGAAGTCGACCCTGTTGATGTTGGTGTTGTTGAGGATGACCCTGTAGGGGTTGATGTAATTGAAAGTGTACTCGTTGGTAATGGCGTAATTGAGAGAGTGTTTGTATTTGTTGAAGTTTGTGTCGCTGTTTCTGTTGAAGTTGATGTAACTGAAGACGTTCTTGTCGATGTTGGAGTTGATGTTTGCGTTGACGGCTCTGTCTCTGTAAATGTTGGCGTACTTGAAGGGGTTTCCGTTGATACCAATGTAATCGAAGGACTGCTCGTCAATGTTTGTATAATTGAGGAGGTTCCTGTGGGTGATGATGTGATTGAAGGCGTCACCAACAATGTTGGTGTAGTTGAAGGGCTCTTTGTTGATGTTGGTGTTATTGAGGATGTCCTTGTGGTGGTTGGTGTTATTGAAAGCGTGCTCGTTATTAGTGGCGTAATCGATGTAGATCCCGTATGCGTCAAAGTTGGCGTTGCTGTTTTTGTTGGGCTCAATGTAACTGAAGACGTTCTTGTTGGTTTTAACGTTAATGATACCGTTGATGTTGGTGTTGCAGTTTTTGTTGACAGTGGCGTAATTGAAGAAGTTCCAGTTGGGGTTAATGTCGTAGTTGACGTAATTGAATGGGTTTCAGTTGGTATGAGCGTTAATGATGGCTCTATTGTCAATGTTGGCGCCGCTGTTGCTGTTAAGGTCGACGTGCTTGACGACGTTCTTGTTGGCGTTGATGTAATTGAAGGCTCTCCTGTGGGCGTAGAAGTAGCTATCTGCGTTTTTGTTGCAGTTAGGGTAATAGAAAAAGACCTTGTTCTTGTCGACGTTAGCGATGCCGTTGATGTGAATGTCGGCCAAGCCGTCTCCGTTCCCATTGGCGTTTTTGAAAACGTTGATGTTGGCGTTAATGTCGGCGTTCCCGTTTCTGTTGTAGTTGACGTAATCGAAGATGTCTCTGTTGGTTTTGATGTTAATGAGACTGTCGATGTTGGCGTTATCGTTCTTGTTGATGGCGGCGTAATTGAAGGAATGCCTGTTGACGTCAATGTTAATGACGGCGTTTCTGTTAAAGTCGACGTGCTTGACAGTGTGCTTGTTGACGTTGGTGTAATTGAAGGCGGTCTTGTTATCGTTTGTGTGATTGAGGCCGTTCCTGTTAATGTTAGCGAAGTTGTAGGTGTTTTTGTTGGAGTCGGCGTAATTGAAGGAACTTCTGTTAATGTCAGTTTTGGTGATGTCGTTCCTGTTAAACTGGACGTAAGTGACGATGTTCTTGTCGACGTTAGCGATGCCGTTGATGTGAACGTCGGCCAAGCCGTCCCCGTTACCATTTGCGTTTTTGAGAATGTTGATGTTGGCGTTAATGTTGGTGTTCCCGTTTCCTTTGGGGTCGACGTAATTGAGAGCGTCTCTGTTGGTTTTGATGTTAATGAGACTGTAGATGTTGTCGTTATCGTGTTTGTTGATGGTGGAGTATTTGAAAGAGTTCCTGTTGACGTCAATGTTAATGACGGCGTTACTGTCACTGTTGGCGCCGTTGTTTTTGTTAAAGTCGGAGTGCTTGACAGCGTTCTTATTGGCGTCGGTGTAATTGAAGGTGCTCTCGTCAGCGTAGGAGTAGCTAGCGGTGTTGTTGTTGCCGCTGAGGTAATAGAAAAAGTAATTGTTCTTGTAGACGTTAGCGATGCCGTTGATGTGAAAGTCGGCCAAACCGTACCCGTCAAAATTGGTGTGTTTGTTAATGTTGATGTCGGCGTTAATGTGGGCACTCCCGTTTTTGTCGGAGTTGGCGTGATTGAGGAGATTGCTGTTGCAGTGGGAGTCACTGTCGAAGCCTTTGTGCTTGTAGGTGTTGGCGATGCCGTTGATGTCCATGTTGGCAGAATTGTTCTTGTCAACGTTGGTGTACTTGAGATGCTCCCTATTGATGTCAATGTGGGAGACAGAGAGACGGTTCGTGTCTTTGTTTGTGTTGGTAATGGTGTAATTGAAGACGTGCTCGTTCTCGTAGCTGTCGGTATTATCGTCTCTGTCGAAATTGGTGTAGCCGAAACTGTTTGTGTTGGTAATGGTGTGATTGAAGACGTGCTCGTTCTCGTAGCTGTCGGTATTATCGTCTCTGTCGAAATTGGTGTGATCGAAACTGTTTCTGTTGGCAGTGGTGTGATTGATACTCTCTTCGTCGAAGTTGAGGTAATGGAATGGGTGTTTGTCAACGTTGATGTTAGTGATATTGTGGGGGTGAGCGTTGATAATACCGTTTTTGTTGATGTCGGTGTAATTGAGGCCGTTCCTGTCAATGTTAGCGAAGCTGTAGGCGTGTTTGTCGGCAGCGATGTGATTGAAGGATTTTTTGTGTCCGTTGATGTTGACGTTAGCGTCCCTGTTGGTATTACACTGATTGAGGGCGGCTCCGTTATTGTTGGCGTAACCGAACCAGTTAATGTTCGCGACGTTGTTAACGTAGGCGTCGAGACTATCGTTTTTGTCGGCGCTGATGTCCTCGTAAGCGTTTCCGTTAGTGTTGGTGCAATAGATGGTGTTTTTATCGGAGAGAACGTAATCGAGGCTGTTATTGTTTGTGTGGATGTAATGGAAGTCGTTTTTATAGATGTAATAGTTGCACTTGATGTGACTGTAGATGTCGAAGAAAAACTTGGCGTTACAGTCTTCGTCAATAAACTTGGAGTCGCTATTACAGTAGGAGATGGTGTTTCTGTATAACACTCAAATATCTGTGCATATACACCCCAACTTGAACCGTCTTGTCCATAGCTTTGCCAACCAACAATAAAAAGATCCTCAGCAATCATTTCTATGATGGGATACCATTGATAGCTATTGGTATAGGTATTGACCTGAAATTCAAAATCTATTTTGGTTCCATTTAAATAAAATCTCTGCCCAATTACTCCATAGTTAGATCCATCTTGTCCCTTACTGGCCCAAACCACAACAAAACTATCTTCATTGACTATGCTTACAGTAGGATCCCGTTGATAATTGTCCGTATAGGTATGAATTTGAAATTCAGATCCTAGTTTTGTACTATTTGGATAAAAAAGTTGCCCATATACTCCATAACCCGAACCATCTTGACCATTGCTATTCCAAACAATAACAAATGTATCATCTCTGAACATTTCTATCTCAGGAGTTGCCTGAGACCCAACAGTATAATTATTCACTCGGAATTCAGATCCAAATTTTGTTCCATTTGAATAAGAAACTTGTGCATATATTCCATTGTCTGAACCATCTTGTTCATCACTTTGCCAAACAACAATGAATTTTCCATCACTAAATATATTAACGACGGGAAGTTGCTGGTCACCAGCAGTATGGTTATTAAGTCGGAATTCAGATCCTAGTCTTGTAGCATTTGAATAAAAGAATTGGCCATATATTCCATAACCTGATGTGTCTTGATCTTCGCTTTGCCAAACAACAATAAATTTATCATCATTAAATATTGCCACATCAGGATCGTTTTGATTTCTAGTGGTATAAGTATTAATTCGAAATTCAGAACCCAATTTTGTACCATTGGAGCTAACCTTTTGTGCATATACTCCTGCGTTTGCACCATCTTGCTCAATACTAGCCCAAACAATAATAAAACTATCATCACTAAACTTTTCTACTTTAGGGAGCCCTTGATAATTATCAGTATAATTATTGACCTGAAATTCAGATGCTGACTTTGTGCCGTTTGAATAAAAGATTTGCGCATATACACCATAACTTGAACCATCTTGCCCACTACTTTGCCAAGTAGAAATAAATTTGCCGTCATTCAATACTGCTATACTAGGAAAACTTTGACCATACAGAGTATAATTATTAATTCGGAATTCAGGACCTGATTTTCTTACTTTTTTTGTCATAAAATCGATATAATACCAAATCCCATAATTAACATACCAAATACCTAGCTGAACAAATGCTTTTTACAAGCGCCGTGTCTAATTGTCGTATAAAGGAACAAACAGCGACGTATAAGTCGTCTAGAGATTCATAA
>Ga0307987_1001560_pt1 | contig 12560 bp, 9 predicted proteins | sample EllFjometagen181_FD_203157 | JGI IMG/M metagenome (GOLD analysis project Ga0307987, IMG submission 203157) | Marine microbial communities from Ellis Fjord, Antarctic Ocean - #181 | ecosystem: Environmental > Aquatic > Marine > Unclassified | place: Southern Ocean | collected 2014-10-08 | reverse complement strand
TAAAGCGAGGATCCTCGACTATGCAACGATTGATGAAGAAGTTTCTTGTTCTTTCGTTCCTTTCTTTGTTCATGGTCGGCCATGTCGTTGCGGAGCAGGTTGACGATGTCGCCGTTCCGGAAGGCAAGGAGTATATTTACAAAGAAACGCAGGGCGAGCCTCAGGTCATGGAGATCTACTTCCCTGAGGGTTGGGATCCGTCCCAGGAGAAGACGCCGGGAATCATCCTGTTTCACGGTGGCGGCTGGGGTGGCGGATCGCTGGACCAGTTTCGTTACGCCTGCAACTATTTCGCCAGTCGTGGGCTGGTCGCCGCGACCGTGAATTATACGCTTGCCAATAAGCAGAGCGGCGCGAGGGATCCGTCTTCGAGCATTTCTCGAAAGCGCGTATGTATCATTGATGCGAAGAGCGCCATTCGTTGGTTCAAGCAACATGCCGATGAGCTGGGGATCGATCCGGACCGCATCATAACGGGCGGAGGCTCCGCGGGCGGTCATATTTGCCTCTTAGCGACGAACAATCCAGGCCTGAATGATCCCAGCGATCCGGAAGGTTTTGATACGTCGGTCGTCGCCTATTTGCTGTTCAATCCCGCGCTGAGCGCTGGCGATGCGAATGATCCCGAGGTCGATTTCTTGCAGTATCTTCAAGCGAATTTTCCCCCGGCGATCGTCTTCTTCGGAACCAATGATAATTGGAAAAACGCATGGGATACGGCTCAGCAACGCCTTGAGTCGCTCGGGAACACGGGCATCGATCTTCGGATCGCACAGGACCAATCGCACGCTTTTTTCAACAAGCAGCCTTGGGCCGATCTTACTCTCGCGGCGGCGGACCGGTTCCTTGTTGAGCTCGGGTATCTCGAAGGCGAACCGACGCTTCTCGTCCCTGAGACGGGTGAAGAGCTTACAACATCGCCATAGCGGAACTCAAAAAACGCTTCATGTCTTCACGCTTTGAAACAGAATGAAAGGGAATCGGTATGTCTATTCGATCAAGGCTCCGTGCGGCGTCGTTTTGCTTCGGGATCGCTCTCATAACAGCTGCGGTCATCGTGCTCAGTTTTGGCGCATGCTTCGCTGATGAGCAAACTGATCAATTGGCCGAAGCGATGGAGATTATCGAAACGACTGATCCGTACACGCACTTCATCACGCTGGAAGACGAATTGATCGCCGATCAAGACGCCGAATATCTCGCGGCCCGCGAAGTGTATCTGTTGGGGAATTACGTGACGAACCGACTGGATCAAAATCCGCGTCAAACGCTTCCGGCGTTCATGCAAGCGATCGGTGAGAAGTTCGTTGAAGGGGCCGATAAGGGCCGCTTTTCCGACGCCGCTTGGAACGTGGGCATGATGCTGCTCGAAGATCATCCTTCGTTCGATGTTCCGCTGGAAGGATTGGATATACGAAAGGGGATCGTCTTCGCGGAGAATCCCGAGCTGGAAATGGAGCTCGACCTGTTCCTCCCGGCGGAGCGCGGCGAATCGCCGATCCCTTGCATCGTATGCATTCACGGCGGCGGATGGCGCGTCCATCGTCGGGCCTGGTTCAACGGACACGCGGCCTATTTCGCATCGAAAGGGTATGCGGCCGTCAGCATCGATTATCGAATGTTCCCCGCGATCGAGACGCCCATCCCTTGTGTGGAAGACTGCAAGGCGGCCGTGCGTTGGATTCGCGCCAACGCGGACAAGTACGGGATCGATCCAAATAGAATCGGGGCCGTCGGCGGATCGGCAGGTGCCCATCTGACGGCGATGCTCGCCGTCTCCTCCGATGTTCGAGAACTGGAAGGGCAGGGCGGGAACGCCGACTATTCGTCCGCAATCCAGGCCGGCGTTGGATACGCGACGCCCGTCTTCAACGCGACGACGGAAAGCGGTCGAGCGGCGGCCCAACGCTGGAACTTCGGCGACAACCTGAAGTTGGTCTCGCCGTACGCAAACGTCGACGAGAACTCCGCGCCGCTGCTCCTGATCCACGGCACGAACGATAGCACGGTTCCGTTCGAGAACTCGGTCGAAATGCACGCGAAGTATCAGAGCGTCGGCGCCGACTCCGAACTGATGCCGCTCGAAGGCAAGGGGCACGTCTTCTACACGACGGAAGAGGCAGCCAGTTGGGCGTTCGATTTCTTCCAAAGCCGGTTTGAGCCCGTTGAGTAAGCTTACGTTTGGTACGGTGTGAGTAATGGGAATCGGCTATGAATGGACATGTCTCCTTCAGTTATTCTGACTCTACGAGAGCGTGATCTTAGCTTCGTCTACTTTGGGACTTGGAGATATTTCATGCTGACGCCGAATGGGAAATGTTGGGATGCAGGAGAAGTTTATGTCAAACGATAAATTCACGCGTCGAGATTTTGTTCGTAAGAGTACGGCGACCGGATTCGCGGCATCAGTCGGCGGCGCGGCGGCTTCCGCTTCGCATGCGAATGAAGTTGAGTTGCAACAAACATCGACGGATGAATGGACGCTTCCGAACGATATGCCGTACGGCGTGATCGGCGATCTGAAGATCAGCCGGCTGATCTTGGGTTCCAATGTGCCGGGCGCCCATTCGAGAGACCTGATCTACGTCGCCACGTTGGGGCGTGCGTATAACACGCCGGAGAAGATGCTCGACACGTTCGAGCTGGCGGAATCCCAAGGCATCAATACGGTCTTGCAGGGGAACCCGACTCTCATCAATAAATACAACACGGAGCGAGGCGGGAACTTGCGGACGATCTCGCCCGTCAGCGTAACGACGAACGATGACAAGGATAGCATCAAGCGGACGCTCACTTCCGCTATGGTCAACGATCTGGCGTCGGCGTTTTACATATGGGGTGATCGAGGCGACTATCTCGCGCGAGTCAACAGGATGGACGTCGCTGGCGTCGCCATGGAAGTCGCTAAAGAGTTGGGCGTCACGCTAGGCGTCGGCGGGCACTCGCTTGAGGTACCCATCCAATGCGATGCGCTCGGAATCAAACCCGACTTCTACGTCAAAACCTTCCACAATGACGACTACTGGTCGGCTACGCCGAAGGAAAACCGCGAGCCGTTCTGTTGGTACGACGGCCTGGGCGGGAACTCCTACAGCGGAAAGACGAACGATCACAATCGTTTCCATGACAACATATGGTGTCTCGATCCCGAGAAGACCATCGAGGTGATGCGAAATATTGACGTCCCCTGGATCGCATTCAAAATCCTGGCCGCCGGCGCGATTCAGCCGATACAAGCCTTCCGATACGCATTCCAAAACGGGGCGGATTTCGTTGCGGTGGGCATGCCCGACTTCTTCGTCAGAGAAAACGCCCAACTCGTGAAACGCAACGTCGCCAATTTGCAAGATAGAGACCGACCCTGGCGAGCTTAGCATTTTCCGTATCGTTAGCGGTCGGGCTTGCCCGACGTTGTCTTTCCATGCATTATCAGGATATAAGGTGTGTGTAATAGACAGCTCGGCAAGTGCGGCCCACCTAAGTTGCCGGCCTACAATATCGAAACCGTTTCCATTTTCTTGAAACGTCTCTTCCGGTCTGCTACCCTTGACGCGTAATCGTATTGATAACTCGCGTTCTATCTCAAGGGAGCCGCCTTATGAAACGTCTTGTCGTATTCGCTCTTTTCGTCGTGTTGGGATTGTTCTTCAATGTTGGAACGTTCGCCCAGGATCAGCAGGAACGACCGGCTCGCCTTACGGTCGAGCAGTCGATTGGAAACTGGATGCGGATGGACGCCGATTCCAACGGAACGATCTCCGAAGAGGAATCGCGAGGCTTGATGAAGTCGAACTTCGGTCGGGTTGATGAGAACTCGGACGGCGTGCTCGATCGTGAAGAACTGCTCCACTTGGCGCAGCGTCTGCGAGGTCAACAAGACAACGCCCGGCAGCAGCCGAATCGACCGCAGCAAGGCATGTCGACCGAACAGGTGCTTGCGCGAGCTCCTGAAGGCGTACGCGTCGTGCCCGACATTGCGTATCGCGAAGGCGACAGCCGTGCGTGGCGACTCGATCTCGTCATGCCGGAAGAGGAGAGCGACGAGTTGCGGCCCGGCATCGTGTTCGTCCATGGTGGCGGATGGCGCTCCGGTGACAAGCGAGCAGGCTCGTTCCTCAACGGAGCGTTCGAGTACGCCCAAAAGGGTTACGTCTGTATCACGATCAATTACCGACTGACGGGCGAGGCCCCGTTCCCCGCCTGCATCGAAGACGTGAAGTGCGCCGTGCGTTGGTTCCGCGCCAATTCCGAGGAGTATGGACTCGATCCTGAACGGCTCGGCGGATACGGCAACTCGGCCGGAGCCCACCTGGTCGCCGTCTTAGGACTGATCGGGCCGGACGCCGAACTCGAAGGCGACGGACCGCATCAAGATCAATCGAGCATGATCCAAGCCGTCTGCTGTAGTGCGACGCCGACCGACTTCACGCTGTTCGGAGCCCGAGCCGGCGGCGATCATACGGGCGCCGGCGGAATCTCCGCTGAATCCGCTGAGGCCCTTCGTGAGCGTTTAATGAAATACTCGCCCATCTCGTATGTTGATGAAGACGCCCCGCCGTTCCTGGTCATTCATGGTACGGCGGACCGGACGGTCGACGTCGCCCACGGTGATCAGTTCGTCGAGAAGTTGGAAGAGGTCGGCGCGGAAGACGTGACTTACATCCGCGTCGACGGTGCCGGGCACGGTGTGTACGGCTCGCATGCCGCACAGACGAAACCGGCGATGGAAGCGTTTTTCGAGAGAACGTTGCGCGGGGAATAAGCGGTGGCAATCAAAACGCGTCGTTCACATCCATCCCCAGCCGTGCCGTGAGCGATTCGAACTTCGAGGCCAGGGCGTCGTTCGATGCGTGGACATGTTCCGCTTCCGTGAGGAATTGGATCTCATCGTCTCGGGCGACGCCGCATTCGTCGAGGATTGTTTCAAACCGGTCCAAACGTTCGCCGTAGACCATGAGCAGCTTGTGCTCGTCGAACTGGATCTCGACCGGTTCGTCGCGGCTCAGAACGGCGAGGCCCGTGCATCCGTCGTGGGTCAACATCTCTTCAAAATCCCACAGGATGCTTTTGAGGACGGGCAGGTCGATCCCCTCGCGGTAGAGGTCGGTGTGCCCGACCCAACGTTGCTCGTGACTCGTTTCGAGCACGACGTCGACGACGGCCCCCAGCGGTTCGAGCAGTTCCATGAACGTCTCGAACAGAAGCTTCCGTGTCACGGACGCCATCAGGACGGGCACGGAGATCCCTCGCTCCTCATCACGAAACGCGTCGTAGCGACAGCCCTGGCCCGGCACGACCTGCAAGTCGTAGGAAGGGCGGATCGCATCGGTCAGCAGGAAGTCGTTGTACTTCGTGATATTCAGATGCGAGGCCATGTCGGGCTCGGTCAAGTGATCGAAGCTGCACTTGCCGGGCGGGATGGAGCCGTCGCGAAAGACGTTCGGGAAGAAGCGATGAAGGATGTTCTTCGTGGTCATGGCCGTCTATCTCTAATGCGTCGATGTGCCGAGTTGACTGGGGGCACATTAAGCTTAGCTCTCGATTGGCGGCGACGACGCGTCTTCTATGCAAAACCCCTGAGTTTCCAGGGCTTCGTAAGCGGAAGAATCGGGATAGGCGTTAGGATCGGAGTTTCTCTTGAGGTGGAAGACGGTGAGGCGAAGCGCATAACCTTGGGGCGAGGAAAAACGGGGACTGGCTCAAGCGGAGCGAAGCGGAGACGTGCCTGTCCCCCTTTTTCCGGGACGTCGAGCGATATGGCCTCATGGTGAAGACGACCGCGAGGGTGGCTATTACGCTGATGAAAGGAGGAGGGCGAAAAAGTAGCCTGACCCCTTTCTTGCTTCCGTATTCAGGATCAAGAGATAGTGCTTCCTCACGAAACGTTTTGTAACCGCTAGTCAGGTCTTCCGTCGACGCCGTCTCACACAGCTCGGCACCGAGCACACACCCGCCGCCGACCGTTGTCGCGATGTAGACCTTCTCGCCGCATTGTTTTTGATGATGCTCATCGGCGAGCAGGTCGCGTGGGATGGGTGCGGTTTTTACGGTACTTCCGACGATATTGTTTCGACCGAACGCTAGTTCCAATCGATACCAGAACGTTGCATTTTTTCCGAAGATGCTTGCGAGCGCCCAGTACGGCACGCCCCATTTCCGCAAGAATAAAGCGTGCTGCACATCGTCGACTTTCGCTGTCATGCCCGGCATGACGAACGAGGGTCGGACACTGAACGCCACGCCGTTTCGCAGTATGATTCGACGTATTTTTATGCCTAATGTTTTTGACGTTCTTTGGTCTTTCATTCCGTAGCCCTGATCAAAGCTGTCGGGAAACAGTTCGGGTGATTCTCGATATTGCGTGTCGATCCAATCACGAAACGAATCGCTCTGGTGAATAATTTTCTGATACTGGTCTTGGTCGATCGGCAAACAAATTGTACGATATCCATATCGGGTTTGCGCCGTTGCAGATCCATTGGCCATGGTCCACCTCCTTGTGTTTGGTAACGAGTAAGGTGTATCATGGCCATTTTCGTAATCGTGTCACTACCGATCTCTGGAATCGTTGACTCCTCCCCAAATACAAACACCCCCAAAATCCGAAACGATTAGAAAACTTTTTGTTGCCCCTACTCCACATACACCGCATCATAAGGACAAACTTCCCTGCACGTGTCACACCGGACGCAGGCGTCGCGGTTCACCTGATGACGTTGGTACGGCGTCGCCGCGATCGCGCTGGTCGGGCAGTGCTGAGCGCAGAGCGTGCAGCCGTTGCACTTCTCGTTGATCTTGTACGAGATGAGGTCGGGGCATTTGCCAGCCGGACAGCGGCCTTCGAGATGGGCCTCGTACTCGTCGCGGAAGTAACGCAACGTTGAGATGATCGGATTCGGGGCCGTCTTCCCCAGCCCGCACAGGCTGGCTTTTCGGACGGTATGGGCCAGCGTTTCGAGATCGTCCAGGTCTTCCGGCTTGCCCTCGCCTCGGCAGAGTCGGTCGAGGATGTCGAGCATCCTTCGCGTGCCGACGCGGCAGAACGTACACTTGCCGCACGACTGTTCCTGCGTGAACTGGAGGAAGTAGCGGGCGATGTCAACCATGCAGTCGCGCTCGTCGAGCACGACGAGTCCGCCGGAACCCATGATCGCCCCGACTTCCTGCAAAGCTTCAAAATCGACGGTCGTGTCGGCCAGGTCCGCGGGAACGCATCCGCCGGACGGGCCGCCGATCTGGACCGCCTTCAACTTGCGATCATGCGCGACGCCGCCGCCGATCTCGTCGACGATCTGCCGGATCGTGATCCCCATCGGGACTTCGATCAGCCCGCCGCGTCGGACCTTGCCCGCCAGCGAGAAGACTTTCGTGCCTTTGCTGTGCTCGGTGCCAAGCTTCGCGAATCGTTCGGCCCCTTCGCGCAGAATCCAAGAGATGAGCGAGTATGTTTCAACGTTGTTGACCAGCGTCGGGCAGCCGTACAAGCCGGATTCGGCCGGGAACGGCGGACGCAGTCTCGGCATGCCGCGACGTCCTTCGATCGATTCCAACAGCGCCGTCTCTTCACCGCAGACGAAAGCGCCGGCCCCTTCCTTGATCGAGAGTTCGAGCGAGAAATCGCTGCCCATGACTGAAGGGCCGAGGATCCCTTCCTTGTAACAACGTTCCAAAGCGTCGCGGACTCGCTGGAGCGCAAGCGGATATTCCGCACGGATGTACAGGTAACCTTTCGTCGCTCCGACAGCTCGGGCCGCGATCGCCATCCCTTCCAAGACGCGGTAAGGGAACGATTCGAGCAGCATCCGGTCCATGAACGCGCCGGGATCGCCCTCGTCGCCGTTACAGATAATGTACTTTTGTTCGCCTTGGGCCTTTTTGACTGCTTCCCACTTGCGGCCTGTCGGGAACCCGGCCCCGCCTCGTCCGCGTACGCCGGAGTTTAAGACTTCCGAAATGATCTCGTCTTGGGACATCTTTTCGATCGCACGACGCAGGACGGCAAACCCACCGTTCTGCTCGACGTACTCATCGTAACTGGTCGGATCGATCCGCCCGCACCCGTCCATCGCGACGTGGAGTTGCGGACCGAGGAACGCACAGACGGGCCCTTCTTGCGGATCGATGTGTCGCGTAAGCGTCGGAGATTCGGTTTCATCGCTGAAAAGTCGATCGAGACATTTCGTTGCGGCTCGTTTGATGCGGTCCATCGGCGTTCGAGGTCGAAGTCGATCGATGACGATATCATGGACGTCGCCGGCCTTCACCTTGGCGTAGAGCGAGGATTCGCCGCCGGGGGAGACGATCTCCAGGAGCGGCGTCTGATGGCACATGCCGACGCAACCGACCTGTTTGACTTCGGCCGGAATCGCCGTTTGACCCAACACGCCTTGCAGCGCTTGCATGACCTCGCCGCTCCCCTGTGCTTGGCAGCAGGATCCCAGCCCGATCCGGATCTCGGCCTTCTCGCCGTCGGGGAGCACGATGTCGGGCCGCTCGCCTTCCGCTTGACCCGCGCGCGACATGAAGTCATCGAGGACCTCGGGGATCATCGTCGCGGTCAGATGCCCGTAGGTGATGCCGTCGATCTGGATGACCGGGGCCAAGGTGCAGCATCCGAGACAGGCGACCTCTTCGACGGTGAACAGTCCGTCGGGATCGGTGTCGCCGCCTTCGGGCACGCCGAGCTTCCGTTCGAACGACTTTTGGACCAGCCCGGCCCCTTTGACGTGGCAGGCCGTCCCCCGGCAGACGCTGATCATATGCTTCCCGACCGGGCTGCGTCGGAACTGACTATAAAAGGTCGAGACGCCGTCGATCGAGGCGGGCGTGATATCCGAATTCTCCGCGACGTATTCCAACGCCTCGAACGGAAGATAACCGTATTCGGTCTGGACGGCCTGAAGGATTGGGATGACGGATTCGGGGCCTCGCCCGATAACGGTCAATTTTTGGTCCAGGAAGGCGGGATTGAAATCAGTGCTCATCGCGATATTCGATCTCAGTAGAATTTCGGTGTAGGGAAGGGCGGCGTTCGAATGTTGCCGCGTCGCTCCATTGTACTTGTCAGGGACGCGGGAGGAAAGTGTTTTGGAGGGAGTTCGGGAACAAGTGAGGCGAATGTTCGTTGTACCGGCTTTAGCCGGTCTTGAGGCTGACTCCAAAAACTTCGTTTTTGGGGAGCCGTTAACGAGAACGATCTTGTTAGGCCCCTATTTCATAGGTCCCTAACAAATCTCGTTCTCTTGCTGAAAGGTTAAATGGAGGTTCCCTTGAATAGATTGTGATGATCCATTCCGCCTGAAGGCGGTACAACGAACAAAGCCGCATAAGGAGTCTGTAGCTTGGTAGGGCGAATCTCCTGATGAGCCGGGAGCGGCTGTTGCGATCTATCGACGAGTGAAAATCGAACGCTATGCGGCTCGTCGGGAGACTCGCCCTACCGAAAAGTCGCCTCAGCTTCAGTCGGTCAAAATGTTGAACAAAACCTAATCCTCAAAGCCCCTCACCCGTCTGCCCTGCGGGCAGCCCCCCTCTCCCCGAGGAGAGGGGGAGTCGACGCTCAATCCTCAAACCGTCCGTACCGCTCGGCCAGGTCGACCATGCGCTTCAGACGCTCCGGTTTTACGTGCGGCGCCACGGAGCAGGCGGACGAGAGAATGTAGCCTGATCCTTGCTTGCCGATTTGTAGACGTTCGATGACAGCTTGCTCGAACATCTCGTCGTCGGCCATCAGCATTTCGTTGACGGCGTCCAAGTTCCCTTTCAGGAAGAAACGCTCGCCGTATTGGGCTTTCGCTTCGGCCAGATCGACGGTCCCCAGCGGGGGAGGATCGAGCGTGTCGATCCCGTCAACTTCCGTTTCGCTCATCAGATCGAGGCGGTCCCCGATCGCACCGCACGTGTGGACGTAGACCGGCATCTCGAACTTCCGAACGGACCGTACGATCTCTTTCTCGTACGGCATGACGAACTCGCGGTACATGTCGCGGCTGATGAATCCGGCCCCGGCGAACGCGGAACTGATCAGGATCGCGTCCGGTTGACACGGTCCCAGGCATTCGATTTGGGCCGTGACGTGGCCCGTGAATATTTCGAGCAGGCGACGGCACGTCTCGGGCTCCAGGAGCAACGCCATCAACGCCTCTTGATAACCGAACAGTTCCAATAAGTGCGTGAACGGCGAAAAAACTTCCGCATGGACCGACGCGCTGGGCGTGAGTCGTCTCGCATGACGGACCGCGCTCGTGAACCAGTCGGGATACGACGCCGGATCCGCCAGGTCGGCGTCGTCCGGTATGTCCCAAAGCGTGGGGGCGTGCCACGTGTTCCAGACGTAGCCCGGCGTGCGGTATGTCGCCGGGTTGTCGATGTCTACCGTCTTGACGTCCATGCGCGGTAGAGACTCTCCGTCGGCAAGGAACGTATGCGGATTATCGTCGCGAGGTACGCGCGTCTGGAAGCCGTTCGCCCAGGATAGGACCCAACCGGCGTCGCTTTCTTCGATTGAAGAGACGTACTCCCGCCAATTATCCGGCCGGCCCGGCAGGTTGAGCATGTAGCCGTCGAAATCGTATTCGGCCCGTAAACGTTCGAACGCCTGGGCGAGCGTCTCGCTGTCGAACCAAATATCGATCGGATCGTATCCGCTGAAAAGGAAATAGTGCCCCAACGAGAGCTGGCACATGACGGGAACCCGGTCAAGCGTCTCATGGGACATTGCGCGTCGGACTCGTTCTCGGCTGTTGATCGGCGTCATGGGATTATATTGAGCTTGAGACTTGTTGATAATTGAGCCGTACACCTGCCATTGAATCCGATTCAGAAGAAGAAGGCAAGTTTCAGATCAGTTTTTCGTCCGTGGTTTTCGTGTTCTCAATCTGCTATGATGCGAGAATACCGTTGATTATGGTAGGGCTGGCTCTACCGATGGGAAAACTTTCCAATAATGTGATCATAGAGAAAGGCACGATATGCCCCGCCTCATGCCTCGTCGATACATTTTGCTTGCTGTTGTTTTGATCCTTGTCTGTTGCTCCGGCGTCGTATCGGCTCAGGAACGTCCTAACATTTTGATCATTCTGACCGACGATATGGGCTTTTCCGATCTCGGTTGTTACGGGGGTGAGATCGATACGCCGAATCTTGATCGGCTGGCCGCCGATGGTCTGCGTTTCACCGAGTTTCATAACACGGCCCGATGTTGGCCGACTCGTGCCACCTTGATGGGCGGGCGATATGCGAACGATCTCGGTGAGAATCAGGTCACGATCGCCGAAGTGCTTCGTGATGCCGACTATCAAACCGGAATGGTCGGGAAATGGCACTTGGGGACCGATCCGAAGAAAGACGGGCCGATCCAACGTGGATTCGATTCGTTCTACGGCACGATGATCGGGGCCGGATCGTTTTGGAATCCGATGTCGTTGACGCGAGGCACGGAGTTTGTTGAACCAGACTCGCTTGACGGCGAAACGTTCTATTATACGGATCGGATCGGCGTCGAAGCGGTCGCCCAGATCGAAGAGTTCGCCGCATCGGACAAGCCGTTCTTCCAGTATGTCGCGTTCACGGCGGCGCATTGGCCGATCCACGCGCCGGAGGAGACGATCCAGAAGTATATCCCGCGCTACGCCAACGGATGGGAAGCGTTGCGAGAAGAACGTTACGCCCGGATGTTGGAGATAGGGATCATCGATGAGCAGCGCTGGCCGCTCCCGCCGATGGAGCCGCGAGTCGTCGATTGGGAGACGGTCGAGCACAAAGAGTGGCACATCCGCAACATGGCGGTCTACGCCGCGATGGTCGACCATATGGATCAGGCCGTCGGTCGGATCGTTGAATCGCTCGACGCGACGGACCAGCTCGACGACACGCTGATCGTTTACTTCCATGATAACGGGGCCTGCTCCGAGCATCTTAGCGGCAACGGGTGGGGGACCGCGAACAACGTCCTCGATGCGGCGAAAGCGGCGGGCGAGACGATCGCCGTCGGAGACGTGTACGACGTGCCGATGGGCGGGCCGATGACCTACGGCAGCGTGGGGCATAATTGGGCCAACGCACAGAATACGCCGCTTCGGCGTTACAAGGCGAACGTCCACGAGGGCGGGGCCTGCACGCCGGCCATCATGCATTGGCCCAACGGATTGGCGATTCCGCCCGGCTCGATCACGGATCAGCGGGGGCACGTCGTCGATCTCATGGCGACCTGTTGCGAGCTGGCCGGGGCGGAACATCCGACGGAGTTCGCGGGTCATGAAATCGATCCGAGCGAGAGCTTGAGTCTCGTGCCCGTCATCAAGGGCGGGACGCAGCCTCGCGAGCATGTCAACTACTTCAATCATTCGAACACGCACGCCGTCATCACGGGCGACTACAAGATCGTCCGCGAAAGGATGGGGCCATGGGCGTTGTACAATCTGGCCGTCGACCGGACGGAAATGAACGACCTATCCGCCGATCAGCCGGACCGTGTCGCGGAGATGTCCGCCCTTTGGGAAGCTCGATGGGGGACGAAGGAATAGAATATTTTGTAAGACTTTCCTGACGCAGCAACAGTC
>Ga0307987_1001559_pt1 | contig 12564 bp, 15 predicted proteins | sample EllFjometagen181_FD_203157 | JGI IMG/M metagenome (GOLD analysis project Ga0307987, IMG submission 203157) | Marine microbial communities from Ellis Fjord, Antarctic Ocean - #181 | ecosystem: Environmental > Aquatic > Marine > Unclassified | place: Southern Ocean | collected 2014-10-08 | reverse complement strand
GCGTGATGGAGCGTGCGGCCAAGAGAATCGAAAGCATGAAGACGGATATCGAACTGTATAGGGTATTCGCAAGAGCGGGACGGGTTCCGGGAGAGGTAGATAGCCAATGACAGAATACGAACTAATGAACTGGCTGATCTACTCATGCTATACGCTGATCGTGATCGCCCTGATATTGTACGGCGTCGTGAAAGATCACGTCGCGTGCATTATCTGCGGAGCCGTAGGCGGGATGATCCTGCTTAGGCTGGCCGCGAGGTTCATCGCCGAGGCTGAAGCAGGGATAAGAATGAGTGAGCATCTAATATGATAGCCGACAGGATCAAGGAACTCAGACGCGTTAGGGCGGGCGACATTCTCGCCAACCCGAGCAACTACCGCACGCATCCGGATGAGCAACGGGACGTCATGCAGGCTGTCCTTGAGCGTATCGGGTTCGCCGGTGCATTGCTTGCCCGAGAGCTGGACGACGGAACGCTAGTACTGATCGACGGGCATCTACGCCGCGACATGGATCACGAACAGATTGTTCCGGTCTTGGTCACCGACCTGACCGAGCAGGAGGCACGCGAACTGCTGGCGGTCTACGATCCTATCAGCGCGATGGCCGGGCAGGATGACGACATCCTCCGCGACCTGCTGGCCAAGATCGAGATCGAGGACGGGCCGCTTGCCGAGATGCTGGCGGCGATGGATGACGAGCTTCCTGACATGCTGATCGAATGCGAGAACGATGCCGACTTCATCCCAGAGCCGCCAGTCGATCCGATCACGAAGCCGGGCGACCTTTGGATACTTGGCGAGCATCGGTTGTTATGCGGCGATAGCACGAAGGCGGAAGACGTCGAACGGCTGATGGACGGGGAGACGATCAACGTTGCATTCACCTCGCCGCCGTATGCCAGCCAAAGGAAGTACGACGAGTCAAGCGGATTCAAGCCGATCAAGCCTGACGACTATTGCGCCTGGTGGGAACCGATCCAGGCGAACGTAAAAAAGCACCTGGCCGAAGACGGATCGTTCTTCGTGAACATCAAAGAGCATTGCGAGGACGGGCAGCGGTCGCTTTACGTCAAGGACTTGACGCTGGCTCACGTTAGAGAATGGGGCTGGCGGTTCGTTGACGAACTTATATGGACAAAGAGCGGCGTACCTGGTAAGTGGCCGAATCGATTTAAGAACGCATGGGAACCTGTCTTTCATTATGCCGGATTAGAGACGAAGTTCCGTCCTGAGAATGTTCTGGTTGACAGCGATAGAGCATTCACGCAAGGCGGAAGAGGATCACCAGCAGACGTTCAGGGGTACGAAGACGCCCTACAAGGTATAGAAGCCAAGGAAGGCCGAGCACGGCCAAGCAACGCAATACAAGCAAACTATGACAGCCACGGCGGCGGAGGCATTAAACACAGTGCAGTCTTCCCCGTCGCACTTCCATCGTTCTTTATTAAGGCATACAGCGACGAACGCGATACGATATACGATCCCTTCCTCGGCTCAGGCACAACCCTGATCGCAGCCCAGCAGCTAGGCCGCAAGTGCGTAGGAATTGAGATCAGCCCACAATACTGCGACGTGATAGTCAACCGATGGGAACAATACACAGGCGAGACGGCACACGTTGAGGCGAGCAAATGACGCGGGTATTTTCATCCGGCGACCTGCACAAAATAAAGCTGATGGCGAGCAAGCGACTGCCGATTACCGACATCGCAACGCTAATGGAATGCTGTGCGAAGACGCTGGACAATCACCCCGAGACGCGGCAGGCGATCGATGCGGGCTGGGCTGAGGTCAATTTGACCGTGTCGAATATGATGATTCAGAAATGCAAAGAAGGTAATGTATCGATGCTGATCTGGTACTCGAAACAATACCTGGGATGCAAGGAACCGCAGCGAGATATTCACGCGACGATTGACCCGGCTGTATTGCTGGCCGAGATAAAGGCAGCGGACGCGGCCACGTTTATTGATCCACCGGAAGAGACAGAAGGATGATTGATGCATGGACGCCGTTTAATTTTCATGCTGGCCAACAGGCGTACATTAGCAGCACGGCGCAGTTTAACGACCTCGTCTGTGGACGCCGTGCGGGCAAGACGGAACTCGCATGCCGAAAGCTTGTCAAGTGTGCGAGGAGTCCGCTATACACTGGAGCACGATACATTTATCTCTGTCCGACCAGACGACAAGGAAAGAAAATTGCATGGCAGCGACTCAAGGATCTGGTCGGCCCGAACTGGATGGCCGGTTCCCCGAACGAAACGGAACTTATCATCCGGACCATTACGGGCGGGCAGATAGAGATTGACGGGATGGACGCCCCGCAACGGCTGGAGGGCACCGGCGTCGTCGGAGTAGTTGCAGACGAATCAAGCGACATGAAGCCGGGAGCGATCCAACAGACCGTCATGCCTATGCTGACTTGGGCACTTGAGCGGGGCGGATGGATGGATCGGATCGGCGTCCCGAAAGTCAACGGGCCGAGCGGGCTGGAGTTTAAGGAGTCGTGGGAGAAGGGATTAAACGCGGACCCGGCTGTGCACCAGTCGTTCCGATGGCCGTCCTGGGACGTGTGTCCGCCCGGTGCGATCGAGACGTTGCGAAAGAATATGTCAATGCAGGTGTTCCGCGAGCAGTGCGGAGCCGAATGGATCAGTCACGGAGGGGCGGCCTTCCACGCATTCGACAAGGATCGGAACGTTAGGCCGTGCGGATACCATGAGAGCTTACCGATCCGGGTGGGCTCGGACTTTAATGTGGAGCCAATGTGCTGGGTATTGTCGCACTGGCACGGTGATCATTACGAGTACTTCGAGGAGCTTGAGATTGACGACACGCACACGCAGGCGACGCTTGATATACTCAAAGCGAAGTATCCTAATCATGTAAGCGGGTGGGAGTTTTACGGCGACGCGTCAGCACAGGCACGCACGACATCGGGCAGCATGAGCGACTACAGGATTATCCAGAACGATCCAGACTTCAAGCGAATGGGACGCACGATACATTATCCGCGAGGTAACCCGTTGCGTCTCGATCGGTTCGGAGCATTCAACGCGATGCTTTGTAATGCAGTAGGCGAGCGGCGATTGTACGTTGATTCGAGATGCGAACGGCTGATACAAGACTTGAGGCATCGCGGGCTAGACGCGAAGACGGAAACGGGAACACGGATGGGACATATGAGCGACGCCGCGAGCTACATCGTATGGCAGACTCACCCGCAATTACCGAGCGAAGAACCGATCAATATTACTGTGAGGGCTGGATAATGGGATTGCTCGGACGAAAGCAAGCGAAGGAAGACGCGGCCCAGAAGGCTGTCGTGGTCGAGGAAGTGACCGGGCCGCAGGTGCGCGGAGACCGAACCAACGCAGAGAAGAAGTCCACGTACTACAACGCGATGAGGGGATTCCGACACGACCCAACGATTGCACTGACGCGCATGGCCTCAGTTGCACCGATCCTTGCGGCCACGTGGACCGTGACGGCTGACGACGACGCACCGAACGGAGCGAAGGAACTGATCGAGGAAACATTCTTGCCGGTACGTCCTAACCTACTTGAGCACATCCTGTTTTATGGATACATAGATTACGGCTGGGCTGGATTCGAGAAGGTCTGGGAAGAGCGTGATGGCCTGTTTACTATCAAGAAATTCAAGCCGCTACTGCATGACATAACTAAGATATTAGCCGATAAAGAGACGGGCGGTTTCCACGGGTACGAGCAGCCGAAGCAAGGCGGTAATGTTACTGTCGACCTCGCGAAGTCGCTACACTACCCGTTCCGGATGGAGGGACAAAACTGGTACGGCGAATCGCTGTACGTCAACGTCATCGAAGTCATGGACGCCTACCGAAAGACTGAGGCGTCCAGCAAGAAGTATGACGAGAAGGTTGCAAGCTCGTTCCGCGTCCTGCATTACAAGGCAGGCAATACGTTAGTAAATGGAGTCAAGCAAGATGCGAGTGTGGCGGCTAATGCGATACTCGACACACTGAAGAGCGGCGGCGACCTCGCCATACCTCACACCGAAAAGGACCAGGTAAACGGCGAGGATCCTTGGCGGTTCGAGTACGTCGGATCAGGCGGATCGGCTCAGTATGGATTCGTCGCACGGGCGACCTACCTCGACAAACTCAAGGTACGTGGAATGCTATGGCCAGAACGGGCGATCCTGGAAGGCGAGCACGGCACGAAGGCCGACGCCGAAGCACATGGCAGCGTTCCGCTGACAGTCGCCGAGCTTGTGCATGAGGACGTTACGAGGAACACGAACTGGCACGCGGTCAACCAAGTGCTCGTTGCCAACTGGGGCGAGAGTGCAGCGAACAAAGTCAGGCTAATTGCTGATCCGATCGTAGACGAGAAGAGGGTGGTATTCGCGAACCTGCTCAATGCGATGATCGCCAACCCGACAACGTTTGTCGAGGTGTTCAGTCGTCTAGATCTTGAGGCGATTATCGACCAAGTTGGGATCCCGCAATCAGGCGATGAGATACCCATGCGGGTGCCGACATCGGTGAGTGACGGCGCCGAGTTCGCCTTGAGCATGAACGCATATTCCGACCGAATCATAGCTAACGCATCCGCTGGATAATATGGCTAAGTTAACCGACAAACAAATAAGCAAACGCAAGGAAGGCGACCGGGCACGGCTCGCCGCTGCTGGCACACAGGCCGCATTACAGATCGGGCATATGATCCAGCGGGCAGCGATCGCGGCGAAGCAGAGCGGCAAGCGTGGAGCCGAGATACTGGCGCCACTGCAAGACGAGATTGCCGCGACGATCACCAAAGGGATGATGGCCGCACACGTCGTCGGGATCCAGCGAATACGACTCGACGCGAAAGTAGGCAAAGGGCTGAAATTAGAATCGAAGATTGACGCCGTGCTCCGTGAGATGCGGGCCAAGCTCGCGATGACACCGGCGGACTGGGCCGAGCTCGAAGAGAAATACGGCAAGCAGACTCGCGACCTGATGGGCGTCTTCACAAGCGAGACAGGCGAGCAGATAGACGACGCGATCAACCTGGCGATACGAGAGCAGGCGTCAGCACGCGACGGCATACGGATCATGCAGGAGACATTGACGGGAGTGAGCGGAGTACCAAAAGCGGCACACGTTGCCGAGGCAATATTTCGGACACAAAGCAGCCTTGCATATTCGTCGGGCCAGTGGGCTCAACTGCAAGACGAGGCGATCCAGGAAATCCTATGGGGCTATAAGTATGTAACAGTCGGGGACAACCGCGTCCGAGACGAGCACGAGGCGTGGGAAGGCGTGACGCTGCCGAAGAGCGATCCATGGTGGGATACTCATTGGCCGCCGAACGGTTGGAACTGCCGGTGCGATGTTATCGAAATATACGAACCGCGTGAAGTCAAGACGGCTCCGGCCACGTTCGTCCCATCCGTAGGACCGAACGCACCGTCAAAAGAAAACCCTGGCGGAAACGCGATAATCCCAACAATAGCACCAGGCTTTGAATTCAACCCAGGCAAGACGCTGAACTTCAATACGCCTGGCTCGGCATCATAAAGGTGACTCATGAAATCACAAATATTTAAGACGCCTAACTCCGGTTCATTGCTAAAGCATGAGGGCGGTGGATGCAAGCGATACAAGAAGGAGATCGCCCGCGTCGGCAAGTATGAACAGCCTTCGACCGGCAAGCACTTTGAGTTTACGAAGCCATGGTTGCAGGGCCGCGTCGAGACGTTCAACCGCATGAAAGCAAACGGCGTCCGCGTCAAGGTTCCGCTCGATCACAAAGATCACGACTCATCCAAGAATAAAGGATGGATCGAAGATATAACACTCGAAGGCGACTCACTGTTTGTTGTCGCTGACCTGTACGGCGACGGTGCAGACCTCGCCCTGACAACCGACGTCTCAATGTACGTTCCCGCGAAGTGGCGAGACGGCAAAGGAAACGATTACGATTGGCCGATTAGGTCGGTCGCACTGACAGACGACCCATGCTTACCCGGACTCGGCCCGTGGGAACAGTTGGCCCTATCCGCTGAAGAATACGACGATGTTGAAGTACTAACCTATCAACCGAATAAAGAGGAACCGATGGAATATAAAACCATTGCGACCGCACTTAATCTGTCTCTTGAGACGGACGAGGGAGCGGAAGAAAAGATCGTGCAAGCGATCGAGGATCTGAAGCTGTCGGCGGCACCGGTCGAGCCTGCTGCACCTGATCCGGAACCAACACCGGAGCCGGAACCAGCGACGCCCGTCACGCCAGTCGACGACACAAGCCCACTCCTTCTAAGCATGACGAACCTGACGAAAGTCAATCGTGGCCTACAGCTCGACGCCCTCGCCGGCGCCGCGAAGATCAATAAGGCCGCGCGCGAAAAGATCGAGTCCGCGTTCTGTGGTGACTCGCTCGCGTTGTCACTGTCGTCTGGTACGCCTGACGGGTTCGACGCCGTGTGCGAAGCGTTCGCCATGATGGAGCCGCTCGTCCTAACAGGCGAAGCGACAGGCGTTCAGGCCGTCGACCCGAACGCGGGCGGAGCATCCGCAGCAGACTCGAAGGCCGAACAAGATCGATGGCTCGCCGCTGCCGGTCACTAATCGAAACTAACACAATCAAGAGGTAATAATAATGGGACAACCAGGAATTGGATCCTCCAGTACAGCGACGCCGCGTGAAGTATTCCTCGGCGAAATCGGACACTACAAGCCGGGTGGCGTCATCATCGACGCGAGCGAATCCCGCGACCCGCTGAACACGGGCGACCTTGACACGCTCCGCGCTGGGCTATTGCTCGGCAAGATCACGAGCGGCAATTACGCGCCTGCGATCCTCGGCGTCACGACCGTCGCATACGACGTTTCTGCGGCTCCGACGTCGATAACGGTATCGGCTGCAACGGCTGTCGAGCTGGTACGCCGTGAAGGCGCGTCGGGTACTTTCGAACTGACCGGCCCGCCATCGGCGGCTGGCACCGTCCAGACTTCGACTGTCACTTACTCGGCGGTAAACGTCACGACCGGCGTGATCACTGTTACGTCTCTTGGCGCTGGCGCGAACGAAGTCCATACGATTACGTTTGATGCGGCAATGACGGCTGGAGTTCTCGACGTCACCTACTGGACTTCCACGGGACTTCCTATCCCCGTCGCAGTCGCGTGGGATACGAATATTGCAACCACGATCGCGGCATGGAACACAGCTTCCACGGCTGCGGCTACCGTGTTCGCCGGCGAGGCGTCTGTCGGTGCTGTCATGACCGGAGATGCGACGGTTCCCGTGCTGACGTTCTCGGGCGTCGGGTTCGCTGGGCTCGCTCCGTCCGAAGTATCGCTGGCTGACGTTGGCGCCACGACCGGCCCCGTCGACGCAACGACTGTCCTGACGACCGCCGCTGTCGCCGCTACCGCCAACGACTTTATCGCTGGCTCGCTCGTTCAGCCGGACGACGGATCAGAGCAGATCATGGGCATCCAGGGCATGAGCTACGGCGTCAAAGTCACCGACGAAAACGACGATGAAGACGACGCCGAGTGCGACAAGTTTATCATGGGCGGTGCATTGAATACCGACGTGCTAATCAATTACCCGACCGACACGAGTCTTATTACTTGGGTACAATCCGAGCTTCGAGACCACGGGCTCGGGTACACGTTCAGCGGTTCGATCCAATAACACAACGAAACCAAAGAGGTTAAGAATATGGCCAAGCCTATTGAAGATGTACTTGCATGGGGAAATATGACTTCGGTTGCGCTAGCAACGAAGAGCCTCACGCCAACCCTCCCGCCGTCCTTCATGGCATCCGGTTCCCCATTCAAGGGGAACAAAGGATCGTATATGAAAGTCGAAGGCTCGCGACGTCTCGCGAAAGCGTGCCAGTATACGGCACCGGCGAAGCTCGCGACGCAACAGGGCATCACGGAAACGCTCGTGAAGCTTCAACACAATCGTGAGTATATCACGCATGATGCGAATACGCTGATCGCACTACGCGGTGAGCAGGGCGACACGGCACAGGACCGAGGACGCGAGACTGTCGCGCGAACGACCGCAGAGTTTGCTAGTCGGTTCCAGAACTCTCGCTGGGCGACTGTCGCCACGGCTCTGGCGAACGGGATCCTGTACTATGACTCCGATGGTAATCTTTTACCGTCCTCCTCTGGCGCCGCGTACAATATCGACTTCGATATTCCGGCAGTGAACCAGGACCAGTTAGACGGAACGCTCGTCGCTGACTGGTCGACCGCTTCCTCGAATGTGCTTGGTGATCTCGACGGGGTCATTAACTATTACAAGCGCATCTACGGCGGCACACTGAAATACGCGTTATACGGCGCCAACATTCCCGGCTACATGCTGAATAACACCGGGCTGAAATCCTACGTGTCGGGTAGTCCAGCACTCTCCGCACAGGCGATCGAGAACACGACCGGAATGCCCAACTACAAAGGGCTTATCTGGCTGCCGCTCGATGCGTTCTGGTATGGCGAAGACGGCGATCTCGACGACGCAACTGTTGACGACACGGTCGTCTACTGCCAAGAGCCGTCGTCCGAATGGTGGGAAGTCTTGCAGGGTTCATACCTTATTCCTACCACGCTCGGAATCGAGGCCGATGGTAATGCGGCGATGCAGTCGTTCGACGATGTCACCGGCATGTTTAGTTATGCCGAGATTTCGACGAACCCGCCGGGCGTCAATCACTACATCGGGGACACGTTCCTTCCGGTGATTAAGGCGCCTAAGTCGATCCTTCAAACGACCGTGCTTATCGTTTGATCAACTAGTTACTCCCTGCGTCGGGCGGGTGCGGTTCCATTCTCCCCTGCCCCGTCCGGCGCCCCTTTTATAATCAGGACTCACTATGTCACGTATAGACGGAAACACAACGATAGGCGGAACGCTAACTGTCAACGGTACGGCCTGCACGTTGCCTACCGCCTGTATCACTGACTCGAACATGTCGGCAGGCTCGCCCGCCGGCGTTACAAAAACCGTCCATCAGCACCTTAAGCAATACGCGCAGGAATCCGCGACGGCTGCGGCTGACGGTGCGTTTGTTATCCACGTCGCACAGAAGGCTGGCACGCTGACGAACTTTGACTTCGGTGCTGTCGTCGCGAATATCGGGGTATCTGTTGTCGCGTTCGATCTGCTCAAGGACGGGGCGACGATGCTGAGCGGAACAAATGAAATTGACAGTGGCGACGCGGCTTATGCCCTAGTTGCTGGCACGATAGGGACGGCGGCATACGCGGCGGATACCGTCTGGGAAGTCCAGATCACGGGCACGGCTGGCGGCGGCACGCTCGCAAAAGGCGTGTTCGCACAAGCAACATTCAGCGAGGCGGCTGATACCTAATATGGCTGACCAAGATAGCAATGTAACCATCGAGGTTGACATTAAGGGCATGGAGCGATTCAAGGGCAAGCTGAATTCCAGAAGCAGCCCCATCATGGATAAGATGTATATCCAATGGGCCGAACGGCTACGAAGCTATTGGAAGGAACGATTCGACACGTGGAGCAAGGGCGGCGGTGCCTGGGTCGGGCTGTCAAAGGAGACGATAAGGCGACGGAAGAAAGGCAAGGATGGAACCAAAACCGCGTCCATTCTCCGCAACACGAACACGCTATATAAAGCAATCGACCCGAAGTTAAAGAGCCCCGGCAAGTTAACAAACAAGGGCAAGAATTATATCGAGATCGGCTATGGCGGGCCGGATAAGCACCCGAGCGTAAACGCAACAATTGCACAGGTCGCGACATGGCACCAGACCGGCGCTGGCTTTAACCCTGTGCGAAAGATCATCGTCAACCCGAATGCACGAACCCGCAAGGGTATGGAAGAAGACGCAGATCGAGCACTAGCGAAGTTGTCAAAGCAAACAGGGAACCAATAAATGGCCGATCCATTTACACTAGTCCATGATGCAATTTGGGATTGTCTGGAAGCATATAGCGGGTTCACGGATCTCGTCGGAGAGTCGAACAGAATCGACCTGACTGGAGCGAGTCGAGCGCCTAATAAGCAGGCTAAGAATACCGCCGATTACCCGCAAGTAAGGGTCGTCCCGGCTGGAGCAGACACGCCAGAGCTACGAGACACGAGCGACGACGGAAAGGTTATGCGTTCGTACGAGATCCAGATATCGACCGGGACAATGCTCGCAGGCGGAACAGTCTACCCAGGAAATATCTACAATATCGAATGGAATATTTATAAGGCCCTGCTCAACTGGAAGAACTATTGGGGGCCGATGTCATCCCTGACGATCACAGGCGAGGACGACGAGGAATATAATTTTGTTACGAGTATGGATTTCGGAGCATCCGAGCAGGGCGTAGACAGTGGCGCACTAGCCGAGCAGAACATAGGCGGGTGGAATACGCTGTTGACGCTTAAATTTTTCATGACATTTCCACGGGCCGCATTCGCCCCAAGCATTGAATAGATAGGTGACACATGGCAGTTATTGGTGGCGTGAATTGTGCGTTTGCTCATGACGGAACAACATTTGCGGCGGGGCTTGGATGGTCAGCCAGTGAGTCTGCAACGGCCACACGGCAGGCACACAGCGGAACCGACCTTGCCCTTGAATCATACGATGGAATCGTTGACTGGACGGGCACATGCACGGGCATCGGTGTCGAGCCTCCGATGTTTCCCGGCACAGACTTCACATTCCTCGGGTCGATCGATCAGGTGTTGGGCGTGACAGGCCCAGCAAGGTGCACTGGCATGCAGGTCGTCGTGGACTACGAGGCATCTGTCCCGGTCATGTGGACGCTGGACATTGCTATGCAAGGCGGTGCGCTTGTCCGTGGCGCCGCTGCCGCGGAAGATACGTCCGTTACACTTCCGGTCGTCCCGAAGGCGTTCCCGGCTGCGACCGTCATGACTGCAAGTGTTGCGGCGTCTCCGTCCTATGCCGCATTGCCGAACATAACCAAGTTTACAATCTCTATGAAAGAGGCGGCTGGTACGTACTCTTCAAGTGACACCGGCCTCACAACTGGCAGGACACCGGGCAACCTAGACATAACGGCAACACTCGAAGGAGCTGTACAGAATGGAGCCGGTAAAGGATATCTTGACTGGCCTGATACAGACGAGATTCTGCACGTTCGGGCGTTCGTGAATCAGACGAAATACTGGGGTGTAAATTGGCTGCGGTTCACCGGTTACAACCCAGGGGCCCAGGCGTCAGATAACGTCCTGCGTGTTAGCTTGCCAGCCGTGCTTGCGGCATCCCAATCAGCCGGAACCGCATCACTTGGATTTGTTGACACGCCAGGCGGAACGAGAATCTGGGGACCGGCATAACTAACGACGACAACGAGGAGAAGTAAGAATGGATTTATTCAACGCAACGAATCAGCCGGTTGAAATCAAGGTGGGCGACACTTCGATACTAATCGGCCCCACGACTGTTAACGCACTCGGGACAATGACAGCGTGGGTTAGACGGCAGGTGATTAACGAGGCAATGGAAGACCTCGACACGTTTAGTATTGCAGCTCAGCGAGCACGGCACAAGCTCGCATGGGAGACCGCGTCAACGGTCGACATGGGTTCACCAATTTATGTAAACATGTTTGCGACTATCGAGGGCCTAGCGAAGTGGCTACAGGTCCACGCCACGCTGGCGACGCCAGCGACGCCGATGGACTACGACACGGCGTACAAGTGCATATCGAAAATGAACGCTGAGGAAGTGCATAGATTTTTTGAAGCACGGACACAGGTCAATACGCCAGCCCACCCTACCGAGCCGGAGACGACAGCACCGACGACGGACTAATCGACTTCTCCGGTATGTACCACAAGTTCGCATATATGTATGGATGGACGAAAGAACAGGTCGGGAATCTAACGATAGTTCAGGTGGGAAGCTACGCTGATGCGATGAACGAAGATCCGGCACCGCCTCGCGGAATGACAAAAGAAGATTTTATGAAACACGCAGGGCTAATATAAATGGCCAACGAAGTCAAGACAAAACTATCCGCTGATAACTCAAATCTTAACCAAGGACTGAGCAGCGGGATCGGTGCGATCAAAAACTTTGCCGGTGCTGCTACGGCGATCGGTGCTAGTATAGCTGTATTTGCTGTGATGAAGAAAGTTGGAAAGGAACTATTGGAATTAGGCAAGGAGTCTATTGCACTATTCCAAATACAAGAGAATTCGGAAGCTCGCGTCGAGGCGGTATTGCAAGCAACAGGTAACGCGGCAGGACTGACACTATCGCAACTTAAGGCAATCGCTGAGGAAGTACAGCATATTACGACATTCGGCGATGAGATCGTTCTTGATGCGATGTCACTACTGCTGACATTCAAAAACATCACCGGCGACACTGTTGCAGCCGCGACAATGATGGCCGCAGACTTGAGTGTGATTCTTAAGACTGACCTACGTGGCGCAATGATGCAACTTGGCAAGGCCCTCGATGATCCGATAAAGGGTATGACCGCGCTCGGGAAAAGCGGCGTGTCATTCAGCGAGACCGAGCGTCAGATAATACGCGACATGGTGGCAGCGAACGACTTG
>Ga0307987_1001558_pt1 | contig 12566 bp, 9 predicted proteins | sample EllFjometagen181_FD_203157 | JGI IMG/M metagenome (GOLD analysis project Ga0307987, IMG submission 203157) | Marine microbial communities from Ellis Fjord, Antarctic Ocean - #181 | ecosystem: Environmental > Aquatic > Marine > Unclassified | place: Southern Ocean | collected 2014-10-08 | reverse complement strand
GCCGTGGGCAGGGAGAGGACAATTACAAATTACGAATTACAGATTACGAATTGTGGCTACCAAGGGGGCCCTCCTTCGCCATTTCGGACTCCGGCGCGGCAAGCAAGCCCCGTGGATGGCCGGGGGATCCATGCGTCGCCTGTGGCTATGCAGGACATGGAAGAGTTGAGAGAGGACTTCCTCCTACGTTCCTGCGCCGAACACGCTGGAGGCAAGGAAAGAAATAGTTTGTATTACAATCCGTCATTTTCTTGTTATTTTAGTCAACTTTTATATCGCCTAATTGATGCAATTGGTGCAATTATGATGCAATTAGCTTAGTTCGTAGTATCCTCCTGCTCCTTTTATTTCCGCTTATCAGCAAAGCCCTTGAAGCGAATTTGGGGGATGTTTTTATTCTGCATCGTTCACCTCCCAATGCCCACGAGTTCCACCAATACGCCTAAGCACACCTTTGTCCTGAAGTGTATTGAGATGTTTCTCAACAGCAGATCTATTGATGCCCAACCGAACTGCAATGGCTCTCTTGCTTATTTTGCAACTTTCTCTTATCATATTTAAAATCTCTAACTGGCGATTCGTCAACTCGATTGGCCCACCTATTGGCCCACCTATTGGCCCACCCTCTGAATGCTGACCTCTTTTCATATCTCTACTATTTCTGGTAGCGTTTCTAGTAGCGTTTCTGCCTGCTCTGTATAATCTTTCTTTTCTTGCCTATCAGCTGTGTGCTGGCCAATTCTCGATCAATCATGAGATGATTATGGGTCAATTGATGCAATTAGCTTAGTTCGTAGTATAGCAGTTCTCTTGTCGCTAATCTGCAATCATTTTCGTCGAATTTCATGGATATTGTTATTTTTGACTAATCACCTTCCAATGCCCACTTTTTGTTGAGCTCTCTCGTTCTATAATTCCTAACTTTTTAAGATTGCTGAGGTGAAAACGCACCCCTTTTTCTGTAATATTCAGAATGCTTGCTAGTTCTGAAGCGGTAATGTAAGGGTTTTTTTTTATAATAGAAATAATTTCATGTTGCCTTGGTGTAGTTTCTCTACTAGTTTCTCTACTAGTTTCTCTACTAGTTTCTCTACTAGTTTTGGGAACCTTAATAAAAGAAAATATTGTCCAAAGTCCACCCATTTCGTATTTCAATTCTGGTTCTGGAGACCCATGATCCTTGCAGGCATTCTGCATTTTCTCTATACCTCTTCCCCAAGCTTCAATCAAGCCAGCGCGAAAAAAAGCATTGGCAATATCAGGGTTATAGGGTTGTGATGAATGCTTTGAATAAAGATTGTTAACGGTCCACCCTTGAAACAACTCCCCATTGTTCCAAATCATAACTTTGTCTTTATAGACTGAAATTTGAATTGGCACTGCACTTGAATAGTCTTTGTGAACAACAGCATTTAAGATTGCCTCTCGAAGTGCTTTTTTAGGAACAGGAAGTTTATCAATGCGGACAAGACCGTCATAGGAAATTTCTGCCTTTAAATATTTGGTAGTTAGAATATCAATTGTTTTTTCCGCTTGTTCAAAAATAGTTCCGTGAATTTCATCTTGGTAAAGAATCTCACTTTCGCTTTCCCAAAAAGCAATTTTAATGAAAGCCCCTGTAACGTATTTTTCTGGATCAGGATGAAAAAGTAGAATTGTTGCACGTTTTAGATGACCCTCGGCAAACATTCTAAGTTTTTCTAAAATCTGGTCATCTTTTTCTAAAAGTATAGTCTCGTCAATTCGCTGACTTTTTACAGCAAGGGATTTAAAAGTATCCAATGATCCTAGTTCCGCAACCTTTGCTTGTTGAATAGGCAAGGCATCCCAATGCAATCCTTGGTTTTTTAGCAAAAACTTATCTAAAGCTGCTCCTTTTAATTCTTGCTTAGTTGCCCCCGTACGATAGTGATATTCACCTTTATAGTTAATTGGGTATGGATATGGCTCGGTTACAATTTGCAGATAATCAAGATTGTTTTCAGAGCAAAGATTCACATCAACAATAATGCCAAGTATGTCTCTAATTTTGTTAGGGATATCTTCTAAAAGTTTTGCAGCATTTGTTAAACCAGTAACATTACCCTTATCATCTTTTCCAATGTAGAGAGTACCGCCTTGAGCATTGGCGAAACCGCATATCCACTTTAGATATTCATCTCTCCAAGTCGTCTTCCATTCAATATTTTGATTCTCTTTAGTCTTCATCTTATTCGCCTGTTAAAAATGATTTAAACTCGTTTGGCTCTGCATGTCATGAGTGAAGTTACTGAAATAACACTCAGTAAATAAGTAACATAACTAATTATTATAGCATTTGCAACAACTCTTTTGTTTATGCGATATATTTGTCTGAAAAAGTTCTAAGTTCTATGTTCTAAGGTCTAAGTTAAGACACGGCCGTGGGCAGGACGTTTATTATTATGATGATGAGACATAAGACTCATCATGGCTACCAAGGGGGCAAGCCCCGTGGATGGCCTGGGAGAGTTGAGAGACTAATGGCAGAATGATTGTCGACAGAATGATTTTTAGGAAGAGTTCTCTCGCACGAAGACACGAAGACCACGAAGAGGAAAGATTAGGAAAGAGTTTTTTCAGAATGATTTATGGCAGAATGATTTTAGAAGAGAATGTTGGCCACATAGAACACATAGGGGCGCAAAGGTGAAGAATGCTGAATGTTGAATAGTGAATATTGAAAAAATGAAGAGAAAATACTGTCATCGAATTTCACTAATTAACGCGAATTTTTTTGTGCAGTCCAAGCCGTCATTTTGCTTTAAGAATGCAAAATGGCAGCGTGGTCTGCAACAAGGTTGTCACTTTGGGGGAAGAAACAAGATGGCATTTGTTAGATCTGTTGAAAAATGAGCTTGATATTTGGACCGAAAATGGTATTCTTGAAAATAGACAATCCAACTGAAAAAGAATAGGACACTATGATTAACTTCTATCCACATGAAAATGAAACAACTGAGTTTAAGCGGCACCTCACGGATTCTCTTGAGAAGGAGGTCATTGCGTTTCTTAACTCAAAAAAAGGTGGAGACATTTATATTGGTGTAGATGATGATGGAACGGTTGTTGGCGTGGAGAATCCAGACAAGTTACAACTATCAATTATTGATAGAATCAAGAATAATATTCTTCCTGCAACATTAGGCTTCTTTGATGTTATTACAACAGAAATCCAAGATAAAACAGTCATTCATATTATAGTTACCCGTGGCACAGAAAAGCCATACTATCTCAAGAAATATGGGTTGTCTCCCATTGGCTCTTTTATTCGTGTGGGAACAGGTGTTCAACAACTTACTACAGATATGATTGATAGGTTGTATGCTTCTCGTACCCGTAACTCTTTAAGAAATATTCCTTCTCCACGTACGAAATTGAATTTTAATCAACTTAAAATTTATTATGACGAAAAAGGTTTTGAAATAAATGATTCATTTCTAGAAAATCTTGATCTTTATACTCCAAATGGTAAATTGAATTATGCTGCTTATCTGCTAGCGGATCAGAATAGTGTGTCTATCAAGGTTGCCAAATATTCTGGTACTAATAAAGTAGATTTGATTGAAAATGAAGAATATGGCTACTGCTCGTTGATTAAAGCAACTAACCGTGTTCTTGATAAACTAGAAATAGAAAACAAGACATTTACTAAAATTACAGGTGATCCCGAGCGGTTGCAAAAGCGAATGATTGATAAGACAGCACTTAGAGAAGCTTTAATCAATGCTATTGTACATAATGATTACACTCATGAAGTTCCACCTGTTGTTGAAATCTATTCAGACAGATTGACCATCACATCTTATGGAGGATTGGTGGCTGGATTAAGTCGTGACGAATTCTTTAAAGGACGTTCAATGATTCGAAATCGTGAAATAATGAGGATCTATCGCGATCTGGAATTGGTAGAACAACTTGGTTCGGGAATGAATCGTATTCTTAAAGTGTATCCGAAAGATATTTTTCATTTCAGTGAAAATTTTCTAGAAGTTTGCTTTGAGTTTGAGGAAGGTTATCGTGAATCTTTGGAAAAAGGTCAAAATGAGTTTTTATCAGGTCAACACGACCCGTTAAATGACCTTTTACATATAATTACAAATCATCCAACAGCTAATTATCAGTCGTTGGCTCAATTAATGGTCGTCAGCGAAGCTACTATAAAGCGAAATATTCAAAAACTTAAGCAACAAACAAAACTAAAAAGGGTTGGTTCTAAAAAGACTGGTCACTGGGAGATAATTGATGAGTGAATTTGATAAGAAATTAAGGAGAGAATAAATGAGTTTAGAGAAATTAAAGATAAAAGCAGAAGAATTTGAATTATCTCGAGAAAAAATTGATGAAGTAGAAAAAGGACGTCTATCATTTATTTCAAAGTTCCCCCTTAATTCTATAAAAGATCTTAGTTTGGACCAATATGTCCAAGGCACTAACAAGGATAGTTTCTGTTATTGGTTGGAATTTAAAAATATACTTTTTGGGATTGGTGGAGGCAATGCATCTAAATTTGGATTATACAAAGCTAGAAAAAATGGACATTACTACACAGGTAAGGGCGAAAGTTCAAAAGATCTAAGTGGTGAAGAGTTAATTAATTTCTTCAGACATATAAAAGAAGGAGTCGTATTAGCTCTTCAGTATGCTGAAAAAAATGAAATAGAGAAAATTAAGGATATAGATACGTCGTTGTGGAATATGGTTCTTCAAAAGATATTATGTATTTATTTTCCAGACAAATTTCTTACTATTGGCTCTCCGACCGTTCTTATTAATTGTGCTAAAGAATTAGAAATTAAGAATATTGAATTGATTCCCTCAAACACAATCCAAATAAATTATGAATGCACAAAAACTTTTCGTAACTTCTCCGAATATAAGGATTGGGCTTATGAGAAATTAGGAACATTTATTTGGGAAACTTTTAACGGGGAAAGTATAAAGAGGAAAAGAAATGAACATTCATCTTGGCTTTATGCTCCTGGGGAGGGTGCGAAATACTGGGATGAATTTTATTCAGATGGAATCATGGCTATTGGCTGGGATGGCCTTGGTGACATTTCTCTATACAAAACAAAAAAAGAAATAGTAAAAAAATTCCAAGAACTTTACGATACTACTTCCTCAAAGAAAAATGACGCCTTGGCAACATATGATTTCTGCAATAAAATGAAGGTTGGAGATATCGTTTTCGTAAAAAAAGGTATCTCGATTCTATTTGGATATGGAGTAGTATCATCTGATTATTATTTTGACGACAGTAGATTAACTTACAAACATTGTCTAAAAGTTGATTGGAAATTAAAAGGTGAATGGAAGGTGGGTTTCAATCTTCCTCTAAAAACTCTTACAGATGTAACCAGGTACGATACTCATGATGAACAATATAAAAATCTTTGCGACAATTTACTTGGAATTATGGGCGCAGATGCCTCATTTGAAACAGATGACTCGTTTGAGGCAATGAAAAAATTGTTTGATCAGAGTGTGTTTGACAACTATATTAAATATTTGCGAAAAATACAGAATGAGTTATCCCTAAAGCCAAATGATGATAGAGTCGTATATAGTGTGAAACGCAATCGTCTAAACTTTACCCTCGGTCAGCGTTATTGTTTTAATCTTTATCATTCCGATTCACGGGGAGTTTATGGAGTAATTTCAAAAGATAAGTTGTCAGATAATAGCGAAAATTATAACAATAATCCAGATTGGCCATTTTATACTTTCTGTCCAGATTTTACCCCCGAGTCAAAGGAATGGAACTCAATTCTTGAAGCAATAAAAGAAGAGTTAAGCCGGACAGCTAAATCGGGCTTTATAAAACACAATAATGCAGACTTTGAAAACTATGTTTTTGAAAACGTTATAACAGAAGGCAATAAAATGAGTATTCCTTTAAATACAATATTATACGGACCTCCGGGAACAGGAAAAACCTATGAGCTTTTAGAGAAGTGGATTCCCAAATATACTTCAGAACAAAGAAGTACTAAGGAAAAGTATGATGAAGCTATTCGAGAGTTTGTTTCAAATGCGACATGGTGGGAAACTATTGTTTTCGTAATGGTGGATATTGGGGGAAATGCAGTTTCGGTTACGGAGATTATAGAACATCCAGTTTTACAGATGAGAGCCTCCATAAGTAGGGGCTACTGTTTAATGCAAGATTGCGTAAGATTTTGCCTTAAGGCATTTTCGCCTTTAGCAGGCTAAAGGTAACATGCTGCAAGGTAAAAGGTTGCGTGATATTGCATTACATATTCATAAATGATATAGATTTTACATTATGGTTCATCTGCAAGCTTTTTGGTCTAAAACGGCTAATAACCTTGCACTTTAGCATAAAAAAAAAGACATTAATATATAGCACTAAGTTAGTTATGAATTAAACAGGAGCCCCTAAGTAATAATAAAAATGTTAAAGCTACTATTTGGGGAAATCTTCAAGCGCATACCATAGAAGAATCAGAAACCGTCAAATATACACAAAGGCAATCGCCACAACTTTTTGATAAAACCGAGGAATCAACTTGGTGTTTTTCAGAACATTGGAAGGATATTGCACCGGAGACAGCTGAGACTATTGAGGAAATACGAAACAGCAAAAATACCCCTGCACAAGTTCTTAAACGTTATGAATTTGTTACATTTCATCAGTCCTATGGCTATGAAGAATTTATTGAAGGATTACGTCCTAAAACAAATGATGATGGACTGATTGTTTATGATGTGCTACCTGGTGTTTTTCAGCGAATCTGTAATCGTGCAAAATTAGATCCTGAGAATCGCTATGCAATTTTTATTGATGAAATTAATAGAGGAAATATCTCAAAAGTTTTTGGTGAGCTAATCACTCTTATTGAAACTGATAAACGGGTTAGCTACGATAAGGAAGGTAAACCAATTGCTGGAAACAAAGGACTGGAATTAACGCTGCCATATTCTGGAAACAGATTTGGAGTTCCAGCAAATCTTGATATTATCGGAACAATGAATACAGCCGATAGAAGCATTGCTCTTCTTGATATTGCACTGCGACGCCGATTTGAGTTCAAAGAACTTATGCCCGATGCCAGTGTGATAAAAGGAGCTGATGATAACGGTTCTATTGAAGAAGGAACTATAAATCTTCGAGAGTTATTGACTGCAGTCAATAGACGAATATGTCTTCTTGCTGGACGTGAACTGCAGCTGGGACACGCATTCTTTTGTTCTGTAAAAACGCTTGATGATTTAAATTTATGTTTTGCTAACAAGGTTATACCGCTTCTGCAGGAATATTTCTATGGTAATTGGGAACGTGTTCAACTGGTACTTGGTGATAAACATGAACAACTGACCGCAGAACACAGAAGTAATAAGGAAGATTACTGCTTTATTCTGAGCGAAACTCTTGAAGAAATTGATGTTCTAGGTTTTGACCATGACGACCATGATGACAGACAGATCTTTTCTGTTAACCCCAATCTATTTAGCGGCAATCTATCTATGGATGCCTATGTGAAAATTTATCAGGATAAAAATGCAACAGAAGCAAATTCGTGAATATGAGTGGATAGGCAAAGGAGAAAATATAAGTCTTGCTGATTCTCAACTTGCCTTATTGGACCGACTGACTGAGTCTCTGCCGGGAAATGTAATTGAATGGCAGAGAAATAGGTTTCGGTTTCGTGGATACTGCGGTGTCATTCAGCTGGGAGACTTAACTCTTGAAATTCTGCCTAAAATTCATGGAACAGAAAGTGATCCTGGCAAAGCAAGGACTTTGTTGATTCGAATGCTTGCTGCTGTTCAGAAGCTGAGTTTATATTCAATGGATACTGCAAATCTTAGTTTTCAACAGCATGTTCTTCTTGATGTTTTTATTCTATCTTTTGTGGAAAAACTTCAAAACCTTCTTAGGCAGGGAATGATTCACTCATATATCCGACAGGAAAACAACCTTCCTGTTATTCGAGGAAAAATTGATATTGCCCAACAAATAAAACACAATCTTTGTAATCAGCATAGAACGTTCTGCAAATACGATGAGTTTATATCAGACAATTTGCCAAATAGAATAATTAAAGTAACTCTAACTTTCTTACTACGTTTTGCTCGCTCAACTTTGGTTCAACAGTTACTTGAACAGCTATGTGGAATATTTGCTGATGTTTCTTATGTGTTTCCTTCTGAAACAGATTGGGAATTGTTGCATTTCGATCGAACTAATGAAGATTGGGAGGAAATTCTGAAACAGTGTAGATGGTTCTTGAACGGCATGAATCCAGATGTGATAAGTGGCAGAGAACAATCTATTTGTCTGCTTTTTGCAATGAATATCCTTTTTGAAGAGTATATAGCAATTGAGCTGAAAAAAGCCATTGCCGATAAATATGATGTTTTAGCACAAAAACCACAAAAGAAACTTTTAAACAATATTGATGGGCAAAAACTGTTTACAATGAAACCTGATATTTATGTAAAGGATAAGCTCAATGGAAAACCAACAGCAATTCTTGATACAAAGTGGAAACTTCTCAGTGGTGATGAGAAGAAAATGGGAGTATCTCAGGCTGACTTATATCAGATGTATACTTATGCTGGTTCATATGATGTTGCCAAGGTAATGCTACTGTATCCAAAACAACACAATCTAGGATGGATTGATAGTCAATGGAATTTCCATGATGAAACCAAATCAATTGAAATAATTCAAATTGACATCGAATCTGTATTGAAAGGCAGAAAAAACTTTCGTAAATATCTTTCAGATTTATTTCTCCCAAAGTTTAAAGAAAATATTGATTAATTCCAGCTATTAGAAAAAACTTTAAAAGAACTACACAAGCAAATGCCCAATTGAGTAAAACAATTAACTAATTAGAGGAAGAACAATGGCAAAAAAATCTACATTGAGGCTTGGATATGTAATAATGTCTGATTAGGGCCTTTTTTATGTTGATGGTGGTGAGTGGGGAGCAGAAGAGGGTAATGATATGTATGATACGTGATGATTTCTGATGCTGAAATAGTCGACCAATCATTCTTCAAGCGATTCGTACTGAATGCCCTTACTCTCTAAAATATTGCAAAATATTTTTCCAGAAAGCCACTGGGAATTTTTCTTGCTTTTTCTAATTTCCCAACTTTGACGCTGTTTTATATCATTGATATTCATGGCTTCTAAAGCGTTCTTTCCACCTTTTATTCCAATATAAATATCTGATCCTGCGGATTTTGCCACCAAATATAACATGTTCGTCCAAAATGGCCGTCCTTTCCATCTCACGCCCGTTAATGGGGCGTGCTCGGGATCCATTGCCCAGGTTACCAATATTTTAAATTCTTTCAGCGATAAATATTGCCAGCTATGAGGATTCTCTTCTTTTACGGCTAATCTCTCATTGCTAAAATGTTGATTTTTCCAGGCTCGGCGTATGATTCCAGCCATTCCATACCGAAGGCCAACAAAAATATCTTCAGATGATTTTAGTAACTTAGACACCTTTTGTGTATTGGCCGTAACTCGACTTGTTGTTCGGTCGTAAGGGTACCCTTGAAATTCTCCAAGAATAAAGTCAATAAAAGAGAGGATGGCTTGTCGAACATCATACGTCATCGGTGAAATATTCCCACGAGATTCTTGAAAGAGCATCTCTCGTAAGATTCCCACAATCGAAAGATCATCAGTATCACATATGGGTTGCCATGTGACTAGGGAGGCGATGTCGTTCTCTTCCATCTTAAATGTGAGTTCTTCAGCACAATCCTCAGAAACAGACCAGCCACTTTGACCAGGGATACCTGGGACTAAATAGATGACTAACACTTTATTATCAGGAATGTTACGTTCCTTTAGTTCCCTCTTTAGCCCCGTATATTGATGATAAACTTGGTCGGTTGTTTGCGAGGAGAGAGAAATTTTATTTTCAATCATAATGTACCACTCTTGATACCGAATGACAATATCAATAAAGGCTCGTTTAGAATTCTGAATTTTGACAGGGAATTCAAGTTCAACTTTGATTTGCGAATCCTCTCCGTCAAATAAGCTATCGCGCAATCGTTCGTCGAACTGCTCCGCTACTTTTTTGACGTCTGGATTTTGATGTTTTAGAGCAATTTGCTGGAGTAAATCAATAAGCAGTCTAGCTCCGAGCCCATGATCCATTTTAGGCGATAGTAGATAGGCTAAGAATGCTGAGACAAATTCCTCTCGGAACCTATGCTTCCCTGAAGATAACACTCGAAAAATGTTCATATTACTCTCCTTCCATAACGTTGTTTAACAGATTCAATATTCGTTCCAAGCCAATCGTGCGTCAATTTTGACTTTTACGTCATCCATTTTTTGTTGCGAACAATTATTATACCTGTTCGTAAAATAATTTTAGTATTTGTTAATAATCTCAAAGGTGAAGTTTTCATCTTTGATTGGTGAGTTTACTGAAATAACACTCAGTAATTAGATGTAACATAACTAATTATTACATCATTTGCAACAACTCTTTTGTCTATACGATATATTTCCCCTTTCCCACATTTTTTAAGAAAGAGGTTTTTATCTGCTCTCGATTTTCTTGACGGAGCTGTTTTTGTGTCAAGCAAAGCAGTCACTAAACGCGTTGTGTAAGGCTAAAATGGTTTTGCCTTACACAAATTAATTTGTGTATAATCTGCTTTACACAAGATCTTTGCCCTCGGTAATGGCTAAAAGTGCCGGAAACATAAGGATGGAAGCCTGTCTTCCACGGCCTTGGCGGATGATTTTCAGATCGCCAGCTTCGCGAATTTGCCTCAGTAGCCCCATGGATGTTTGCTTGCTGATTCCCATTAAAGCGACAAACCCTGTGGTTTTAAATACAGGGCGGGTGAAGATTACATCCAAAGCCTGTATGGCATATTGAGAATGGGTGGTGGCGGTGATTTTATCTTTCATGCTAGCATATAGTTTCATGATTTGGTGAACTTTGTGTGTGTTTTCTTTTGCTTGAGCAATAATGGCTTTTAAGAAAAATTCAATCCACCCATCCCAATCACCTGCATGAGAAATGCTGGATAAACGGGCATAGTACTCTTCTCTGTTTGCCTCTAGATAAGAACTCAAATAAAACATGGGAGTAGCGAGGTTTTTCTTTTGATAAAGAAATAAAGGAATAAGCAAGCGACCTATACGACCATTACCATCTTTAAAGGGATGAATGAGTTCAAATTGGGCGTGAAGAATGGCAAGCTGTAGCAATGAATCTATTTCATTCCCCTGCACATAGGCTTCCCATTTCTCAAGATATTCCTGAAGAGCAAAAGGTGATGGTGGTACAAAAGAGGCCTGCTCCATGGTACAGCCGTATTTGCCTATCCAATTCTGATCTTTTCTGAATTCACCAGGGTTTTTGTCTTTGCCCCTTACACTGTCAAGTAAGGTAGCATGGGCTTGTCGTAGCAAAAACAGGGAAATCGGAGAAAGGCTTACATAATCGGCAGATTGTTCTAAGGTTGTTCGGTAATTAATAATTTCTTGAATATCATTCGACTTTCCATTTTCTGCGAAAAGTCCCGCCTCTTGTTCTAAAACATCATCCAACGTAGCTTGTGTACCTTCTATTTTTGATGATAATACTGCTTCATTTGTTGTTAATGGGGACAATAAAACCTTAGGGTTTACAATACCTTGTAGCAAACCATCGTATCGAGCTAACTCGGCGTTGGCTTCACCTATATAGGCAAATAACCTCTTATAGTCTAAATTATCCAAAGGTAAATTGTTGGGAATATAAGGATTCATGCTTTATGCCACCTTCCTGTAAATTGTTCTTTTTAATTCCGCAAGTGCTTTGGTATACTGCTTTATGCTACCAAAAATCTTGACTATTTCCAGCGGTAAACCAAACTGATACAGCGGGTTGAATTGTGTTTTTTTCATATCTTTAATATTTTCTAGCAAATGGTTTGCATATATAATTTCTAGTGGTTTCAACCTTGAGTTGGTGAATTTACTGAAATAACACTCAGTAATTAGATGTAACATAACTAATTATTATACCATTTGCAACAACTCTTTTGTCTATACGATATAATAGTATAGTTGTTAGTTATTAATTGTTAGTTCTTAGTTGCTAGCTAAGACACGTTAATAGTTGTTAGTTCTAAGTTCTAAGGTCTAAGTTCTAAGGTCTAAGTATCTCTGCGAGGCAAGGAAGAAATAAGCAATATTGCCAAGGTTGCAAGCGGCGGAAGAATTAATATAAATATTAAATATTTTTTTTTAATATTAATTTAAACTTCTTTTGGAGTATGAATTTTGATGTATTCTTTATCATAACAAGCTTGATCTTCTTCGGCTCTATTTTTCCAATAGTTGGGTCTTTTATGAAGATTTGCAATGGCAATTATACTAATTGTTCCTGATTGTATTTGGAATATAATTCCATATAGAAAGCGTTTCGTAAGTCCACGCCTTGTATTCGGAGAGAGTTGAGGACATGCATTTGGGTATTGTCTAATAAGGCTAATCGTTGAATAAACTTCTTCTGCAAATTCTAATCCAATGTCATAGTCACAAG
>Ga0307987_1001557_pt1 | contig 12571 bp, 12 predicted proteins | sample EllFjometagen181_FD_203157 | JGI IMG/M metagenome (GOLD analysis project Ga0307987, IMG submission 203157) | Marine microbial communities from Ellis Fjord, Antarctic Ocean - #181 | ecosystem: Environmental > Aquatic > Marine > Unclassified | place: Southern Ocean | collected 2014-10-08 | reverse complement strand
AACCCATGATCCTGGCACTGAACACCTCGACCCGACAATGCAGCATGGCGCTGCTAGGTAAAGATTGCACGGTTATTGCGGAACAGCTGATGTTCGAAGGGAAGGGGCATTTCAGCGGTCTAATGCCGGCCGTTGATATGCTGCTCACGGGCGCTGAATTTGACCCCAAAGACATCAGATGCGTTGCCGTGGCCACAGGACCCGGCACTTTTTCCGGTCTTCGGGTGGGCCTCTCTCTGGCAAAAGGGTTCTGTCAGGCCCTTCATGTTCCCATCATCGGCATATCCAGTTTGAAGGCATTGGCCTTCCAACTCCCTTTCACGGCAAACCCCATCGCACCGATTCTTTCTTCAAGAAAGGGGGAAGTCTTCACAGCCCTTTTTCAATGGGATCCGGAAAATGGCCTTCAGCGAAAGGGAAAAGATAATTGTTTTAGAATCAGTGAATTTCCGTCACTCTTTAAGGAAGCCACTGTTTTCGTGGGAAACGACTATTTTAACCAGGGCCCTCTGCTGCAAGAACTCCTGGGTGCCCATGCCAGGATCGCCCCGCCCCATTGCTGGCAGCTCAAAGCCTCTTCCGTAGGCGCTCTGGCCTTTGCCCGATTTGATACCGGTGATATTGACGATCCGGGGAACTTAATCCCCAGATATTTTAGATCCCCGGATATACGACCCAACCCTAATTTTCCCATCCACAAATAACCCATTTTTCCGAGCCAGTTTCAACAAGTTTATGCTTCGGTCATAACCTCGTTGACAACCCCACCCAAAATAAATATAACAGCAACAACTTCACACATTAACCCCTATAAGGTCATCACCCATGAACAAGGAAACACGCATCAACAATCGGCTGCCTTTGGCTAGAGAGGGATTCCCGTTTATCGGCGTTGGAATCGGCATTGCCTTTCTTTTTGCATACCTCGGATGGACATCCCTCTTCCTATTGACCACGCTCCTCACGCTTTTCGTGATCTATTTTTTCAGGGACCCGGAGCGACACCCTCCAAGCATGGAAAACGCCGTGGTAACCCCGGCTGACGGGCGTATCCTGGAGGTCAGGAATGTGGATGGAAAAGATAACCCATTGGGCCGACCATCCATAAAAATCTCCATTTTCATGAACGTTTTCAATGTTCATGTCAATCGAATACCAATCCAGGGAACCATCAAAAAAATTTCTTACCACCCGGGAAAATTTCTGTCAGCGAACCTGGACAAGGCTTCCGAGCAGAACGAGAATAACCGCGTTACCCTGGAAACAGCGGATTCAAAGGAAATTCTCATTATCCAGATCGCCGGATTGGTGGCAAGACGCATCGCCTGCTGGATTGAGGAAAGAGACAGCGTTAAAATTGGTCAACGATTCGGCCTGATCCGATTTGGTTCCAGGCTTGAAGTTTTTCTTCCTCCTGAGAGTATAATCATCGGTCAGGTGGGGCAAAAGGTCAAAGCCGGGGAGACGATCATCGGGCGCCTGGCCTAAAATGAAAATTACCGGTGGCCAAATACGAGGAAGAAGACTGGCGGCACCCAGTAATCTTGAAATCCGCCCCAGCAGCAATAAAGTGCGAGAAGCGATCTTCGATATCATCGGACAGGATCTTTCCGGTTCTCGGGTGTTGGATCTGTTTGCCGGCACGGGGCTTCTCGGCATGGAAGCATTGAGCCGGGGCGCGACCCTTGCCGTCTTTGTGGATCATGGAAAACAAGCCCTGGCCCTCATCAAAAAAAATCTTGAACTGTGCGGATACGAACAATCCGGGCGTATCTGTAAATGGAACCTGGCCAGAGGACTTCCCAAAGACCGCCGTTTCCTTGATACAACTTATGACCTGGTATTTCTCGATCCACCCTATAAAAAAGGTCCGGCAGTGGCATTAATGGAAGAATTATCCGTTTCAAAACAGCTGGAACCAGGGGCCTTCATCGTTTTGGAATCCGCCAAAACCGTAGAGACAAAGCATGATTTATCCCTACCGTTGATGAAAACACGGGTTTATGGAGATACCAAACTCAGTTTTTTTAAAAAAGGGGCCTATTCATGAAAAGAAATATCGCTGTTTATCCCGGCTTTTTTGATCCCATAACCAATGGACACTTAAGCATTGTTTCAAGAGGGCTTGAAATATTTGATAAATTGATTATCGCCATTTTGAACAACCCCAAAAAAGTCCCCCTGTTTTCCATTGAAGAGCGGATTGAAATGATTCAAAAAGCCGTCCATATGAATTCAAGGATAGAAGTGGACACCTTTGATGGCCTTCTGGTGGACTATGCAATCCACAAAAAGTCAAATGTCGTGCTGCGAGGCTTGCGGGCACTTTCGGATTTCGAGTATGAATTCCAGATGGCCCTTATGAACCGAAAGCTCAATCGCGATGTCCAATCCATTTTTCTGATGACAGATTATAAATGGTTTTATATAAGTTCAACAATCATCAAAGAGGCTGCAAGCTTCGGTGGAGATGTGAGCGGCCTGGTTCCTGATATCGTCAACCAAAACCTGAAAGAAAAATTCAAAAAGACAAATAATGCTTGACACTCTTTTCGCCATAAGCCATATTCATTGTTGATAAAATCAGCTGTTTGAGAATATGTTGTTTCGTTGCGGAAAAAAGGGAAAATCAAACAATAGATTACTGAAGTCTCATTTATGAGACCGCGTAGGAGGTTCAACGGTGGCCCTCACCAAAGAAAAAATTATTGATAATATTTATCATCAGGTCGGACTCAGCAAAAGCCAATCCCGAATTGCGGCTGAAGGACTCCTTGAAATCATCAAGGAAACCCTGGAAAATGGAGAGGATCTCCTCATCAGCGGTTTTGGAAAGTTTCTGGTGAAAGAAAAAGCATCCAGGCGCGGCAGAAACCCCCAAACAACAGAGGACCTGCAACTCAGAGCGAGAAGGGTCGTCGTATTCAAAACGTCGGGAGTTCTCAGGGATAAGATCAACGCGAATTAGAGGTTAGCCGCTTAGCCGCCGACAGCAGACTCGCCTGACGGCGGAAGAAGGGCTGTTGGGATGTTTTCGGTCGGATTTGATCCCGTCTATGCAAACCTGTATCGACAATCAACCGAAACACTTTATGCCGGATAAAACCCGACCTGCCCTTTTTGGATACCCGGAGCCAAAGGCGTACACTGGGAACCTAGCCTAATATCTCCAATATTTGGCGTAATTCCGTTTTTATTTGTTCCACGTCCGGGTTCAAAGAAATTATTTTTTCAGGCTTCTCTCCCTTAAATCGGAGCCTGGCCCCTTCGATGGTCATCTTTTCCTCATAAAGAAGTCGTTTTATCTCCACCAGCGTCTCCAGATCTTGCTTCTGGTAGGTCCTCTGGTTGGAATCGGCCCTTTGCGGTCTGATCTGCGAAAATTCGCTTTCCCAATACCGCAGGACATAGGGTTCAACCCCCACAATACGACTCGCTTCTCCAATACGGAAATATTTTCTGTTCTCAGGAATTTGGACCATATTCTATTTAGCCTTCCCTCAACCTACCTCCCGTCTTCTGCTCGATTTTCCCCACAATCTCCTCATACAACCGATTGATCTCTTCACCATCAAGGGTTCCACGATCGGATCGAAAAGAGATCTTAAAGGAAATGGCCTTTTCCGATGAATGAATCCTTTCGCCCTCGTAGAGATCAAAAACATGGACGGATTCAAGCAAATGGCCGCCCTCTTCCCTGATAATATCCGTGATGGCATCACACTCAATTCCACGATCCAACACCAGTGATAAATCTCTGTGGACAGCCGGAAACCTGCCAAAAGGGACGAAAGTCCTTTTTTCAGGTAGCACCGACAACAGGGCTGCCACATCAATTTCGAAAAGGCAGACAGCGTTCATTTTCAGTTCATAGGCCTCAATCACCTCAGGGGCCGCAAAACCCACCTGACCCAGGCGTGTGCCTGCGCAATAAATGGCAGATGAAACCGCCTTATCATACCCTGGAAGGTCCTTCTCCTGTTTGAATCGGAAACCCTCCAGCCCTATCCCTTTTAAAAGCGCCGACAATATCCCTTTAATATCATAAAAATCAACGGCCCTTTCTTCATTATACCAGAACTTTTCGGCATTCATACCGACCATAACGCCGGCCAGACAGATTTTTTCAAGGGGTTGCGCTTCATTTTCCCTATCAAAGAAAACCTTTCCCCACTCAAAAAGCTTAAGGCCCCCCATTTCATGAAGCACATTGTATCGGGCTGTCTCCATGAGCCCTGGAATCAGAGAGGTTCGCAACACAGACTGATCCACAGTGAGCGGGTTCATAATCGTGGTAAACGCGTTTAAAGGTCCGGGCGTCTCCCCCACAAGGGCATTTACGGAATCGGGAGAAACAAAACTGTAGGTGATGATTTCAGAAAAACCGAACGCCGTCATCATTGCCCTGGCCTTATCCCGAAGTAAAAGATCAGTCGATTCGGACCCTTCGGAAGGCGTGATCCTGGGTGAAATCACAGGGATATTGTCGAATCCATGGAGTCTCGCCACCTCCTCCACCAGGTCCACTTCCCGTTTGATATCCACCCTGAATGTGGGTGGAATAACATGAAGAAGATCTTGATCGTCTTCAACTCCCATCTCAAGGGCATCAAAGAAACCTTTCATGGCATTTTTTGAAATGGCGGTCCCTAATATGGCATTGGCTTTTTCCGGCCGAAAGGAAATACGGGGTGCCGTAAAGGGGCTGGAATAGTTATCTATGATCCCTTTGGCCGTTACGCCGCCGGCCAGCAGGTTTATGAAATAAAGGGAACGATTGAGGGCGGAAATCACACCCCCCACATCTGCGCCTCTTTCAAACCGATAGGAAGCTTCCGTGGAAAGCCCCAGCCGTTTTGACCCCCTGCGAATGGTGATGGGATCAAAAAAGGCACTTTCCACCAGGATATTTCGAGTTTGATCATGAATCTCAGAGTTCAAACCACCCATAATACCGGCCAGGGCAACGGGCTTTTGGCCATCGCAAATAAGCAGTGTTTCCGGATCCAAGTCCCGCTCCACCCCGTCCAGGGTTGTGAATGTTTCTCCTTTTTTCGCTCTGCGAACCTCAATTCGATTCTCACTCAGTCGGTCATAATCGAACGCATGAAGGGGTTGTCCCATCTCAAGCATCACATAATTGCTCACATCCACTAAATTGCTGATGCTTCGAACACCGGACTGAAAAAGCCTGTAGCGCATCCAGAACGGTGCGGGTTTCAGGGAAACATCCTGAACGACCGCTGCCGCATAACGGGGGCACCCTTCCGGATCCAGGACGGAAATATTGGTAAGGCTGTCAATGGCGGGACCCTTTGCATCCCCCCCGTATTCAAAACTTTTCAGTGGTTTTCCCGTGTTGGCGGCAATTTCCCTGGCAAGACCCAACACACTGGCGCAGTCCGGTCGGTTGGGGGTAATGCTCACGTCAAAAACCCAATCGGGAAAAGATAATAGCGAGGACAGGGACGTTCCAGGCGGTGTACCCTCAGGCAGAATCATAATCCCTGAATGATCATCTGTCAGCCCCATCTCGTCCTCTGCCAACAGCATGCCCTTTGAAACCTCTCCACGAATACGGCTTTCTTTCATTTTCGTACCGTCCGGAAGTTTCCCGCCCGGGAGGATCAACGGCGCCAAAACCCCTTCGGAAGCATTGGGCGCGCCGCAAACCACTGAAATGATTTCGCTGCCTGTATCGACCCGACAGAGGGACAAACGATCTGCGTTGGGGTGAGGACTCACTTCTAGAATCCTGGCCACCAGAATGTCATCCAGGTTTTGGCCCACCACCTCAAGACCTTCCACTTCCAGACCCGCCATGGTCAGAAGATGGCCTAGGTCCTCGGGAGAAAGTTCAATATCAACGTGTTCTTTCAACCAGTTTAAACTTACCTTCATGGATTATACTCTGTAAGAAGCTGTTAGTGGTTTACTGCTCTAGAATTGATTCAAGAACCGCATATCATTCTTGAAGAAGAGTTGAATATCATCGATCCCGTATTTCAGCATGGCAATTCTCTCAATACCCATGCCAAAGGCAAAACCGCTGTATACATCAGGATCATAATCGACAAAACCGTATACTTCAGGATCCACCATCCCGGAACCGAGTATCTCAAGCCATCCCGTATGAGAACATGTCCGGCATCCTTTTCCCCCACACATAACACACCTGATATCCACCTCGGCACTGGGCTCGGTAAAAGGGAAAAAACTGGGCCTGAAACGGAGCCGCGTGTCGCTTCCGAACATCTGATGAATGAAACGGGTCAAGGTTCCTTTCAATTCACCAAAAGAAACATCCCGGTCCACCAAAAGCCCCTCCACCTGATGAAACATGGGGGTATGGGAAACATCCGAATCACGCCGATATACTTTCCCCGGCGCGATGATGCTGACAGGAGGCTGCTGGGTTTCCATGACACGCACTTGAATGGGAGAGGTATGGGTTCTCAAAACCACATTTTCGGATATGTAAAAGGTGTCCTGCATATCCCTGGCAGGATGATCTTTGGGCAGGTTCAGCGCCTCAAAATTATAATAGTCCAACTCCACATTGGGACCTTTGACCACCCGGAAACCCATCCGCGAAAAAATAAGGCACACCTCTTTGATCACCAAAGTGATGGGATGCAAATGGCCGTAGAGAGGCTCTCTCCCCGGCAGGGTCACGTCAAGGGAGGCGACACCGCACCCCTTACCGGCTTCGATGGACGTTTTGACTTCCTGGAACCGGCGGGAAAGGTTCACTTTGATCTGATTAGCCAGTTTACCGGCTTCGGGACGTTCCTCACGGCTCAGTTTTCCCAAGCCTTTCATCAGGGACGTCAACGCACCTTTTTTCCCGAGATACTTAATCCGGAACGGCTCAAGGTCAGACGGATCAGTTATGGCGCCAATTTCATCATTGCCGCGTTTTTCAAGTTCCAGTAGTTGGTCTTTCATGGTGTTATCCGTCCGGCACACCGTTACGAGGCCATTGCAGCTACCTTGGCAAACCCTGCCGGATCACTAATGGCCATATCTGCCAACACCTTACGATCTAAAACAACACCCGCCTTGTTAAGTGCCCCCATCAATCGACTATAGGAAAGCCCATGGGCACGAGCCGCCGCATTGATCCTGATAATCCACAGCTTTCGGAAATCACGTTTCCGAACCCTGCGGTCACGGTATTCATACATCCCGGCCCGGAGTACGGCACTTTCAGCCGTCCTGTACTGCTTACTGTGCCCCCCCCGAAACCCTTTTGCGGCCTTTAATACTTTTTTTCGTCTTCTTCTGGCTTTAAAGCCTCTTTTAACCCTTGGCATGACAAAACCTCTTTGTAGTAATTATTCAATCAAAAATTTGTTATGAATCCAAAAACCTAAGCATATGGAAGCATCCGCCTGACACCTTTCAGATTCGCCGAATCCAACACCGTAGACTTTCGAAGGTTCCGTTTTCTCTTTGTGCTTTTCTTGGTGAGAATATGGCTCGAAAAAGCTTTATTCCTCACAATTTTACCTGAGCCGCTGGTTTTAAACCGTTTGGCAGCCCCGCGGTTGGTCTTCATTTTAGGCATTATTTTCCTCCACTGCACCATTCAACCCTTAAGGAAAGAACAGCCATCTTCCTAATCTGCGCCAGCAGCGAAAGATCGTAAAGACAAGGCATGCCTTCCCCCTACGGTGCTGAACCCGAAAGAGCTTATATTGTTTTCATTATTTTGGAACAATGACCATGGTCATCCGATTCCGAGCCTCCCTGGAAGGAGGCTGATCCACGGTTCCGATTTCTGAAACTTCTTCAGCCACGCGTTTTAAAAGATCATCGCCGGCTTTCATAAACGCCATCTCCCGCCCACGGAAAAAGACGCTCACTTTCACCCGGTGTTTTTTATCCAGAAATTTCTTCACGTTCTGGACCTTGAATCCAAGATCATGATCTTCAGTGTGGGGACGAAGCTTAATTTCCTTCATCTGGCCGCCCCGGGTTTTCTTGCGCGCCTCCTGAACTTTCTTGCTGGCCTCATACCGAAACTTGCCGTAATCCATTACGCGACAGACCGGCGGATCCGAATTGGGCGCCACTTCAACCAGATCCAATCCCACGCCCTTGGCCTCGTTCAGAGCGTCCTCAAGAGACAAAATTCCCAACTGCTCTCCTTCGGAGGAGATCAGTCTCACTTGCCTGGTACGGATCTTCTCATTGATCCTTACTTCGTCTGTTTTTTTTCTTATTGCCATTCCCTCCTCTGTTTGCACTCCTTGGTAATCAGGTCAATAAACTCATTTACTCCCATCAAAGAGAGGTTTTGACCATTCCTTTTCCTTGGGGTTACACCATCATTATCGCATTCTTTATCCCCAATAATCAACATATAAGGAATCTTTTTTACCTGGGCTTCTCTAACCTTAAGACCCAACTTCTCATTTCTGAAATCAGACACCACCCGAACACCCGCTGCCAGCAGCGCATTTTTCACATTTTCTCCAAACGGAATATTTCGATCTGTCACCGTAAGGATAGTAACCTGCACAGGGGCCAGCCAAGTGGGAAAGGCGCCGGCATAATGCTCTATGAGAACACCGATAAAGCGCTCTATGGCACCGAGTATCACTCTGTGAATCATAACGGGCCGGTGTTTTTCCCCATCTTTTCCAATGAAGGTCAAATTAAACTTTTCAGGGAGTGTAAAGTCACATTGGATTGTCGCACACTGCCATTTTCGACCTAAGGCATCTTCAAGCTTGACATCGATCTTGGGACCATAAAAGGCGCCGTCACCTTCATTAATCTCATACTCCAGTTGAAGCTCGTCCATGGCTTTGATAAGGGCCTTTGTGGCCAGTTCCCAATCCTCATCGGAACCGATGGATTTTTCGGGGCGTGTGCTGATCTCCAGCTCATAATCGAACTGGAAAATCCCCATCACTTCTTTCACAAAATCAAGGACACCCTTGATCTCACCATTCAGTTGCTCGGGAGTACAGAGGATATGAGCATCATCCTGGGTAAATTCCCGGACTCGGAAAAGACCGTGTAAAACCCCTGACCGCTCGTGCCTGTGGACCGTTCCCAATTCAAAATATCGCTTGGGCAGGTCACGATAACTTCTGATTTTAGAACCGTAAATGAGCATGTGGGAAAGGCAATTCATGGGTTTCATGGCATAGGACTGCCCGTCAATCTCAGTGAAATACATATTCTCGCGGTAGTTGTCAAAATGACCGGATTTCTTCCACAAGTCCGTCTTGAGGACCTCAGGGCCTCTCGCCAGATCATACCCTCTTTTGAGATGTTCCGAAATCTCAAAATCCTCCAGGAGGTGACGCAACATGGCACCATTGGGGTGCCAGACAACCATTCCCGCACCCACTTCTTCATGGGTACTGAAAAGTTCCAACTGGGTCCCGAGCCTCACATGGTTCCGTTTTCGAGCCTCCTCCAACATATGAAGATGTTTTTTTAATTGCTTTTTGTCGGAAAATCCCACGCCGTATATGCGGCTTAACATGGGTCGATGTTCATCGCCCCGCCAATATGCGCCGGCCACCTTGGTCAAATGAAACGCCTTAATCATACCGGTGGAAGGGATATGCGGTCCGAGACACAGATCCGTAAAACTCCCCTGAGTGTAAAGGGACACCGTCTCCGCTTCGAGGTCATTAATGAGCTCAACCTTGTAATCCTCAGCCTGATCTTTAAAAAACGCCACGGCTTCCGAACTTGGTATCTCTTTTCTGGTAAAGGGAAGATCAGACTGAATGATCTCATTCATCTTTTCTTCCACATCAGCAAGGTCATCCTCCCTGAAAGGCCGTTCGTAATCAAAATCGTAGTAAAAGCCATCCTTAACAGCAGGTCCAATGGTCACTTTAACGCCGGGAAACAGTTCTTTCACGGCCATGGCCATCACGTGAGAGGTGCTGTGCCGAAGTATTTCCAAACCCTCATCCGAATGCAGGTAAACAGGTTCCAGCTCCGCGTCAAGATCCAATTCAGTTGAAAGATCCTGAAGAATCCCGTTCATCTTCACCGCCACCACGCGGTCCAAACCACCCACCTTCAGGTGCTCCAAAGCCTTCCGGCCCGACAGTGTTTCGGCCTCCACCTGCTCAACAGCCTTGCCCTTTACACGGATTGAATAAACGTTCATAAAGATAATCACCAAAGAAAATAAGGCATCTGAAGTGAACGGCCACTTCTTAAGATGCCTCATGGATGTCAACAACGACGTTTAATTGACGTTCACAAAAGTATCCTGCACGCTTCCAAAAAGGATCAAGCGTCACTCATACAGCAGCTACGGAACACCTCAGGTTCGGCAAAGGGCAAAGCAACCCCTTGATCTTATTTGGCATAAAGCATTAATCAAGACCCACTTCAGAGGGGGAAAATGCAGCCAAACCTAGAAATATCCAGGTTTTATAAACAATAACAATATGAAATGCAAGCAAAAAATATTCAACAACCGAATCCATTTTCATGATTTGTCCCATGCGCAAACCGGGATTGGGGTGGCACACATGAGAGAACTCATTTTACACGCCCAAAAAAAGTTTGTTGAAAAATGTCATTAAAAAAACTAGTCTCCCGCTACATTCCGAAATTTCGGAATAAGGATTGAGAGGATAGAATGGTTCAGTGTGCTTTGCGGTTTACCACTACCGCTCCAAAAACGGTGTTATTAACTGTTTTCATTTTCCTGGCAGGCTTTTTCACACTCCATGGGCAACAACCCTTCGCCAGGATGGTAACGGACGAACTGGGCCGCAAAATGGACGTGCCCGATAACCTGAAACGAGTTGTTTCCCTGGCGCCGAGCACTACTGAAATCATTTTCGCCCTGGGCAAGGAGGATCTTTTAAAAGGTGTATCGAGGTTCAGCGATTTTCCGGCGGCAGCCAAGAAACTGCCCCGCGTTGGCTCTTACGTTCACCTGGATCTTGAAAGGATTGTAGCGCTGAAGCCAGATCTCTGCATCGGCATAAAGGATGGAAACCCCATAGCGGTTGTCAGGAAACTGGAACATTTGGGCATCCCCGTTTATGCAGTGGACCCAAAAAATTTGAACGCCGTCCTTGAAACCATCATTCAGCTGGGGAAACTTCTGGGTGCCGATCAAAAGGCACACACCATTGTTTCCGATTTGCGCGCCCGCGTAGAACGGGTAAAATCCATGGTGGCCACATCATCCATCAAACCCCGTGTATTTTTTCAAATCGGCGTCTTGCCCATCGTTTCCGCAGGCACCGAGACCTATATTCACGAATTGATCGTCATGGCCGGGGGCAGAAATCTTGCGGAAGGTCCCGTGCCCTACCCCAGGTACAGTCGTGAACAGGTACTGGGTCTTTCCCCTGACGTATTGATGATCACCTCCATGGCCAGGGGCGCCAGTTTTGAAGGCGTCAAAAAGCAATGGTCCAAATGGCCGTCCATGCCCGCTGTTCGGAACAACCACATCTTCCTCATGGATTCCAATCTCTGCGACCGTCCCACACCCAGACTCATTGATGGTCTTGAGCATGTTGCAAAGGCGATTCACCCGGAACTCTTCAAGGAAAAACCGTGAAAACCCAAAAGCCGACCATTTTAAGACGCATGTGGATCACCTCCATTCTGCTGTCCTTATTCCTGGCGGCAACGATTATTCTGGGTGTCTCCATGGGTTCTACGGGCAGCAATATCAAACAGACACTTTTGTCCCTTTCAGGCATCGAAAAAGCCGATGCAATGCTTGAAACCATCATCTGGCAGATCCGCCTGCCCCGTGTCTTTCTGGCCACATTGGTGGGAGCGGCCCTTTCTCTGGGAGGGCTCGTTTTTCAGGCGCTGCTTCGAAACCCTCTGGCAGAGCCCTACATCTTAGGTATTTCAAGTGGATCGGGTATCGGGGCCATTATCGGCATTCTGATGGGTCTGTCCCCTTTTCCCGGTGTCAGCGTGGCCGCTTTTGGGGGAAGCATGGCCACCCTGTTACTGCTCCTGTTCATGACAACCGGAAAAACCATGCTGAAAAAAGACATCCTTCTCCTGTCAGGCGTCATGGTGAATGCTTTTTGTGCGGCGTTTATTATGTTTCTCATATCCATCACCCAGGATGACCGACTTCACAATATCATATTCTGGCTCATGGGGGATCTATCCATGGCGGATCTACCGCAGATCTGGCTGCTTAGCGCGGTGGTTATCCCCCTCGCTGTTCTCATTTTCTGTCTTTCAAATACTATGAACCTTTTTCTCATGGGCAAAGAACTGGCTCAAACCATGGGGGTCAACACCAAAGTCATCACCGCCATCCTTCTAATCGCGACCTCCATTATGGTCAGTGCGACAGTGGCTTCCTGTGGACCCATCGGCTTTGTGGGGCTGGTGATTCCCCACCTGCTGAGGCTCATTATCGGCCCGGACCACCGGGTGCTGGTTCCAGCATGCATGCTGGGGGGAGGCGCCTACGTTGTGCTTTGTGATATTCTGGCCAGAACGCTGCCGGAACAGGGAGAAATGCCGGCGGGCGTCATCACCGCCATGATCGGCGCACCGCTGTTTATCATATTGCTGAAAAAATCAGGATCAT
>Ga0307987_1001554_pt1 | contig 12575 bp, 15 predicted proteins | sample EllFjometagen181_FD_203157 | JGI IMG/M metagenome (GOLD analysis project Ga0307987, IMG submission 203157) | Marine microbial communities from Ellis Fjord, Antarctic Ocean - #181 | ecosystem: Environmental > Aquatic > Marine > Unclassified | place: Southern Ocean | collected 2014-10-08 | reverse complement strand
TCAAAGAAGAATATCGAACTGATGACAAGCTGCACGTGTAACGCTTGCGGCGAAAACCAACTTTCAACTCAATCATAAACTAAAGGAACTAAAACGATGAATATCCAAACAATCAAGCATGAACTACTAGTTAATCACGGATACTTTACCCGCGGCTTTTCAAATGAACAGATCAAGATGCTTAGCGCTAAGATAAAACTAGACGCTATAGTAGTTAAACTACTGCTATCTATATCCACAAGCGACTTGGCAGTGTACGAAGGCATAGAAAAAGCACGCGCTAACATAAAACAGTTATTAAACTCATAAACTAAAGGAACTATAAAAATGAACATTCAAACAATAAAAACCATTTTAGCAACCGAACACGATATATATACAAGAAATTGGAGTGATGAGGCGGTTCTATCTGCCGCCGCCGGTGCAGGGATAGACACAGGCGCGCCTGTTGCACCAACAACAGCACCAGTTGCACCACCAACAACAGCAACAGTAAAACCGACAACTAACGACCCCGAAAAGAGTAACAACATCGCACTAGCGATCAATGCTGCGATCAATGCCGCCTTGTCTCTTAATACTCCTGCTTTAGATGAAGACCATATAATCAGTCTTATAAAAGAGCATGCGCCGGAAGCACCAACAACTAAGATCGAGATAACACAAGTTGATCAAACTAAGGTAAAAATGGAAGGGGTTTTTCACGATTGCTTTGAAGACTGCATTGATCATATAACATCTTTCCCTAACCAATTATTTCTCTACGGTTCAAGCGGATCAGGAAAGAGCTACACGGCTAAACAAGTATCAGAAGCATTGGATATGCCGCTATTCAGTCAGGGCGCTATCTTGACCAAGTTTGAAACATTGGGAAGCGTTACGCCTACAGCGTATCTAAAATCTACAATTAGGAACTGGCTTGAAAGTGACAAAGGCTTGCTCTTAATAGATGAAATTGACTCGAGCAACCCGCAAGCGCTAGTTACTATAATGGCTTTATTTGATGATCAAGGCAGCATGACATTTCCCGATGGCAAGACGTTTACACGGTGCGCGGCAACCCACCCGATCATTGTAACAGCTAACACAACAGGAAACGGCGCAACTTCAAAGTATAACGGCAGGGTAAGACTTGACGCGGCTTTCAAGGCGCGCTTTGTCATGCTAGAACATGGATATAATGACACTGTAGAAGACAGCTTTGCATCATCTACAGCGGTTGACTATGTGAGACGTTTTAGATCTGAGATCGAGCGACTAGGACTCGAGGGGTCAATTGTCACACCTAGACATACTAAAATGATCGGTCAGATTGAGCATAAAAAAGATTGTCTGAGATTGATCAATAACATCTTAAAGCAAGGTCTAACAAGTGATGAGTTTACAACAGTATTAAATAACGTAGGAGCGCTATAATGAGAGACTCAGGCGTAGGAACGCGCAACAGTGAAATACACTTTGATAGTGTGAGGGCGTGGGTGGACTATGCACTAGCTATAGACTCTGACAACTATGCTAGTAGTGCTTACATGTTTAACAAAGCTAACCAGAAAGATTATTTTTTTGGTTTCAGGGACGGCGCGCAAGTAAGAGATGAAATTGTAAAGCGTGAATGTAATGAAGAGATCAGGAAAGAGATACATAAGAAGAGTGTAACACTACCGCCGATCTCTTCAACTAGCGAAGAATTAGCGCAAGATGATATATTCTACGATGAAAGCGGGCTATATTGTGACATGACTGCATACTATAGCGGTGAAGAGCAGTGCATGATCAATTATGATCAACAATCGCAAGTAAGACCTGTGATCTGGCTTGCTTGCAACATTGGAGCATTAGCCGGTGTAGTAGATGAACAATTCAAAAACCGCGGCATATCATTGATAAGAGCTATCCATGCACTAGAGAGGGCGGGCGTATCAATAGGCTTGATCGGCTATAGCGCCGCCCAAGGTGATTTTGGTTATACAATGCAGACAATAGTTGTTAAACAGCCTGATAATGCACTAGATGAAACCACTATAATTAATGTCTTTGCGCAATGCGCATGTTTTAGATCAATAGGCTTTGCAACTAGGTGTACAGTAACAGAAAGCATGGTAGCAGGGGGGACAAGGACGGCTACAAAGGACAATTTCAAGCTGTCGTATGCAAACCCCGATGATCTTGTAATACTACCATATACGCGAAACATGGACATCTATGACACGGCAGAACAAGCGACAGACTGGACAATACAGCAAATCAAACAACAATCACATAACATAAAAGGACTATAAAGATGAAAAATAAAACTAAAATAGTAGTATATAAGAACGCTCAAAGAATAGCGGCATATCACTATAAGCAAGGTCATGCAGGACGCCTGTTAGACGGTATAAAGACGTTTTACGCGGCAGTCTATCCCAGTGCTACATTAACCTATTCAGTAAACACGGAGGTGCAACATGTACAGTAATAAAGAAATAGCATTGTTTCTAATCGTTGATGCATACCAAATACCTGAGAATTCAACAGGCAGGTATGCAAGGCAATTCGATAACATGACTGTTAGATGTGATAATACGCTTGATGCAGTCCGAGCGATGGCAGCAAAGTTTGAACGTCCTATGGTTCACAAGCTGTTTAAACAACCTAAGAGGGGTACAACTAAGAGACCGCCTAAGATTATCAAGGCAATATTGAACAGCTTTGAAGAGTGTGGGGAGTTGGACAATATACAATCATATATAGCAATGTACAGAGGCGATAATAATGAATAATAAAGCAGAACAAACGATACTAATGTCAGAAGGCAGTCAATTGATGATAGCCCTTGATCCGCTAAATAAATACAACTACATGGAAGACAGTGACATACTAGAATACTTAGGTGTGATCCCCCAATGGTTGCAAGACTATCACAACGCACCGCCTGAGATGACTTTGTGGGACTATTTAAGTGGTTGCTATGGCTTTCCTATGAACCCTATGACAGGGGGAGAGGTGACAGAGACAGGGATGTATAAATACCCAGATGATCCCGATCTGTCACCGTTGGCTAACATCATGTTAGCAGAAGGCGCGACTGTTTTACAATACCAATACGGCATGGTCGCTATCCGTGAAGCAGCAGGCGGTGACTGGACAATGGTTAGGATGGACTAATCATAATTATGTGATGTGGTGTTTAAACAGCGCCTCAACTTCTCTTTTATCTTCCATTCTAAGCACTGTGATCTCGTTGACCGTACCGCTTGCAACTAAAGTGGTTACGGTTACATCTTCCAATTGACCCCTTCTATGCAGCCTAGCGTTGGCTTGAGTGAAAACATCATTAGACCATTCAGGGCTGAACCATATGATCGTATGACCGCCGCCTTGAAGGTTCAAGCCGTGACTAGCAGATTTAGGATGTGCCAGTAATACCGGTATCTTTCCACTATTCCAATCGTCCTCGTCTTGCTTTGATGCAAGCACCCGTACACCGCGACCGCTTAAATAGTCAAGCAACCGTTCTTTATCCTCAGTGAACTTGTAAAATATCAGTATATTGATGCCTTCTGGCAGGGTAGACATAAAATCCCTTAGTGCGTACATACGGTGATTATGAAACCTATGAACGTCAAGGCAACCGTTACCTTCAAGGTATAAAAACCCGTTTGATAGCTGTTCCAGTTTACCTGATAGCACCGCAGCATTCTCAGCGACTACAGTTGTACCCCCGCAGTCCATCACGCTAGAGCGTTTAAACGCAGCGTATTGATCACCCGCTAGACCGCACAAGTTAAACTTGAACTGCTTTTCTATTAGTTTAGGCAGCTCGTGATTGTAACTACCTGCCACGAATAGCAGATCAGATATGTTAGACATCAAGGACGGTATAGAATCTTCTCTAACTTCCCAGTTGTATTGATTGTAGTCGGTAGCGTAAAAATACTTATTCAGGAATAGCTGTTTATTTTTACCGTACCGCATACCACCGTCAAGGCAAAGCACTTGAGAGAATAAGCCCTCGAAACCTTCCGCCACTGGTGTAGCAGTCAACCCAACCCGCCACGTGAAATCGTTTATACGGTAGCGCAGTTTCTTAACCAACGCACTGGATCCTTCTTTGAGCTTAGTCATTTCATCAATGACAATGCCATCGAAGCCGTGTTTAGCCCCGAAGGTTTTGATGAACCACACGAGGTTATCGAAGTTGATCACACAAATATCACAGTCACCCGTGATCGCGCTTATACGCTCAGTTTGATCACCTACCGCCACGTTTACACGCAGTCCCGTAAGATGATCCCATTTAACATGCTCTTTAGCCCAGACTGTATGACAGGGTTTCAATGGCGCAACAATCAACACCTTTTTGATGTTGTTGTTGTTGATCAACTCTTTAATAGCTGTCAGTGTGCACACTGTTTTACCGAAACCCGTCTCGGCAATAGCATACGTTATATCATACGCGTATAAACGGTCTACAAACGCCTGTTGCGGCTCACTCAGGTTCGATTCGTCTAGCATCACGCTTCTCCCTTTCTCAGTTGTTCAGCTTCCCAATGCAGATGTGAAGCAGCCTGTTTGTTGTCATCACTTAATGACCACTTGTTAGCTATCTTCTCAATAGCATCAGCATCATCACAACTACTTTTTCTGATTAGGTTGTATGCGCCTTCTAGTTTCTCCTTCAATTCAGCTATTTCAGCCGCTTGCGCTTTTAGTGATCCAACTGCTTCGTTATTGCGCTTATTCGACAAAGTTAATAGGTTGTCCAGAACGTTAAACCCTTTAGTCAGTTCAGCTATTTCAGCCTCACTCTCAGTAACGTCTATAGCTAACATATCAATTTGAGATTCGTATGATATTATAATCTCCGCTGATTTTAGGCTGGTTGCTTTTAGTTCGGCTATTTCAGCTTTCTGTTTGTCTATCAACTGCTGCACTGCCACCAGTACGTTATTCATCACCAAATCTCCATATCTACTACTTCATATTTAGTCCTGAGCACACGGATATAGGTTGTCTGCTTAACTTTGCGCCAGCCGCTTCTAGCCGTGCATATCCAGTAACCGCCTCTGAGCATTCTGTACGCTTTAAATCGTTTCATTATACTTTACCCTCGCAGACAGCTTGTATATACGCGTCCGCACGTAATTTATCACCTATCACTTCAACGCTCATGTTCCAGCATCGCAGCTTACTGACTTCTAGCTCCTGCAACGCGGATAGCTTACCCTTACCTGTAGGCGACTTGACTTCAACAAACACCGCCTTACTATAAGGTGTTATGATCAGCAAGTCCGGTACACCCCGTTTCTGAGGCGATGCGAACTTATAGACAATACAACCAATACTCTCTAAAGAGTCTTTAAGATACTTCTGCAGCGCCTTCTCATCCCGCAATACTTTGTTACTGTGCGCTACCCATGTTGTGTCGGATAGCTTCTGACTTGATTTAGGTTTCATTTTTAATTTATCCTTTACTTCTAAAATCTATAGGTGTACTATCCCTATAGTACGACTATACCAGAGAAATAGCAACTAATTAAAGAGGTAATATAATATGATGGAACGCAAAGCAAGATCGCTACAGGAGCTTAACAGGGTGACCTGCAACATAGCTGACTATGTAGATGATATGGACGTTAGGTTAAGCAATATTATAGCTAGTAACCACGCTAACCACGCTATGGTGCTTAATAGGCTAAAGAATCTTGAAGCTGATCTGCGTAACGAGATAGAAGGCATGAGAGACGATGTAGTGGAAGAATATAGAAGCCTTACGGGCATGCAAGCTATGAAGCATTTAAAAGGCAACAAACAATGAATAGACTAATCATGGTCATTATCATGTTGGCGCTACCGTACTTTTTCTATTGGGTGACGCCTGTAGATACGCTAAATAACCCCGCACCAACCGTCTTGGCGCTTATAAACAGTAGCGTCTGTATAGCGATTGAGCTTTTCATGGTGTTCTTAATATCACTACCAGATTTTTACGCTTACTTTTTCGGGAGAAAATAACATGCGTCATTTTGCTATAGGCGGATCAACCGCACAACGTACATTAAACTGCCCGTCATGGCGCGTAATGGCGTCAACCCTGCCTAGCGGTAACGGTAAGGGTAACGAGTTTGCAGACAGGGGTACGCTCTTACATAATTGTATCGAGAAGCTGATCCTTGACCCTGACCTTGACATACAGTCACTCATAGGCGCGTCATATAACGACATCACACTTGACTATGACATGCTTAACGAGGCGCTACAACCTGCCTTGACAGCCTATGACAATTTCGCTAACGCGGTAGGCATACAGACTGATTTTATCGAGGCTACCTTAGAAGTAGATGATGAAATGGGCGGTACGGCTGATATACTGTTCATCACTGAGGACGCCATAGGTATCATAGATCACAAGTTCGGATCTATGATAGTGTCACCAGAGGAGAATTCTCAGGCATTGTTCTATTTGATGTGTGCAAGAGACGATCCTAAGTGGACTAAGCTGTTCACCCCAGAACGTAAGCGTATTATTGTCGGCATAAACCAACCCAAGCAAGACGACAGCGAGTGTCTTACTACATGGGAGACTACGCTAGAGCGTTTAAACGAGTTCACAGAGCAGTTCTATGATGCCCTCGATGCTGAAGATGGTGATAACCCACAGGCAGGAAGTCACTGTCAATACTGCCCTGCGGTCGCTATCTGCCCCGCTAGAACAGGTGCAGCAAGAAAAGCATTAATGATAGACCCAAATTCTAACGATGCCGCTGAGTTAGCCAAAGCTATGGCGATGGTGGCAGATGTAGAATCGTGGTGCAAGGCGGTCAAGAAAACGTCACATGAGCAAGCCGAGTTAGGCATGACCATCAAGGGGTTTAAACTGGTCGCTAAACGCGCAACGAGGAAGTGGATCGATGACTCAGACGTCATGGCGAAGATCCGCAAGATGAAGAAGATCAAGATTGGCGAGGTGACAGACGTTAAAGTCAAGACCGTACCACAGCTTGAGAAGTACTGTAAGAAAGAAGGTGTTGACTTTGCTCAATTTGATGCGTACTATAGTAAAGTCAGCAGCGGGACTACATTAACCTCCGATACTGACAAGCGACCCGCGGTGCAGAACGTTGCAGCAATGGCAAGCGTTATTAAACAGTTATCTAATTAAACAGACAATAGGATTATATTATTATGTCAAACTTACCAAGCACGACCGGCAATGCTGTCCAAGCAATGCAAAAAGCACTACAAACTCAAACTGTACAAGCAAGCGACATTCCGTTCTTACGCCTTATTAAGTCAGGTGAATGGATCTATGGCGCGGATGATATTGATGTTGAAGAAGGTTCTAAGTGGGCTGTCAACGTTGCGTCATTCGGTATGGGTTTCCAAGCGTGGAATAAAATCTCTGAATTAGTGGGTGAAGAAATCGCGCCCCTCGATGCACCTCCTATACTACGTTCTGATCTTGAAGATGTAGGCGCAGAGTGGAAGCAACTGCTTACCGCACAGTTCCTATGCACTTCAGGCGAAGATAAAGGTATATCTGTACTCTATAAGACTACAGCTAAAGGTGGTATCAAAGCGGTAAACGCTCTGATGGCTGATATTATCGCGCATTATAACGCAGATCCCTCAGCAGCAGCGCAAGTGCCTGTCATTGAGTTCACGATGGACTCTTACAAGCATAAGCAGTACGGCAAGATCTACACACCTATTCTAAAGGTGGTAGACTGGTTAGAAGATACAGCAGAAGCAGCGCAAGCAGTTAGTGAGCCTGTCGCTAAAGTTGTAGAACCTGAGCTAGAACCAGAACCACTACCCATCCCTACAAGACGTAGACGCAGAAGCGCGTAAGAAATCCACGGGTATCCTTTACCCTTTATGACCGCTTTGCCAGTAGTGGGGATGTTACTGGCACTTACACCACACCAACAGGTTTAAACATGCTTATAATAGATTTTGAAACTAGGTCTAATGCTGACCTGACGAAAGTAGGCACGGTGGAATATGCCCGTGACCTATCGACCGAGATACTCTGCGTAGCGTTCTATGATATGTGCGAGGGCAAGTCAACTGTCATCGACCCTGAGACAACCGACCTGCCTAGCTACTACCGCAACAAGTTAGAGACGGCTGACTTCATCGTAGCCCACAACGCTACCTTCGACCGAGAGATATATAACATCGCGGTAGAGGTGTACGGTTTCCCTGAGGTAGCCTTCGACCGGTGGTACTGTTCGTCTGCACAGATGCGTGTAAACGCTCTACCTGCATCACTAGAAGATGCCTGTCTATCTACTAAAGTAGTGAACAAGAAAGACTTTTCGGGTAGTGGGTTGATCAAGAAAATGTGCATACCCCCGTTCGAGATGTCTGATGAACTGATGAAGAGCATGATGAAGTACTGCCTTAAAGATGTAAAAGCTACGGCTGACATTATGAGAGCAACAAGGCTAATGACTGCCACAGAGCATAGCGAATGGCTTACAAACGAACGGGTTAATATGCGCGGTGTTAGAGTAGATGTAGAACTTGCCTCTTTAGCCCAGAGCTACGCAGAAGAAGAACAGTCAAGCATAGCTGCTGACATAACCAAGCTAACCAACGGTGTTGTGACCAAGCCGACACAGTTCCAACGAATTAAAGAGTATGTACTAGACAGCCTCGACTTAGACGACAAGAATGACGTTATATTAGAGAACTACATGGCTGTTATGAAGGGTACAGAGAAGAAGCACACCTTAGATAAGGGTGTAAGAGAGTCGGTGATCACAGCGATTGACGCAGGGAATCTAAACCTATATGAAGATGTAGAGGCGTTAATACGCCTTCTTGACAACGCTAGTGCTGCCAGTGTATCCAAGTTCAAGCGTATGATATGGATGGCAGGAGAAGGTGATAGAGTCAGAGGCGCATTCGTCTATTACGGTGCGAGTCAGACAGGCAGGTACGCAAGTCGTGGTCTACAGCTGCACAACATGAAGCGTGACTGCTTCACTCCCGACCAAGCTGATGTCAACATAGATCGTATGCGTAGTGGTCTAGCGTTAGAAGATCCCATGCAAAGACTGAGTAAGCTACTCCGACCGGCATTGATACCAGACGAGGGTAACGTGTTCGTGGTGGGTGATTGGTCAAGTATTGAAGCAAGGGCGTTACCTTGGCTTGCTTATGACAACAGAGCTGATGCTAAACTACAGATGTTCCGTGATGGTGTAGATGTGTATGTCATGGCAGCTAAACGTATTGGTGTAGAGGACAGACAGATCGGCAAGGTAGCTGAACTGAGTCTAGGCTATGGCGGTGCTAGTGGTGCATTTACAGCAATGGCGAAGAACTACGGTGTTGTACTCCCTGAGTATGAGGTAGTGAAGATCGTACGGAACTGGCGCAGGGTTAATATATGGGCGGTGGACTTCTGGCGAGACTGTGAAAACGCAGCCATAAGAGCGGTTAGATCTAAAGGTAAGAATTCTTACAGCGCAGGTAGAGTTTGTTACTCCTTCATGCCTGAATTGCTAGGCGGTACGCTATTCTGTGAGCTGCCTAACGGGTCAACCATACAATACCCTTACGCCAAACTAGAGCATACCGAGTACGGCATGAGTATAAGCTGTCTAAAAGCAGCTATCCGACCAAAGAAAGGCGAGACTGAGTGGGGTAGAGTACGGCTATGGGGCGGTCTTATGGTGGAGAATATTTGCCAAGCGTTCTGTGCAGCACTTCTACGAGATAAAGTAGGTGACGCAGAGAGGTACGGCTTAGACGTTGTTGCTCATGTCCATGATGAAATAATTTGTGAGTCAAAAAAGACGGTCGATAAAAAGACCGCAGCCAAGCTACAAGCCATTATGGAGACAGTTCCAGACTACGCTGAAGGTCTACCACTATCGGCTGAACCGGTGGTTATGAGGCGTTACGGAAATCACTAATTGATAGAAAGTCTTTAGAGGTGTAGTATAAAAACCCCTAGCAGAACTAGGGGAAAACAACAGTAGATAATGTAATTATTAGAAGTTAGTCCTATAAGGACTATAAGGATAGTACAGCATGGGAAACAAAAAGCAACCAAAAACACCAGATAATGTGGTTAAGTTAGCAAGAGACCCCAAGATGGAGTATAACGCAGTCGAAACGCAGACGTTCCTAGACTACGTATTCCATGACAGGAAAGAAGGCGAGGAGATCCTAACGTGGTTTCAAAAATCTAACCTACCTTTCTACCCCCAACCGGCTGAAGCTACCATCAAGAAGATGAATCGCTACACCCAACCCCTAACTTTCTACTACGGTACGTCAACCTGCAAGGTGCATGAAGATGATAAGCTGTACAACCGCAAGGCGTTGTTTACCGCACTTCATGTAGTTGTCCTAGACGACATAGGTACTAAGGTACCTTTCGACAGGCTGCCTACAGAGCTAGTACCCAATTACAAGATAGAGACAAGCAAGGGAAATTTCCAGTACGGTTTTATACTGAAAGAAGCTATCCGCGACCTAGATCTAGCCGAAGCGTTAATACACCTTGTCTATACCAGTGGTGTAAGTGATGAAGGCGGCAAGATGCCGACTAAAGTTGTCAGACTACCGGCAGGTATCAACGGTAAGAAAGGCGAGAAGCGGCTGTTCCCTGTCACCCTAACAGAACAGGGCGGTGACTACTGGACACCAGACGAATTGCTTGACGTACTTGACGTAGGTGTTAGATGGTCTGAAGTCCTAGAGGATATAAACGCAGCGCGAGGTGGTCGATCAGCAAGTAAGGTAGGGACATCGCTATGGTCGCCACTGAAAGCAACGGCAGCTACGTTAAGTGGTATTGTAGATCCTATGCTTGAATGGCTATACGCAGAAGATAAGGTGATCAATGATAATGGCGAGTGGGTAACAATAGAGTGCCCGTGGTCTGAAGATCATACAACCGGTGAACTGACCGCAGGGTACTCCCCCCTAGGCAGAGGTGGTGACGACTATTCAACACAGCGCGGATTCAAGTGTATGCACAGTCATGGTGGACAGTACAAGACAGCAGAATTTTTAGGCTTCATGGCAGCGCAGGAGGGCGCACCTGAAGTATCTATAACTGATTACGCGGCAGAGTTGGTGGCTAATTACGCGCTAGTGACAGCCGAAGACAGCGTGTACAGACTACGCGGTGTAAAGAACCCAACCTGTATGAAGATAGGGGCGTTCAGAAATGCCTACCCCCGCAGCGTGGTGGTCTATGACTTTGACGGTAAGCCGACCAAGACTAAAGAACATGCGCTCTGGCTGACAGCACCAAACAGGTTAACACTAGCAAGCCGTTTATACGACCCCACATCATCAGAGCGCGTGGTCAGCCATGACGGACAAAAACACCTTAACACGTTTACACACCCTGATTGGGGGGCAGGCGACCCTATAGACTCCGACATAGAAAAGTTCACGGAGTTCATGGAGTACCTGATCCCTAAAGAAGAAGAACGCGCTTACTTCCTAGACTGGTTAGCGGCTAAGGTGCAGAACGTATGCTTCAAAGGCGCAGCTATGTTGATGGTAGCACCTAATCAAGGGACAGGACGCACAACCCTGACTGATATGATGGCAGCGTTATTCATGGCAGAGAACGTGAAGAAGGTAAACTTTGATACGCTGATCAACGGAACGAAAGACGGCGCATTCAATGATTGGCAAGAATCGCTGCTTGTAACGTGTGATGAAGTCATGGGGCAGACGACCTCTAAATACACAGCCTATGAAGCGATGAAGGATATGTTCGATCCAAGACCCAAGCCAACTATGATCAACACCAAGTACGGCACGAAGCGGCAGACCGTACTGTACACCAGTTATCTACTACTCACGAATCATGCAGATGCTATCGGTGCTTTAGGTGGCGACCGGCGCGTGTACGTGATTTCTAACACGATGATACCTGCGACACCCCAATACTTCACAGATCTTAACGATTGGTTGGATATAAAAGACGTATCAGGCTCACCTTCATGGTGTAAGAGTATTTGGCGTATGCTGTCAGAGCGTGAAGTAGACTTGGTGGCGTTACATGCACCAACACCACTAACAGACGCTAAGATGACCATGCAAGAAGAGACTTTGAATATAAACGACCTGATAGCGCGTTATTTAATCAAGGCGTTCGGGGACTGTATCGTGACAAGCCTAGCAAAGTCACTCGCTATAGACATACTCGCAGCGTTGGAAGTGGCTTACGATCCTGCTCAAGTCGCTGTAATATGTAGGATTATAAAGAGCTTGACCACAGCTATGCCCGCACCACAAGGTAGTCAGCCAGTGATCAACATAGGTGGTAAGTCTTTAAGGATACGTTTAAACAGAGCGTCATTCACTGAACAGCGGATCGACATCTTCTCTACTAAGTTTTTCAGTAGCTATGAGAACTACCTTAAAGAAGCTAGAGAAACTGTACTGCGTATTGGTAACGACAGACATGCTGTCATACAAAATGTGCTAGATAGCCTAGACTTACATGACGTATAGGTGTACTATAAGTCATAAATTCAAAAAACCCCCAAGGGGAAACCAATGACTAACACACGTTTATACGCAGCGCAAAAAAAGTACGCAGAGAAGAA
>Ga0307987_1001553_pt1 | contig 12576 bp, 8 predicted proteins | sample EllFjometagen181_FD_203157 | JGI IMG/M metagenome (GOLD analysis project Ga0307987, IMG submission 203157) | Marine microbial communities from Ellis Fjord, Antarctic Ocean - #181 | ecosystem: Environmental > Aquatic > Marine > Unclassified | place: Southern Ocean | collected 2014-10-08 | reverse complement strand
TCGGCTCACGATGGACTCCTTGGTTGGTCAGGAGACCGCACCTTACACGATCAGGGGGCGCTGTCCAGATTCAGGCGGGGCAGGACAATAGAGGTAGATCAGTCGCTATTCCGCAATTGGGACTTGCATAGGTTAAGCCAAGGTGTTCTTGTATTAAGGGACTATCCACATGCCTTCTCCTGCTGAATTCTCCACACTGTCCTTTCGGGTAAGTGACAGGGAGAACTGCGAGCGCTGCGAGAAGAGCCCTTGCTGACGCGATCCACCCAGATGGGAGAGGAGCTATCAGAACGATGCAGACTGCAATACGCGCCGTTCTTGGTCTAGTGCTGGCGTTTCTTCCTTTCGCTCGCGCTCAGGCGAGCTGTCGCTGCCAGCCAGCCAACCTGCCATCTTTGGGTGCGTTCGGAGATGCGCAGAAGGCCCTCTGTTCGGCCATGGACTCGACTCGGGATGCCCTAGCCGATGGGCTGCTCGGCTCCGTGATGGAGGAGGTCGTCCCTGCCGAACTGGCGGCCTCGACCGGGCGCCTGCAGAAAGCTGGCGGGCAAGGGGTCGTTGGTCCTCTGGAGCTGCTGAGGGAGCTGGCTGATGCTCTCGTGTGCCGCCGTTGCGGGCAGAGAATGGCGCTTCCTACTGGTGGCAAGAGGGTGCTGGAGAGAATGCGCGATGCAGTCCTGAAGCACGCCAACGACATCGTCGTCAGCCAGGGAAGACCGGGCGCACTGGTCCGGCGACAGCTGGCGGCGTGCTGCATGGTGTTTCCCCTTCTTCTCACGCCGGATGCGGCCTGGAACCACGAGACCACAGGGAGTCTGCCGACGCGGCTCCGCAGTGGCCTGTGGGTCGGCGAGTGCGAGCGTTTTGCTCTCCATGCCGGACGGCCACGTACCGCTCTCCACCTCTCCAGCCCGCACGTGTCAGCGGCAAACACCACGCCGGAACTCGCGGTTCCGTACCTACTGAAGGCGGCGCAGCGAATGGCGGCGGAACGCGACTACGCCGCCGAGGTGGCTTGCCTGCAAGCAGCCCTGGGCCTGGCCCGCGAGCATGGTGACGCGAAGAGGATCAGCGAGGTGGCTTTCCTGACGGCGGAACGCCTGGCAGACTACGGTGGCCCGGTCGAAGCAGCCGCCTTTCTCAAGGAGACCATGGAAGGCAAGCCCCTGCCGGAGGATATCGGCAGACTGCACATTTTGAGACTGACCTGCCTCTATAAGGCCAAGCAGTACAAGGCAGTGGCGACCGAGACCAATCTCTGCCTGGAAGATGACCGCTACCCCCGTCGGGGCACGCAGCTTCTGTACCTCGCCTGGGCAGCGTGCCGTCGCGTCGGGGAACATGAGAAGTCGAGCGCACTCGGGGCGCGCTTCCTGAAGTCCTACCCGACCCATCCGCTTGCCGCCGACGTGCTCTACGCCAACGCAATGGGGGCCCTGGCGCAAGCAGAGTACAAGAAAGCGCACGGGGTGCTGTCGAGAATCGCTCGCGAGTTCCCCGATTCGCGGGTTGGCGGACGGGTGGAGAAGCTACTGAAACGCCTTGCCCCCCTGATGGAAGAAACCCAATCGAAGCAGCCCGCGCAGTAGTTTCTGGGATACAGAGAGAGAGCCATGCATTTCGCAGAGAGGCAAGCAAACCTGAGCGTGGAAACGATCCGCGAGGCCTACGCACGCTATGAGCGGCCAGTCGCCCTCTGGTCGATGGGCAAGGACTCGACCCTTCTTCTCTGGCTCTGCCGCAAGGCTTTCCTCGGCCGGATTCCCTTCCCGGTGATCCACATCGACACGGGCTGCAAGATGCCCGAGATGTACGCCTTCCGCAAACAACTGGCGGCGGAGTGGCAGCTCGACCTGCGGGTGTTCCGCAATGAGGAGGCCTTGCGTGAGGGAGTTGGTTCCGACCGGGGCGCGCTGGAGTGCTGCCACAAACTGAAGACCACGGCCTTGTTGCAGGCACTGCGGGAACTGCAGGCAGACGCGGCCCTGGTGGGAATCCGGCGTGACGAGCATGGGGTCCGAGCCAAGGAACGCTACTTCTCCCCCCGCGACGACCAGGGGGGCTGGGACGCCATGGACCAACCACCAGAACTCTGGGATCTCTCCACGCCGGAGGCCGAATCCACCCACGACCGCGTGCATCCCTTGCTCCATCTCACCGAGCGGGACGTCTGGCTGTTGACCGAAGCAGAAGATGTCCCGGTCAACCCGCTCTACTTCGCCCGGGAAGGGTGGCGGTTCCGGAGCCTGGGGTGCGAGCCCTGCTGCATGCCGGTTCCCTCCGATGCCGGCACCCTCCGGGAGATCGTGGCGGAGCTGGAGCATGCCGACTCGCCCGAACGTTCGGGGCGGCTACAGGACAAGGAAGCGGAATTCAGCATGCAGAAGCTACGCTCGCTGGGGTACATGTAGATGATCGGCACCGCACCCCAACCAAGCAGCTGTCTTTCCTGCGTGGTCGCGGGCCATGTGGACCACGGCAAGTCCACCCTGATCGGCTGTCTTGCCCGCGAACTGCACGGCGCCGGGATTGCCGCCGGAGCCCTGGATGTGGCAGTCGCCGATCCAGCGTTCTTCACCGACCGCTTGCAGGAGGAACGCGAAGGGAAGATGACGGTCGACAGCGCCGCCGTTCGCTTCGATCTCCCCTTCGGGCGGCTCACTCTGGTCGATGTGCCCGGACATGCCGAGTTCCTGCGCAGCATGCTGACGGGCGCGACTCAGGCCACGGTTGGCGCGCTAGTGGTGGCGGTTGACGAGGGAATACGCCCGCAGACGACTGTCCATGCCCGGCTCATGGCCCTCTGCGGCATCCGACGGGTGATTCTGGTGATCGCCAAGATGGACCTTGTCGGGTGGCAGCCGGAAGCTTGTGAAAGGGTCCGACTTCAGGCTGAAGACCTGCTGGCTCGAACGGGAATGGTCGTGACTGCCGTCGTCCCTGTCGCGGCTGTTGACGGCGTCAACGTCCTGGCGAGGGAGGGGGTGCCGCCATGGTGCCAAGGCACGCTTCTCGACGCCTTGCAGGCGGAGATGCAGTGGAGTGCGGACGCTGTCGCACCGACGGCGTGCACGCGCTTCGCCGTGCAGAACGTCCTGCGGCTCCCCGGCCTGCCTCCCCTCTGCGTTGGGCGAGTGCTGGGCGGCCACCTGGCGGAGGGCGACACGCTGTGGTAAGTGGGAGACGGGCGAGCGCTGCAGGTGAAGCGGATCGCCCGTTTCCCGGCGTGCCGAGATGCTGCCAAGCCTGGCGAGAGCGTGGCTCTGGAGCTTGCCGACGACGCCATGCCGTGCCGGGGAGCCGTCTTGGAGGCGGAACCCGAAGCCACAGTCTTTTCGGCGCATCTGGAAGCACGAGTGGCTTGGCTCGACCCCGTGCCATGTTCGTCCCGGCTGCGCTCCCAATGGCTGTTCCAGATCCTGCCGATTCGGCTTGCTGACAGCCAACCGACCGAAGTTTCCGCTCCAGGGGGGCAATTGGGCGTATTGCATATTTCGGATTCTGCGCTAGTGCTCACCTATCCGCGACCAATCTCGACCTGCGATGAGTGTCCCGAATTGGGACGTTTTGTGCTCCTGGACCATGAGAAAATGATCGGGGCTGGTGTGATTACCACCTGCGGTGATCCAGCGTAACGACAGAGAGACGGAAGTACCCATGCCGAGACAGGAAGAGATGAATGATTTTCCCAGCCTACCTAGATCCCTCTCCGGTGTTTGTGGTCGGCGGCTCACTGGCCGTTATCCTGGCCTTCCTCGGGGGACTCTTGGCCACGGCTCTGCTTTGGTTTCGCCACTCTATTTCGTGGCTTTTTCGGACCAAGTGCCGCCGTTGGCTTGTGGCCATTGTGGCAGTCATCCTGGCTCTTGGCTCCATCACGGCTCTCGCCATCTGGCGGCGCGCCAACAGCCCAATGGAAGAGACCATGGGAGAAGATAGAGGACGACTTGTCATCCTGGGATTTGACGGGCTGAGCGCACCGCTGATCGAAGCGCTCATGGCCGATGGTCGCTTGCCCAACTTCGCCGCTCTGCGAGACACTGGCTCCTACCGGCGGCTGGGAACCACCACCCCGCCCCAATCACCGGTGGCCTGGGCGACCTTCGCCACGGGGGTTGGGCCAGGCGGGCACGGCGTGGCCGATTTCATCCGGCGACGGGAAGGCTCCTATCTCCTCGACACCGTGCAGACTCACTTTGTGAAAGGACGCCCGGTGTCCCCACTGATGGCCCCGGCGTTCTGGGAGTTCACAGAGGAGACGAAGACCCCGACGGAAGTACTCTTCTGCCCGCTTACCTTCCCTCCAGCCCGATTCCCCGGCAAGATGCACGCAGGCATGGGGACGCCGGATGTACTGGGCACGCAGGGCACCTACACGCTCTTCACTACCCAGGCAGCGGCCGGGAACGACACGGCAGAGCAAGGGCAGATCACCCGCCTCCCCGACGAGCCGGAACAGACCATCGAGCTCCTCGGCCCCGCCTTCCGCGGGGCGATTGGCAAGGAACGTCGCCTGATCGCGAAGGTGGCGCTACGCGTGGATCGCAGCAAGCAGACAGTGGCGCTCACGGCCGACAAGCGGACCGTCCGGGTGGCCGTTGGAGACTGGTCCTCCTGGCTTGGGGTGACCTTCCCGATGGGGCCGTTCCGCAGCATCAAGGGCATCGTGCGGTTTCACCTGTCCAGCGTTTCCCCCCACCTGACGCTCTACGCCACCGCCGTCTGCCACGACCCCCGCGCCCCCTCGCAGCCGCTCAGTCACCCCGCCGACTTGGCGAAGAGCTTGGCGGAGGAACTGGGGCTGTACTCCACGCGCGGCATGCCGTACGACACCTGGGCCTACAACGACGGACATCTGAGCGAAGCGGCCTTCTCCAAGCAGGCCGAACAACTGCTGCGGGAGCGCCGCCGCATCTGCATGCGCGAACTGCCCCGGTTCAAGGGCGGCGTCTTCTTCTGCTACTTCGACTACTCGGATGTGATGCAGCACATGTTCTGGCCAGGCGAGAAGGATGGCCCAGCCGCGCAGACGGTGCCGATCCGCAACTGCTACCAGAAGATGGACGAGGTGCTCGGCGAAGTGCGCCGCGAACTGGAGGACGGGGATACGCTGCTGGTGCTCTCCGACCATGGGTTCACCGGCTTCTACCAGGCGCTGCATCTCAACACCTGGCTTAAGCAGCGTGGCCTGTTGGTCCTCAAGGGCAATGCCAGCCAGGGACGGGAGCTGTTCACGGACGTGGACTGGGCCCGCACCCGCGCCTACGCCTGTGGCTTCAACGGGGTCTTCCTCAACCTTGCCGGGCGCGAGCCGGAAGGTTGCGTGCAGCCCGGCGAAAGCGCCGACGCCATCCTGGCCGCGATCGCCCGGGGCTTGGCCGCCTGGCAAGATCCCAAGACCGGGAAGCCCGTACTGCCGCTGGTCAAACGGAGCACAGAACTCTACAGCGGCGAGAATATGGCACGAGTCCCGGACCTTGTCCTCGGCCCCGCTGCCGGCTACCGGGTCTCCTGGCAAACCGCCCTGGGCGCGGCGCCGACTGCTCTGATCGAGCCCAACACCAAGCGTTGGCGCGGCACCCACCTGACCACGCCCGACGCGGTCCCGGGAATCGTGTTCTCCAACCGCCCGCTGGTCGTGGACGATCCCACCCTCTTCGACTTCGCCCCCACCATTCTGCACTACATGAAACTGCCCACTGGGCACGCGGCCTGGCAGCAGTTCAAAGGGCGCAACCTGCTGGAGGCCGACTAACAACATGAGAACCATCGGGATATGGCCAGGGAGATCACCGCTGCTGCCGCTCTTGCTCTTGCTGTGCGGTTGCAGGGATGCACCCGTGCCCCCTACGGCAATCGCCTCCTCCCATGTCTTGGCGGAGAGCAGGGGAAAGGCTCGCCAGCGCATCTGGCGTCTGACGTGGGATGCGGAGAAGTCTCCTGCTACGGCATGGGTTGTGACAGGAGACCATATGCAAGCTTCGCTACGGCTCGACAACGAGGGCGGGGAGTGGCAATTGCTGGATCACGCCGGGAAACCGGGGCGTCGCGCGGAGTTCGCCTGGGCCACGCCTCTGCGGCCCAATGAACAGCTGCTCTTCATCCGTGGCAACGGACTCTTCAGTGTGGCCCGTGCGCAGCGCATCGTGCACTCGGCCGCCATGGCCGAGGACACCTGGGACGATGACTTCTGGCGGCTTCCCCCCGGGACCACTTCGCGCGTGCGGGGACAGCGGGTGGGGGCTCCCCTCTTCGCGGATGACTTCGCCCATGCCGAGGGCGAGTTCGGGCTTTGGCAGGCGACCGGCGGCTGGAGCATCGAGGCACTCCGCAACCCCTTGCGCAGCGCCAATGCGTTCCGCCTTCTCGGCGCTCGCACGCCGGCGACACTGACCACCGGGCGGTGGTTCTGGCGCAACTACCGGTTCTCGGTCTCCGTGCGGTGCCATGGGAACGATGCATTCTCGCTCCTCGCCCATCGGTCGGGGCCGGATGCCACGTACGAATTGGCGGTGGTCCAAACCGGCACGCAGGCTGTGCTGCGCTTGCTCCGGCGGTGCGGAGGCCAGACCGAGGAACTGGGCCGCCACGCGCGGCCGCCTCTGCTCTTCTGGAACCGATTGGCCCTGTCCGTCCACGAGGATAGCATCGCAGCAAGCGTGAACGGACAGACTGTTCTCCGCTGTGTCGACGCAGCGCCATTGGCAGCCGGGGGAATTGGCCTGCGCCTCCAACAGGTGGGGGCCTCCGGCATCGAATTCGATGATGCCCTGGTCTCGCCGGTCGAGGTCCTCAATTGGTCGCCAACTGCGCGCCCGGCGCCCCGGCTCATCACAGTGGATGGCAACCGGCGGACCGTTCTCTCGCCCAGGCTTCGGGATTGCACTGTACAGCTTGATCTGCCGTCCAGCCCAGCCAGCCAGCTTCACGGCACGGAGCTTCTCTCCCGTCTGACCCCGGGCGGGCGAGGGTTGCGGCTGGCGGTGGTGGCTGGAGATGAGGGACAGACGGCAGTGTCTCTGGAGGAACTCATGCCGGGCGCCGCATCGATCCGGCTCGGGAGCGCATCGCTCCCGTCCGCAACGCCGGTCGGGGAACTATGTCTGCATGCACGGGATGCCGAGACCTGGATAACCGTCGATGGCAGTGTCCTCGTCAGTGTCGCTGGCGTGGGTGCGACTGGTGCCGGAAGCGCCGCACTCGTCCTGCCCCCCTCCTTCGACAAGAAGGAGATCTCCTTCCAGGTCAGGCCGAACCATCGTCCCTCCGACCTGCGGGCCCTGGACCACGCCTTCGCCAGCGAGCGCAGCATGGAGGTCTGGAGCGTCGAGGCGTCGGAGTGGCAGAGGTCGGCAGAGACGGATGCGTCGGTTGCCACCTGGATGCACCGCAGCGACCTCTGGTCGGACTTCAGGGCCTCCCTCCCCCTTGGCAACGAAAGTGGCGTCACTGCTCTCCTCCTGTACCGGGACTCCGACGATCCTGCTTCCCCCTCTGTCTCGCTGTCAGTTCGTGGGCAGGGCCTTGTTCTGGAGAGCGAGGCACAAGAACGAGAGATTGCCTGCGCTCTGCCGGCAACCGTGGAATGCGAAAGGCGCTCGGACCAGCTCGTCCTGCGCGCGGAGGGCCGGGTCCTCGGCACAATCCAGATTGCCGACGGTTCCTTCTGGCGTCTGGGCCTACAGACCAGCAAGCCGCTTCCCGAGTGGCTGCCGGGGGTCTCGGTCGGGGCCTCGGACCTGAAGGACTACACCTTCCGGAAGGCCCCCGTGGACTGGCTGCCGACAGCCGGGCGGTGGACGGTTACGAACCGTTGGCAATGCGACCCGCGCTGGTCGTTCTACACAGGAAGGAATCTGGCCGGACCGGCCGTCAATTGGTTCAGGTTCCTGCATGGGAGGAATGTCACGCTCGAGTTCTTCGCGGGGCCGCGCATGAACCGGGAGAGCGGCAGCAACTACGACTACGCCCGAGACATCAATGCCACTATCGGCGCCACGAGCCAGGACTTGGGCAGCGGCTACTCGTTCCTGTTCGGCGGCAAGGGGAACACGACGTCCCAGATTCTGCAGGGCGAGCGCGTCCTGCATGACAACCCCGACGTCCGGATACCGGAAGTGAGTGCTCTGGTGCATCGCCATTGGTTCCATGTGAAGATCCGCAAGCAGGGGGGACGCCTGGCGTGGTGGGTGGACGGCACAAAGGTCGGGGAGGCCCAGGTCGAGCAAGACGTCGAGGCGGGGCGGTTGGCCCTCTGGACACAGCGCAACCAGATCGCCGTGGCCCGCGTTCGGGTGAGCTCGGATTCCCTGACGCGCGCATCGCCTGATGCGGAGAGGGGTGCCGAGCGCCTGGTCCTCCACTCGTCTCCTGTGGGCGGCAAGTCCGGGGAGAAGCAGCAATGAAGCTCTCCCTGGCTCGTGCCCTCCTGATGGTCGTCCTTGCCCTTGCCCTCGCGGCCTGTTCGCGACCTTTTGACTCGGTGCCGACACCCACGTCCCGCCAGCAACTCTCAATCACGTGCCCACAACCAGACGCAACCCTCTGGATCGATGGCCTGCCGGGGCCAGCCTTGCCCTGTGTGGTCGAGATCCCACCCAATGGCTGCCGCCTGCGCATCACCCACGCTACACTCCCCGCCCGCCAGTGCCGCTTGAGCCCAGACCGCGCAGCAACCCTCGGCGGCAGACTCGATGTGGACCTAGGGCAGGTCGTCGCCACTGTCTCCCTCCAGATTTCATCGACCCCCACGGATGCCGAAGTCCGGCTCGACGGCGTGGTTCGCGGTCGGACCCCGCTCGCTCTGTCCGGGCTACGCCCTGGCAAGCACACGCTCGCTCTCAGCGCGGCTGGTCGGGCCCCCGTTGAGCAGGGCCTCAATCTCCTGTCCACTCAACCCGCAAAGCGAATCCATCTGCGCCTTCCCAACGGGCTCGTGGCTTACTACCGCACCATGGTCCGGCGCGAGCCGGGCAACCTCAACCACCATGCCGAACTGGCACACCAGCTGGTATTGCAGGAGCGCGACAGCGAAGCCATCGAGGCATTCGTCTCTGGCATCCGCCAACTCCGCACCACCCCCAAGGCCAACGCCGACAGATTCTGGCAGGAAGTGCAGCGCACGCTTGCCGGACAGTACCGCCTGGGGCGCGTGGCGCAGAGCGATTCCTTCGCCAAGATCCTCGGGGACCGCCTGGCGGCCATCTGCCGGGCGGAGGTCTGCGATGTGCCACAGGTTTGCATCTCGTACGCGCGGCTTCTCAAGGTTCTCGGGCACACCACAGAGGCCCGGGAACAGACGCGTGCCATCAAGCGCAAGTTCCGGAGCAACCCCGCATTGCGACGACTCATGCCGAAGTGACTTCGGCTGAACCAGAAGAGCAAGGAAACCCAAACATGAGCTTTCACAGACCACTCCAGGCAAGGATCGCCGCCCTTGCCCTGGCCTGTTGCCTGGCCGGCGCCCTACTGCCCGCCGCTTCAGTCGCCGACGAACTCGCCCAGATAGGTGCAGAGCACAAAGCCAAGCAGTGGGAGAAGGCGCGGGACCGCAGCCTGCAACTCCTCACCGCTCGGCGCGCGGAATTTACGGACAGCCAGGCGGCAACGTGCTACGATCGCGTGCGCGATGCGTGCCGGAAGATGGACCCCGTTGACACAGCGTCCATGCTCAAAGGGCTGGACGCGCTATTGGCCAAGCCGGATATGCCGGTGAATGGCGCCCTGGCCCTAGCCATCAACTCAGCCGCCTGGGCCATGAAAGAAAGCCAGAGGGGCGACCTGGCGGCCGAGGTGGTGGACAGAGCCATGGCCTATACGAAGGGAGAGCCCTGTGGCTTGCGCGGCATGTATTACCTCAGGGCTCGCCATCTGTGTGCCGCTGGCAAGACGGCCGAGGCGGCGGAGCTCTACCACAAAGTGGTGCGCAGCGAGCACGTGACCGGTCCGTTGGCCTACTTCATTTCCGGGAATGTTCTCCACACATTCATCAGCGCCGCCAAGGTGGATGGCGATTGGGACCGAGCTGCCATTGGCTGGGTTCACACCATGTCCCTATGGAAGGGGACCGACGTCAAGTACAATGACCGCGGGGAGAGCCCTCTCTTCCACCAGTTCCGCGTTGCCATTCTCCCCAACCTCAAGGAAGGGAAGGAGATCGCCAAAGCCGCCCAGCTTGCCGCTCAGTGCGTTCCTGGCAGTATCCGCACCCCCCTGAAGAGCCACGAGCTGCAGAAGGCGATCGTGCTGCTCCATGTCCAAGCAGGGCAGAAGGAACAGGCTGTTGCCGCCGCGAAGACGCTCTACCAGACCTGCCCTCCCGATGGCTTCGATGCCGTCGTGGACTACATCGCCGACATGCTCAAACGGATGGATGGCAGCATCGCCCGCGCCAACCGCTTCCTCGATTACGTGAAGTCGGGAACCGTTGGCCTCGACGGCAAGCTGGGCACCGAGGACGACGCCGTCAACCCGTTCCCCGAGACGGTCGGGGAGATGGCCCCGACTGTGGCGGCCGCCTACAGGGAAGCCCTTGAGGGCGAGTGGCAGGAGACATGGGAGGACAAGCGCTGCCTGGCCATGCTCTACCGCTACATGAACGAGCCGGAGAAGGCACTCAAACTCCTCGCCAACGCCTTCGCCATCGCGCCCATGAAGCCGGAACCCCTCCAGCTCGTCGCCGGCGATATGACCAATGTGCTCATCCAGCTCACCGGCAACCCTGCCGACGGCGACCGCCTGGGCCAGTTCCTCAAGTTCGGCAAGGAAGGGCGCGATGGCAAGGCCGGCACCGAGGACGATGTCGTCGATCCCAGAGAACCGTACCTCAAGCAAGGCTAGCCCCGAGCCAGCCGACCCGCGAAAGCGTTCGTCCAACCCACAGATGGAGAGATGCCATGATGTTCGTTCAAGCACATGCCCACGTCAGGGCCGTTTCCCTTGCCCTGGGTTTCTCCCTTTGCCTCGCGGCAATCCCCTCGGCGACCGCAGACGCCACGGCGGAATTTTCCCTCATGTACGCCGACTACAAAGCCCAGCGATGGGAGCAGGTGCGGGACCGCAATGTGCACCTCCTCACCACCCAGCGTGATCAGCTCACCGATCGGCAGGCAACCTACTGCTACCAGCACCTGGCGGGGGCATGCATGAAGCTGGAGCCCCGGGAGTTCGACACCATCATCAAGGGACTGGATGCGCTGCTCTCGAAGCCCGACATGCCCATGACTCCTCTTCTGGCCAAGGCCATCAACATCAGCGCCTACGCAATATGGGGGGCGCGGGAGGAGGAGAAGGCGGTTCAGGTGGTCGATAAGCTTCTCGCCCATACGAAGGGCCAGCTGGCTGGCATGCGCAGCCTGTACTTCATCAAGGCCCGCCATCTCAACTCGACCAAGAAGACCGCCGAAGCGCGCAAACTGTTCCACGACCTGCTCTGGAGCGAGCAGTGCACCGGCCCGCTCGGCTACGCGATCTCCCAGGCCACGGTCGATTGCATCATCGTGTCCGCCAAGGCCGACGGCGACTGGGGGAAGGCGGGAACGGATTGGGTTCGCACCGTCGTGGTATGGGACGGCAGGGGCGCCACCTATGACGACACGGGCGAGACCCCCTTCTTCCGTCGATTCCGACTGGAACTGCTGCCCAAGCTGAAGGACGCCAAGGCCACGGCGGCGATTGTGGGGCAGGCTGCCGCTCACATACCACGGAAGATTCGAGCGCCTCGCACCTGCCACGAGCTACAGAAAGCAATCGTCTTGCTCCATGTGCGGGCCGGGCAGAAGAAGGAAGCCCTAGCCGCCGCCAAGACGCTCTACCAGACCTGCCCCGCCGATCGGTTTGACGCGGTCGTGGACTACATCGCCGACATGCTCAAACGGATGGATGGCAGCATCGCCCGTGCCAACCGCTTCCTGGACTATGTCAAGTTCGGCACCGTCGGCCCCGATGGCAAGCCGGGCACCGAGGACGACGCCGTCAACCCGTTCCCCGAGTCAGTCGGGGAGATGCCGCCGACTGTGGCGGACGCCTACAAGGAAGCCATAGAAGGCGAGTGGCAGGAGACATGGGAGGACAAACGCTGCCTGGCCATGCTCTACCGCTACATGGACGAGCCAAAGAAGGCCCTCGAACTCCTCGCCGACGCCTTCGCCGTAGCCCCCATGAAGCCCGAGCCCCTCCAACTCGTCGCCGGCGACATGGCCAACGTGCTCATCCAGCTCACTGGCAACCCCGCCGACGGCGACCGCTTGGCCCAGTTCCTCAAGTTCGGCAGAGAGGGCAAGGACGGCAAGGCAGGCACCGAGGACGATGTCGTCGACCCCAGAGAGCCCTACCTCAAGCGAGGCTAGCCCCGAGCTAGCCGACCCGCGAACACGTTCGTCCAACCCATAGATGGAGAGACACGATGGTTTCCACCCAACCACGCTTCCAGATGAAGATCGCCGCCCTTGCCCTGGGCTGCTGCCTGGCTGGCGCTCTCTTGCCGGCGGCCAACATCACCGCCGAGATTGCTCAGAGCAGGGCCGACATCAAGGGCAAGCAATGGGAGAAAGTGCGCGACCGCAACATGCAACTGCT
>Ga0307987_1001552_pt1 | contig 12579 bp, 9 predicted proteins | sample EllFjometagen181_FD_203157 | JGI IMG/M metagenome (GOLD analysis project Ga0307987, IMG submission 203157) | Marine microbial communities from Ellis Fjord, Antarctic Ocean - #181 | ecosystem: Environmental > Aquatic > Marine > Unclassified | place: Southern Ocean | collected 2014-10-08 | reverse complement strand
TGGTGTGGCTGAATCAGGGGTGGCTGGCCCTGGTGGTCGCCCCCGGGGCCACCATCGCCTTCCTCACCCAGATCGCCTTCTACAAGGGCAGCTTCGACCCCCTATTTCCGGCGGCCACAGGCGCCAATGCCCTGGGACGGGTCGAGCCCTCCGGGGAGGTCCGGCAGCAGATCATCGTCAGCGGCCACCACGACGCCGCCTACGTATTTCTGACCCTCGATCGTTTTCCCCGGTTCTACCCCTTCGCCCTGATCGGCACCCTGGTGATGGACCTCTTCGCCATCGCGACGGCCATCGTCATCCTCATCGAGCCGACAGCCATCGACACCGTGCGGACGGTGACCGGGGTAGCGACGGTGGCCTGGACGCCGTTCATGCTGGGCCACTGGTTCATGACCGGGAAGGCCGTCTCGCCCGGCGCCGGCGACAACATGATGTCGGTGGCCATCGTGAACGAGATCGGACGGGCCCTGGCGGCGGCGAAGCGGCACGGCGACCCCCTGCTGGCCCACACCCGGGTGGTGCTTGCGTCCTTCGACGGCGAAGAGAGCGCCCTGAAGGGAGCCCGAGCCTACTGCGACCGGCATCCCGCAGAGCTCAACGACCCCACCATCCCTACCCGGGTGCTGAACCTCGAGTCCCTGTACCGGCTCGAGCACCTGTGCGTGCAGTCCACGGACATCAATGGCTTCGTCCCCCTGTCCAAGGCCATGAACGACGACCTGCTGCGCATCGCCCACAGCCAGGGGCAGCCCCAGGTCACCGCCCGGGGCATTGCCTTCCTGGGTGGCGGCACCGACGCGGGCGAGTTCGCCCGCCGCGGCGTCGAAGCCACCACCATCCTGGGCATCATCCCCGACGCCTCCAGCCTGACCACCGACACCGTGTACCACTCCCCCCGCGACACGACCGAGCATGTCGAGGAAGCCATCGTCGAGGCCACCCTGTCCCTGGTGCTGACCTACCTGGTGGAGAAAGACGCAGAGCTGCGAGCCAGCTCGGCCTAGCGTTCCGGGGGGGGTACCTACCCGCCGAAGGGTAGCAGCGATGGGTGCACGACCAAGGGCAGCTCCGGGTGATGATCCTCGACAAAGCAACACCCGTCGATGGAGAAGCGATCCGGTTCCGAGTAGATGGTGCGGGCGATAGCTTGGATCTGCCACGACCAGTTGTTCGACGACGTGCGATCCCAGAACAGCAGCCGGCGACGCACCGAAGAAGGCTCGAGGACCAGGCCCTCCAGCCCGGATCGCTCGAGCCGTTCATCAGCGTCGAGGACGAGGGGAACGTCGGTGCCCAACAGAAGGTAGGAACCCTCCCTTCGCGACGTCAAGTCCACAACCTGGGTATCGGGCCCCAGCTCGGGGAGTCGCCAGAACAGCTCGGTGATGGGAGGCTGGAAGGACCGGCTTCGGGTGTCCACCGATAGCCGTTCCCAGCTCAGCGGTCCGCTACGGGATGCCAGAGGTGAGAGCCCCAAGATGAGGCACGGCACCCAGAGCCAAGCAAACCGTGAAGCACCAGGCCTCCGTGCCAGGGACAACAACGAAGCCAGACCCGCGAACACCAGCAGCGGCAGGAGCACGAGCAGAGGCTGCGCATAGCGGAACACGTAGGTGACCGAAAGAAGCCCTGCTACCTGTTGAGCGCCCACCGAAACCAGCAGAGTGCTCACGAGAGACCAGCGAAAGAACAGAGCTGATCGAGACCCGTTCCACGGTCCATTCCCAACCGACCCTGGGCCCGGATTTCCCGCGAGGGTCGTCCCGAAAAGCGCCAGGATGAGGAAGCCGATGCGCGGTGTCCCGAGATCACGGCACAGCCCGTCAGTGAGCCGCTGGAAGCACACCGCTAGGGGTAGCCTGTTCTCCGCTGGATAGATGGCAAACATCAGGGTCCGCCCGAGATGTTTCAGCGATTCGGGATCACCGGCCCGCCAGTAGCCCCACTCATCGTCGGACTCACCCCAGCCCCAGGCTGCCCGCGGCTCCAGCACCAGGCCATCGTAGCTGCCCCGGTCTCCCATCTGGACTTTGAATGCCTGGTGCTCGAAGGTCCAACTGTGGGCGTTGGGCGCCGCCACCAACAACCAGGCGACAACGATGGGCGCCATCCACAGCAGGGGGGCGACGAGCACGCGACGCCTGCCGAGCACGCCCTCAGTGAACACGTGAGCGATGACCACCCCGACGCAAACCAGAAGCACCATGACGGCCTTGGAGGTAGCGACAAGCAGAACCGCGCAGGACAGGCCGAACAAGAGGAAACGCCATGATCCACCGCGGCGAAGCGCAGCAACCCCCGCGGCGAGGACGAAGACCAGGATGGCACTACAGAACACATAGTCGCTTGGCATTCCCAGCTCGGCCACCATGCCGGGGAACGTGATCGGCACGATGGCACCCAGCACCGCTACGGGCCACGGGGCCAGCTGTCGGCCCAGCAGGTACAATCCCACCACCAACAACGCCGAGGATGCCAGGGAGAGCCCCATGGTCGCCAGGTAGGGCGGGCACTCCAGGCCGCGGCTGATCAGCGACGCCAGCCAGGCGAACAGTGGGTAGCGAATGTTGTCAGGCTGGACATATTCGGGAGCGAGAAACGACGCCGTGTAGCCGATGTAGTCGCAGTAGTCCTGCCCGCTCGGCACCCAGAGCGGGTTCTTGGTCAGGTGAAGCCCGACGACTGACACCACCGCCCCGAGCACGAGCCCGGCCCCAACACACTCACCGACCACGGCCCACCTGTGCGAGCACACACCTCGCCGCGCCCAGCTCCAAGCCACCTCGAACAGGCCGCCCATCACGACGCCGATGAGCATCAGCATCCAAGGAAAGTCGTTGGGCCAGTAGGGTTCCGAGATCATGGGCTCCTGCAGTCGGAGATAAGAGTACAGACAGTGCGTGCGCGCCAAAGCTCGACGCAGGCAGGATCAGCGCTCGGGCACCGTAGTCACCAGCCGCTGGGGCCGACCCTCGGGACCCGGGATCTCCCGGGTGGTGAAGATCTCGCCGTAGCCCCGCACCCAGTTGATGGGCTTGCCGTCCACGGGGTCCACCGGGGGAGCCGCCAGGAACTCGGGCACCAGCAGCTCGAGCTGCAGAGGCAGCAGGCCGTCGTGGGCCAGGCTGCCACGCTCGACGGCAACGCGGGTAGCCAGCAGGGCCCGACGACTGCGCAGGGTGCGCTCGGCCTGGATCACGGTGTTGGCCCATAGCTGCCGATCGTCACGGCTCAAGGTGATGCGACCCAAGGGGTTGTCCAGCAGTGGGCCCAGGGCCAGCTGCTCGCGGTCCCACAGCACCGGGCCCAGCTCAGCGTCGTCCCAGTCCCCACCAGCGTTCACGGCATCGACGCGCAGTGCGCAGTGGTGACGGTGCATAGCCAGGGTGCGCGGCAGGTCGTACACGGTGGCCCCAGGTAGCCACTCCGCCGCCCACCCCACCCACAGGGGCACGCCCGCGGGCTCGAGCAATAGGGCGGGTGCGGGGATCGCCTCGAGCTTCGTCAGCTCCGCCTCTCTGTCCCGGCACTCCCCGACCATGGCATTGGCCACGCCACCGGGCAGAGACACCTGATCCGCCAAGGCCGCAGCCAAGGGGACCAGGGCCTCGTCGGAGGCGTCGGGGTTCGCATCGAGCCAGCGCTCCATGGCGTCGAGGGTCAATACTCCCAGCTCGACACCCGCGGAGCACAGCGACAGATCACCGCCGGCATGTTCGAGGATGGCGGACAGCTCGAGCGCCGCGGCCAGGTCTCGAGCCCCTCCCACGAGATCGCCAGCTTCGCTGCGGCGCACCGCTCGCTCGAGCCGACGCTCCCCCACGAACTCGAGCTGCGTGCCCGCCCGGCGGGCCACAGGCCCACCCGCGAGCTGCAGCCCTCCGCAATCCAGCAGATGGTCGAGGGCGGCCTGGAGTTCCACATCGAGAGCGAGGGAGATGGAGTGGTTGTCGTAGATCTCCACGATGCGCAGCAGATCCTGTAGGCGAAGCTCGGCATCGGAACAGCTGGGCAGGGCCGAGGGCAGGCTGACCAGAGCCGGTGTATCCACAGCGGGCCAGATGCGGGCAGCGCTGTGGGCCGAGATCCAGCAAGCGCCGAGCAACACCAGCACGGGCACCCCCAGGGGCACCGCGATGCGCAGGGTTCGAGCGAGGGTGGAGGGGGCGCTGGGCTCGGACACGGGGGCTCCTGTCGGGCCCACTATGCTACCGCATCACAGGGCGCCGAGGTCCACACCATCGAGCACGAACTCATGTTCTTCGGACTCATCGTACCAGTCCGTCAGGGGGGTGTAGGTCTGGACGTCCACGCTGCTGGCCAGGGGATCGAAGCGCATGATGCGCAGCAGGCCCTGCCCCCCCAAGAGCCGGTCCTGCATGTTGAAGAACAGCTGGTGCACCGTGTTTCCGGGCTCTGCGTCAGTGGCCCGATAAGCCGCCTCGCTGTCGATGTAGTGGCCGTTGAAGGTGAAGCTCAGGTTGGGGTGGTGCTGCAGAGCGTTCCAGATGTGAATGCCCGGCGTGGTCAGGGAGCCGTCCGGCCCCAGGTAGGCGTGGGTGAGCAGGATGGCGCGGTGGTCGGGGTGATCCGTGAGCACGTCGTCGGCCCAGGCCAGCTCTGCATCATCGGGGCCATAGCTCAGGGTGACGATCACCCAGGGCACCCCACCGCCCTCGAAAGTGAACCAGGCGCTGCCCAGGCTGTCGGGCTCGTAGCTCCCCCCGAACCAGGGCTCGTCGCTGACGGCAGAGAGAGGGAAGGTGGCCTCGAACTGGGCGTGCTCGTCGTCGTCGATCTCGTCATGGTTGCCCACGCACACCGCGTAGGGCAGCACGCCCTCGATGAGGTCGAAGCTGCTGCGTGCATTCGCCCACTCGTCGTCGCTGTTTTCGTGGGTGACGTCGCCCTCGTGTAGCAGGAACAGCGTGTTGTGCTCCTGGGCGGTCTCGGCGGCCCATGCCAGCATGTCGTCGAGGATCGTGGGGTAGGCCAGGGTGTAGTACTGGGTGTCAGGCACCACGATGAGCGTGAAGGGCTCGGCCACAGGCGCAGCGCTGTCCGCGGCGCTGTCCGCGGCGGGCGCAGGACAGCCCATCAGGCCTGCGAACAGGACGGTCGGGAACAACCAGCGCATGGGCTAGTCCAACACCGCGCCGCTCAGGCCGGCATCCTCCAGGGTACCTTCACCCCGCAGCTGCTCATCGAAGAACACGGTGGCGTAGTGGCGCAGGGCGGCCTGGGACTCGTCCAGGGGCCAGAAGGCATCGGGGCAGTCGTCCAGCACCAGCTGCGGAGCGTCCTGAGGGCAGCCGTCGGTGGCCAGCGCCACGAGCTGATCGAGCCAGACAGAGTTCACGTCATCCCGGGGGGCCAGCAAGGTCTCCGCGAAGCCGCCCAGATCCAGGTCGCATAGGTTGGTGGGGGACAGGTGACCGGCGCCCGTCAGGGACAGCCAGCGGCCGTCGGGGATGGGGGCGTAGGCTTCCACGCTCTCGGCCACCGGCACGGTGGCGTCGCAGCTGCCCACCGCGTACAGCACGGGCACGTCCCGGGTCAGGCTACCGTTGGTGGTCATGGGCATCAGCGCGGTGAAGCGGGCGTCCACATCTCCGACGCTGGCGGTGGACATGCCCCCGGCACTGTGCCCCGCCAGCCCGACCCCATCCATGTCCAGGCGACCCTCGAAGAAGCCCTCGGCCTGGGTGTTCCAGCGCTCCACCACGTCCAGAGCGTCAGGCAGGTCGTCCTCGCCGGGGTCGTCCAGGTCCACGTTGCAGTCGTCCACCAGGCTGTCGAACAGGCAGGGCAGGATGTCGCCCATCATGCGGCCGGGGTGGTCCGGGGCCACCACCACGTAGCCTCGGGAGGCCAGGTGCTGGACGTAGTCGATGCTCTGGGTGCGGAAGCCCCCAAAGCCATGGGAGAAGAGCACCACGGGCAAGGGCTCCCCGGTGTTGCGCAGCTCCGCGTCCCGCACGGCGTAGCTGTCGATGGGGGGCAGGTCCACGCTGACCAACAGGTCAACGACCGCGGCGGGCACGAAGGGATCGGCATCCACCAGCTCGCCCGTCTGGTCCGCCGTTGCGTCGGTGGCGGGGTACCACACCTCGAGGGTCAGGTCGGACAGCTCGAAGGTCTGCACCCCTACAGGCGCTCCCTGCGCCGCGGGATCGGCGGGCAGCTCGAGGGGTTCGATACTCGGGCCGCAGGCCGTGAAACAAGCCAACATCGAGATCAAGACCGAGCGCATGGGCAGCCTCCACAACGGGGACTCCAAGATAGCGCCCCGCGCGGGTATGCTGCTCCGGCGAGGTGCGAAGATGGCGATCTTTACCGAGGACGAGTACCGCTTTCACGTCGACAGGCCGAGCCTGGACGAGGCCATGGACCGCCTGCCGGTGGTCATGCGCGTCGACCGCCTGCAGGTGCGCTGGATCGGACCGCTGGTGAACCTGGGCCACGACCTGTGGATGGGCGAACTGGCCAACGCCGCCTGGGGCCACATCGAGGGCTGTGGCTGGCAGCGGATCCTGGCCGAAGCCGGCGATCCCCGGGGCTCCGGCGACCGCATCCGCACAGCCTGGGCCAAGGACTTCGGCCGCGCGGCGCGGACCCTGGCCGAGAACGGCAGCCACGCCGGCCCCGAGGGCTGCGCCCACCGCTGGGCGTCATGGCTGGCCTTCGAGATGGGCGACATCCGCGAGATCGTCGAGGCGCGGGCCAAAGCCAAGGGCTGGGATCGCTGACGCGGCCAGTACGTTCGAGGCTTCCATCAGCGTGAGGGGCTAGGATCAACCTGTGATCCTGATCCCCCCCATCTTCTTCTTCGCCTGCTTCGTGGTGACCCTGCTCGCCGCGAAGGCCCAGAGCGGCGGGGTGACGCGCGGGGGCGCGGTGGCCGCGGCGTACATTGCGGGGCTGGCGACGCTGCCCGGGGTCGTGCTGGTCGCGGTGGCCAGCGCCTACGATCTCAGCCCCCTCGAGCTGATGTGCGGGGGCATCCTGGCCCTGATGGTCTTCGCCATGGGCGTGCGCGTGGTCAAGCAGCCCTTCGAGCACGCCGTGCCCATGGACGACCCCACCCTCGAGGCGGCCATCGCCCGCGTAGCCCAGCGCGCCGGGCTGCGCCGCGTCCCCCGGCTGCTGCGCCTGCGCACCCTGGGGGCTCTGCCCGTCTACGGCTGGGTGGCGGTGCTACACGAGCCCGTGGTGATCCTGGCCGACGGCCTGGTGCACCGCCTCGAGCCCGACGAGCACGAGGCCATCCTGGCCCACGAGATCGCCCACGTGCGCACGGGCTCCCTGTGGTGGCTGCAGCTCTCCCTTCCCATGGCCGCCACCATCAGCATGGCCATGCTGTTGTGGGTGGACATGTGGGTGGCCGCGGGCAGCACCTGGGCCTTGTGGGCCTTCCTGGCCCGCATCATCTCCCGCCCCACCGAGCTGCTCTGCGACCGGCGGGCCGCGGCTCTGACCAGCCCCCAGGCCATGATCTCAGGGCTACGCAAGATGCAGGCGGTACACCCCGTCAGAGACCCCGGCTGGCGCTGGACCGTGGCCTGGGCCCTGGCCACTCATCCCCCCACCGAGCTGCGCATCCATGAGCTGGGAGAAGACCGAGGACCCCTGGCCCGACGTCTGCGCCTCACCAGCGCGACTGGATTCGGCATCTGGCTGCTGCTGTACTTGACGGTGTTCTCCACCTGGTGGCTCCTGCCCGGCCTGGACAGCTTCTTCATCGCGGTGACCCTGGGCCTTCTGGGGCTGGGGCTGCAGCTGGCGCCACGCCTGGCCGCGCGGTCCTCGCTACGCCGCCAGCGCCACCTCGTGCCCCCAGGGCTGCCGGGACGGCGCCTGACCCGCGCGGCCTGGTGGCTGTTCATGCTCGGCACCGCCAGCATCCTGGCGAACCAGATGGGGTGGTGGACGGGGCTGGTTTTCCTGGGTGCCCTGGTCTGTTTTGGCCTTGGCGCCCTGCGATCCCGCGGGCTCGTCGCCCTGCGCAAACGGATCAGCACCGAGCTGCAGACCCACAACTTCGGGATCGCCCACCGCATCGGCATGGAGCACCCCCGTCAGCTGAAACGGGACCCTGTGCTGCAGCACAACGTGGCCCTGGCCAGCCTGGCCGCGGGCCACGAACACGACGGGATGGAGGCCCTCGAGGACATCGTGGCCAAGTCCCCCCGTGTCCTCGTGTCCGTCCAGACCCTGGGCTACCTCGAGCTGCACACCAACCCCGCCCGCAGCCTCGAGCTGGGCACTCTGCTGAGCGAGCGTATGCCCGGCGAACCCCACGGCCCCCTGCTCGAAGGATCAGCCCTGCGCCGCCTCGAGCGCCACGAACACGCCGTAGCGGCCCTGGAGCGGGCCCGTGCCACCGACCCCGACGAGCCGGGCATGTTCATCCTGGCCATGGAGCTGGCCATCGACGCGGGCTCACTGGACGAAGCCGAAGCGTGGTCCACCAAGGCTCAGGTCCGCGCCCCCGGCGAGCTCACCCTGCTGCTGGCCCAGGCCCGCTTGGCCATCATCCTGCACCAGCCAGGCGCCGCCCGGGACCACCTGAACCGAGCTCGTGCCGTCATGGTCGACCACCCCCTGTCGTTCCTGGAGTGGCGCCTCGAAGAGCTCGAGGGCGAGCTGTCGGCCGAGGAATAGCCAGTCTTAGGCCTGAGCAGCCGTCTCCGATTCTTCGCCCACCACGGTGGTGGTGGTGGCGAACTCGGGCGGGTTCTCGAGGTGCTTCTTGACCGCGCACTGGGCCGCCACCTTCTCGAGGGTCTTGAGGTAGCGCTGTGGGAAGCTGGGGGGCACCTGAATCTCCAGGGTGACCTTGCCGATCATGTTGGTGAGAGCCCGAGCCTCGTGGTGTTGGATGATGCGGATGTCGTCGGTGGGGATGCCGCGCTGGCGGCAGAACTGCAGCACGTAGATGCCCGCGCAGGTGCCGATGGACCCCAGAAAAAGCAGGAACGGAGAGGGCGCACTGCCGCCACCGCCAGCCTGGGCGGGCTGGTCCGTGGGGATGTGGGTGTCGCCCAGCCGGGCGTCAACACGAAGGCCACCGGGGAAGCTGATTTCCATGTCCATGATGCGTACTCCTGAGGGGGTTTCATGGACATGAGACGGCAGGAGGGCATGCCGTTACGCCTGGGGGGAGCGGAAGTGGCCAAATGTCGACGAGGCCCCCCCGCCCCGTGAGCCAGGCCACATGTCAGGAGAGCCCATGATCGAGCTGCTGCGCACCCGCCGAAGCATCCGCGCCTTCGAAGACCGCCCCCTGAGCCCCGACCAGATCGCATTGCTCGAGGAAGCCTTGCTGCGCTCCCCCACCTCTCGCAACAGCCGCTCCTGGCGCTTCGTGCTGGTGCAGGACGTGCCCACCCGCCAGGCCCTGGCCAAAGCCAAGCCGGGCGGTGGCAAGTTCCTGGCCGACGCCCCCCTGAACATCGTGATCTGCGGCGACCCCGAGCTGTCGGACGTGACCGTCGAAGACTGCGCCATCGCCGGCATGGTCGTTCAGCTCCAGGCCCACGCCATGGGGCTGGGCAGCTGCTGGGCCCAGATCCGCAACCGCCGCCACGATGCCAAAGGCGACGCCAGCAGTTTCGTCCTGCGCCTGCTGCGCCTACCCACCCGCCTCGAAGTGGTGGCCATCATCGCCGTGGGACATCCCGCGGAGCAGAAGCCCGGTTGGCCCGCAGAGCAGCTCGGCTACGACAGGCTGGATCGTCTGAAGGGCTAACCCTCGGCCAGCCACCCATCCCAGCCATCTTCCTGGACCGAGCGGCCGGCGCACCGCTGTCCCAGGGTCACGGCCTCACGCAGATCCGAGCCCGCCAGCCGGTAGACCGTGGTGGCGGCACAGAGCACGTCGCCAGCGCCCAGGGTGCTGCGGACCGGGACGGACTCCGCGGGGATCAGGAGCGTCCCCTTCCCCGACGGCCGCACCAGCACGCCCTCGGCCCCCAGGCTCACCACCAGATCACCCGCCGGGGCTGTCTCCAGGGCATCGGCCAACCCGCCGATCCTCAGATCCGTCACCCGTCGCCAGACGAGGAACTCCTCAAGGTTGCAGAACACGCTGTCCCCGGGCCCCAAGAGGCGGTCCACCACACGGCCCTCATCGAACGACAAGCGGTTCAGGCCCAGGGTGACCGGCACCCCTTGAACCCGGGCCAGCGCCAACCAGGCCACCACCGCGTCGGGGCAGCTCCGCCATAGGGAGCACAGGCCGGTGACCACCACCGCGCCGACCCCATCCAGATCAGCGGGACCCGTGGGCTCACGCAGGTAGGGGTAGCGCTGCGGGTGAGTGGACACGGTGGTCCAGTGGCCGTCGGATGCCACCCGGATCTCCGCCCGCTTGGTCTCGAGCCCCGCCGCAGCGGGCTGCACCCGGAGCTCCACTCCCTGCCTCACCAAGAAGCGCCTCAGGCGCTGGCCCAAGGCGTCGTCCGCCACCTGACCCACCAGGGCTGTGGGCCACCCCAGGCGCGCGGCCACGCTGGCGACCACCAGCCCGTTTCCACCAGGCCGCTCCACGGCTCCGGCGCACGAATCATCCCGCATTCGGTCCACCAGGAAGGGCCCCATCACCAACAGGGTGGGGCGGGTGGCTGCAGGGGCGGTGGGCGAGATGTGCACGCCGCCACCGTCGCACGGAACCCACGGTGCGGCAATGTCCGGGCGTCTAGGGCTCGTAGACTTCGTGGTCCTCCGCCACCTGCTCGTCGCTGGTGTCCCAGCCGTAGGTCCCCGCGATGGGAGCCGCATAGTCACGGGTGAGCAGCCGGGCATTCACGGTGAGCGCATCGCCCGTCGTGGGCAGCGGGAAGCTGTGGCTGGAGGTGGAGCCAGTGCCGAAGCCCAGGCGGTTGTCACTGGCGATATCTACCGCACGGTAGTGAGCGACACCGCGGCTTCCCGCAGCGTCGACCATGATCTTGGCGAAGAGCCAACCCGCGGCGCCGGCCGCGTCTGAACCATCCACCAGGTAGGCGATGTCGCCGGCCTGCAGCGCCGGGGGCGCCGCGTCGAGGGTGACCGAGCCGCCGCTGATGGACACCACTGCGCGCTCGCCAAGCACGTGGGTGATGGGCAGGCCCTTGTCCTGGGCGCTCTTGCCTGCGAAGCTCGCGGTGCCCGGACCCTCGTAGTCATCCCACTCGCCGGTGGGGCGCACGAAGCGCACGGCCGAAGCCTCAGGCTGCGCCGTGACGCCGAAGTCCAGGCTGCTGCCACCCGTCGTGAAGTCCACGCCGTACACGCCCATGGCGCGGTAGCCGCCCACATCGGGCACGGCCTGACCGCCGCTGGCAGCCACGGGCAGGCCGTCTCCATCTGCAGCCTCCACCAGCACGATGAGCTGACGCATGGGGTGGCCCGTGGGAAGCGCGTGACCGCCCCGCCAGTTGTTGGCGCGCACCTCGGCCTCCAAGGCCGTGCCGCCGGCCTCGAGGCTCACCGCCAGGCCGTAGACCTGGTCCTTGGAGAACCACTCGAAGTCGTGGTGGAAGACCTCGCCGCTGGTGCGCAGCCAGCCCTGGTCCACCGAAGGCTCGACGCCGCGCTCGCTGATGTCGTAGGTGCTACTCTCTTCTTCCAGCACCTCCATGTGACAGGTAGCGCAGGTGGTGCCACCGCTGACGCAGGGGCCACGCTCACACTCGGAGAAGGTCTCATTGATGGGCAAGCCATCGGGCCAGCGGGCGGCGTCTACTGGCATGTCATCCCGCAGGGCACCGCGGCTGTACTCGTGGCAGCTCGAGCACCAGGCGGCCTCGCGCATCCCCGGGGCGTAGGAGCCCTTCATGATGGCCACCACCACATCGGGGTAGGGACCGAAGGTGATGGGGTCGAACTCCTGGGAGACCACGGTTGTCTCCTCGCTGGGCCGCTGGAGCTGGATGGAGCCATCGCGACCGGGGGCGCCTCCCGCCACCACAGCTCGGGTCTTGTGGCAAAGATCGCAGGTGACCCCCTCTTCGTAGGCGATGCCCGTGGCGCGGGCGAGGTCGATCTGACCGCCAGGGTTGAAGTCCATGGCGGGGCTGTGGCAGTCACCGCAGCTGCCGAAGGCGTCGAGGTCTCCAGCGTTGTCGGGGTGGTCGCAGGCTTCCCCGCCCTGCTCGCCACAGTCGTCGTGCAGGTAGGGCAGCATGCCGTCGCCGAGGTAGCAGCGCTCCACGGTTCCCCCATCGACCCCGGGTTCTTGGCCCATCGCCATCCAGCCGCCCAAGCTGGCGCAGGTGTCGGCGTCCACCGCGGTTCCGCCGGTGTAGAGGTCCCAGGTGTGGCTGTTGCTGGCCGACCCGTGATGGGGGGAGTCCACCCAGTCATCGGCCTTGGTGGGGTGGCAGTGGCCGCAGTCGGTGGTGTCCATGGACATGGACGTACCGCCAGGCTGGAAGTGGTAGTCGGCGTTATCGTCCGCCGGGTCGGGGAGGGGCCGAATGACGACGATCAGGGTGCCGCTGGGGCCGTTGATGTCGTGAATGTCGGCACCGGAGCTGAGCCAGCCCTCCATGCCCGCCAGCACCCAGCGATCCGTCACACCGTCGTCGTCGA
>Ga0307987_1001551_pt1 | contig 12585 bp, 6 predicted proteins | sample EllFjometagen181_FD_203157 | JGI IMG/M metagenome (GOLD analysis project Ga0307987, IMG submission 203157) | Marine microbial communities from Ellis Fjord, Antarctic Ocean - #181 | ecosystem: Environmental > Aquatic > Marine > Unclassified | place: Southern Ocean | collected 2014-10-08 | reverse complement strand
CCTACGAGTTCTGGGGCATCGCCTGGCTCACCTACGATCCCTACGAGTACGGCTGGCACAGGTACATCGCGCAGTCCAGCGGCCCTGGCTCCTCCTTCTTTGTGCGCTACCCCAACGGCGATGGCTTCCTGATCTACCCAGGCGGCCCCGTTGGGCACGACGGCATCGTCTCCAGCATCCGAGTCGAAGCCGCGCGGGATGGGGTTGAGGACTACGAGTACCTCAGCCTGGCAAAGGCGTTGGCGACCAAGCACAACGATGCAGGAGCATTGGCTCTGCTAGAGGAAGCCAAGACCCTCGCCGTCATCCCCAATCCGGGCGGGCGCTACTCCAGCCGCATCCTGCCCGACCCGGAGGCGGTGCCAGCCCTGCGGCGGCGTCTTGCCAGCGCCATTCTGCGGCTGGGGGCGAAGACACGACGGTAAGTACCGCCTGTCCCGCCTACACCTGTCCCGCCTCCTCGCGGGCCAGTTGCACCCAACGGGCCAGGCGGGCGGGATCGTTGTTGATGGTATGCACGTCCTTCATGATGATCTCGGTCGCGCAGCCATGCTGGGCAGTCACGTCCAATGTGGCCCGCAGGTCGCGCCGGATCTCGGCCTCGTCGAAGCGCCCGGTGCTGATCAGCGTGGGATTGGGCTTGCGGGAATAGACGTAGTCCTTCCCCAGGCACGCCCCCATGGTCTCTTGATCGCAGAGCGGTGCCACCGATACAGAGCGCAAGTGGGGCATCTGGCGCACCACGTCCCAGCGGGTGTTCACTGGCTCGCAACAGCCATAGTAGACCAAGCCGAACATCTCACCGATGGCCTTCTGGTACGGGAAGATGAACTCCTCAAACTGCTCGGGCCCGACCCCTACCGTCTCCTGGCTTTCCAGCAGCACCCACTGATGCCGTTGCCCCACGGGCTGTCCCGGCAACCAGTCACCCCCAGGCAGGTCGGAGACGTAGCCACAGCTGCCCGAGCCCACGTAGTCGTCCTCGTGGTTCAGCGTCAGCAATCCCTCCGCCTCCAGCCAAGCTGCATGAGCCAAGTGATCGTCGCGAAGGAAGGCCATGATGCGGTGCAGGCCCTCGGGGTCGTCGTACATGAAGAGCATGAGATTGGTCAAGCCGATGAAATCAATGGCCCGGAGCGTCAGGCCCATGCTCCACCAGTGGGAACCACGAATGCGCACGTCCAACACGTCCCCGATCAGTTCTGCCAGAGCATCCCGCCGGTCGTAGGTCGCCTGCCGGTTGACGGAGAAGGTCCGGGGCTTCAGCAGGTGGATGTCCCGCGCAATATCGGTGATCGGGGCGTCCCAGGACTTGGCATTCAGAATCCCTTCGTCGTGGACCTCATGGATTTCCTTGTCGACCCCATATCCGGTGCCTTGTACTGCCCAGCCCACGTTCATGTTGGGTTCGATCACATGGTCGTCCCGTAGCTCCTCGAAGAGCCAAATCTTGAGCCGCAACGCCCCTTCGATGCCCCGTGCTGTTGGGTCGCCGCAGACGAGCTCGGGGGTGAAGGGCTTCAGGGGGTCACGTATCCCCCCATGCTCGGCCAGGACCATGGGGCGCACGGGCTTCAAATCGTGCATGGCCCGCCAGGATTCACGGCGTTCGCAGTTGATGGGATCGACCGCGATCTCGGCGACCCGTTCGGCAAGGCGGTGGATCGTCTCTCGGTCTTCCGGCGAAGCACTGCTCATTTCTTGATACCTTCGGAGTAGGCCTGCCATAGTTTCTCGGCGAAGTCGGCGTTGTCGGCCCCCTGCCCCCAGACGAAGACGCGGCGCTCAACACTGCCCGCCGTCCCCAGACCAATCTGGCCCCGGTGGGCGCCGCTGTCCCAGTAGGTGAACCCCTGGGCTGGGGTGAGGGCGAAACAGGCACTGCGGTAGGTCGGACCGAAGGCAGCGAACCACTGGGGGCTCCCCTTGAAGCCGAAATCCTCGTTTTCGCCCACGCCATCCATCGTCACTTGGGTGCCGCTCCCGTTCACGGCGATGCCATCCACGGTATACATGGTCCGCGTCAGCAGACCACGGTGTGGAGTGCTGGTGGAGATCACCTCGAAACGGTCCGCGTAGAAGACGAAGCGGCGGGTCATCAGGAAATCGCCCTTCAGGGTCTTGGCCACGCGGAACACGGCGCGCACGGGACCGTTGTGCATGAGGGTGAAGTCGGTGATCTCACCCTCTTCAGAGGACCAGCCGGTTTCCTTTGAGGACTCCAGGATGGAGGATACGACGACCAGTTCGCTGCCGTCGGGTTGGCGAATGGCGATCTCGGCCAGGGTCCCGTGATGCAACGCGAGCGAATAGGTCCCGAATACCAGCCGCGAACCGTCCTCGGCCACGGTGAAGCGGGAGATGGGTGGGTAGACCCCGTCCCGCGTCCCCTTTGGCATGGCGAGCACCTCCGCCTGGGCGTTCCCGGCAGGCACCCCGCCGGGCAGCACGAACACCAGGGTTCCCTTCCCCCCTTCGCCCTCCTCGAACTGAGCTGCCGTGGCAGCGCCGTTGGCGAAGAGGATGCGCAGATTCTCCGGATCAGCGCCGCCAGGCAGCGGCAGCGTCATCTCCATCGGCATGCCCTTGGCATCACCTGCCGGCACCAGGAAACCCAGTGTCTGCCGGATGGGGAAGGCTTCGGGAACCGTGGGGTTGCGGAAGGACTCCGCCCGCGTTGCGGGACCGGTCTGCGTGAGCTCCGCGCCGGAGACTGTCGCCACGATGCGCCGGTCGCCATCGGCGCGAGCCGACGGCAGCATGGCCTCGTAGGTCACGTCGGCACCCGGTGCCAGGCGGCGGACCTGCTTCTCCAGGAGCACGGGGCCGCTCAGGCCATCAAGCTGGATTCTCAGCGTTGCCTTCCTGGCCGGTGCCAATCCCAGGTTCTTCACCTTGACCTCGATCCGGATCTGTTCTGCTTTCCCTCCGGTGCCGGTCAGCTTCAGGTCGCTCACCACGACGTCCGGCGCAGCCGCCGCCTTCCCCACCAACAGCGCATAGCTCGCGGCTTCGTCACCTGCCCGCAATGACACCTTGCCGTCGCGGACGTCGGGGCCCCGACGCAGGGCCGTGCCCTTGTCATCAAGGAACAGAACCGCTGCTGGCTGGCGCCGCCAGGAGGTGCTGTAAGCAGCCAAATCCAGCACCAGGCTCGATCCCGGCTGGAGGGAAATACGCGCGCCGGTCCCGTCCCGATCCAGACAGACCTTGCCAGCAGCAACAATGCCTGCTTGGCGCAGCTCTCCCGCAGGCCGTTCGGCCAACAGGAAGCTCTTGGTGCGGATGTAGACCTCGCGTTCGTCGTTCGCACCGCCCGTGCGGACGCGCCATTGCTCGATCTTCGGCCCCGTCACATAGAAGTCATTGGTGCCCAGTGCGAGCTCGCGGCCTGCCGCCTTCAGAGCGTACGGTTCGTCCCCGAAATTGACCGTGCAGACCGTGCCATCAGCGAAGGTGCTGCGCTGGACTTTGCGATCCGGGCTCAGGAACTCATGCGCGGTCATCTCCTGATCGGCAATAGCCTCGTGCAACTTGCAGGTCTGGCGGTAGATCGCGATCATCAACTGCCGCTCGGCGGGCTTGTTCCAGTGCAGACCGTGACCGTTCGTCCACATCATCGGCGGCGTGCCGTAAAGCACATTCATGGCCGTCTTGCGGTCGGTGATCTCGGGAGCCACGTCGTGCAGGTAGTCGTTCGTGGCACCCCAGTACCAGTAGTTGACCACGCAGTCATGGAAGACCAGCTCGAACATGGGCACGCGGAAAGTGGGATCAATGCCGTACTTGAGGTACCGCTCGCCCACTTCGTCGCGGCTCACCACATCGCGCAGATATCCGGCAGGCCAGGTGTAGGTGCCACCCCCCATCATGCCCTCGTGGTAGTCCAGATAGGGGACATCGTAGAAGCGGCCATGCTCACCGCCAGCCACCAAGCCCAGTTCATCGCCCACGTAGGCACAAAGTTGCTGGCGGTTGGCCTGATCCTGCTTGCGGTCGCAGGGATGCAACGGCGAGTAGCACTCCTTGAGGCCCGTGGCCGTGGTCACGTCCAGGAAGCGGGTGTTGTAGGGGTAGGTTTCGAGCACCTTGGGGATCACAACCCGCGCGCATTTGGTCATCACGCCGGTGCATTGCTTCATATAGGTGTGGATGGGCTTCATGTCCTTGTCGCGGGTGATCCAGGCGGTCATGAACTCGCCATCGGCCTTGACCACGGCGTGTTCCTTCACCGGGGCCTTGGCGCGGGCGATGGTCGGGGAATCGTTGATGTCCTCGTAGTTGTCGTACTCGCCCACCAGCCAGCCTTGCTCGGCAATCTGGGCCATGTCCTCGGGGTTGGGACGACCGTTAAGCAGGCCATGGGTCATGCCCGCCGCCTTGGCTTCCTGCGCGAACCGGGGACTGCCACCCCACCAGTTCACCGCGCCGAAGAGCTTGCGCACATTCGGCTTCGTCTTCGCCTTCTCGGTGAAGGTGCGAATCAGCCCCTGCGCCTTGGCCAGCTCACGGTAGATCTTGCAGGCGGTCACATGCCCGCCCTTGGCGAAGAAAGCCAGCCGGCCGCGCCGATCCTGCCCCCAGAAGCCCTTGGCGGGATACCAGCGGAAGCCAGGGAAGCCCAGTTTCTCCGCATCCTCACTGCGCGTCTGCATCTGCACCGCCCCATCCCATGGGGTCAGCAACATGGTGGAGAGCCCCTTCTGTCCATCGGTCACCACCAGGAATGGCAGATCCCCGCCCCCCATGCAGAAGCGCTTGTTCCTGCAGAATTTGTCCCCCACGGGCAGATAGCGACCGTTGGTGTAGTTGGCCACGCCGACGAAGTAGGTCTCCGGTTCGGTCGGGTAGAGCGCCGTGGGGTAGCTGAGGGCCTTCAGCGGCGTCCCGGCCCCGGCCAGACACGCCAAGCCCACATCCAGGAACGCCTCGTCGCCCACCAGCTGCAACGTCACCTGCAACGGCACTTCCACAGTCTGCCCGCGCCGGGCCAAGCACTTGTAGGTCAAGCTGTTCGGCTCCTTGCCCGCCTTCATCTCCGAGACCCGGCCACCGACCGCGTTGGCGCTGCGGTCATTCTCTCTGGTGCGGGCTGGCGCGTTGCCCTCGCCATCGGCCAGCACGGCCACGGAGAACGTGGCGGGCGCCGAATGGGTCCAGGAACGGGGAGAGTAGCTCTGCCGCTCCCGCTTCACTGGCGCGCCTGGGGCCGGGTCCGCATCGTTCAACCCGAGCGCGAAACTGAAACGCATCCCGCCAACCGCATCCTTGAGCACGGGGAAATGGCGCAGAGGCATGGCCACCTCCAATTCGTAGCCGGGGAGGTGCTCTTCCGTGATCATCCGCAACGCCACTTGGGTGTCCGCAAAGGGCTCGCCGCGTGGATTCACCGCCACTTCCTTGCCGGCGGGGGCCAGGTGGAGGCCGACCTGCACGGAATCCACCCAGAACTCCACGGAGTCCGACTCCCACCACTCGGTCGTGCCCTCGCCGCCGAACGCCACATGGTCATCACGGATGCGGATATAGAGGTACAGCATCTCGTCGTCCCACATGAGCTTGGCCCCACCGGAGCAATTGGCTTCGCCATTCTCCCCCATCCAAGGCAGCCAGACGTAGTCCTCGTGCGGGACGGACGCCCAGTCGGCGGGATCTCCGTCGATGACGACCTTCCTCGCGGCCCGACGGGCACGGACTTGATCCTTGTTCGCTCCCTGCTTGGCGGGGTCCTCCTGCGTCCAGGTCGTGCCGGATGTCTTGTCCAGAACGGTCAAGTGCGCATTCTCCTCGACCACGGTCACCTTCAGGGCGGGATTCTCCAGCACCCAGTTCCCGTCGGCACGGGTCACGTTGGCCTGGACAGCTGGCAACAGGACGAGAAGCAGGCAGGAAAGCAGCAGGTTCTTCATGGCGGAGTCCTCACGTGGTGGAAGGCGCAATGCCACTTCATACCGCACACACGCCCGCCATGCAAACTGCAACCCACAACTCGTGCCGGAGTTGACAGCAAGCCGCTGAGAGTGTCCTGTAACTCACCAACGGGAGACTGCCGCAGCATGGATGAAACCAAACAGCCTGGGACCACGAAGAACGCGCCGCGCAACTGGCTTGCTCGCCTGTTCGCGCCGCGGCTCAACCAGTGGTTTCTGCCGCGCCTGTTGCTTGTCGCCCTCTGCGCCTACGGCTTCTTCGGGTACGTCTGCATTCCGGCCGTAGCCAACGGCAAGAGCATGGAACCCACCTATCTCGATGGTGCCGTCCTGTTCTGCTGGTGTCCGAAGGCCTGGTTCGGCACGTTGGAGCGGGGGGATGTGGTCATGGTACGCATGGCCGGCACCAAGGTCATGCTGCTCAAGAGAATCGTCGCCTTTGCCGGAGAGACCGTGGCATTTGAGCAGGGCAAGCTCGTGGTGGACGGCAAGGTGCTGGATGAACCATACATCACGACCGACTGCAACTGGGATCTGCCCCCGCGAAGCGTGCCCCCAGGACACGTGTATGTGGTCGGCGACAACCGCACCATGCCCGAAAAGCAACATGTGTTTGGTAAGACAGCCAGGAAACGAATCGTAGGGAGTCCTCTCTGGTGAAAAAGCTCAGTTCGACCGTCATGGTTCTGCTCGCCTTCGCTCTGGCCGGGTACGTCTGGTGGAGGATGCGCCCCAATCAGGACCGGGCCATCGTCAAACGCATCGAGGATCTCGCGGAACGCGTCACCAAGCCCACTGGCGAGACCAATTCCGTCATGGCCCTCAAGATGAGCGGACTCGCCGGGCTCTTCGCGGACGAGCTCGCCATCGATATAGAGCCCGTGGAGGGCTTCGCCATCGACAACAAAGTGGGCGGCGACGAACTCGCCAGCCTCATCGCCCAGGTCCGAACCATGTTCTCGCAACTGACTCTCACCTGCCATGACATCAGCGTGGCCCACGAGGTCCCCGACGAGGCCAGCGCCACCTTCACCGCGCGACTTGAGGGAACCCCGAAGGGCGACACCCGCCAGACCGAAACCCGTGAGGTCCACGCCCAACTCCGCAAGATCGACGGCAAATGGCGCTTCACCGCCTTCCGAGACGAAGCCGTGCTGGTGAAGTAGGGGCTCATGTGCATTTGGTGTCAAACGTAGAGTATTCGTGACGCTTTCAGAAGAGGGTGTTCCATCGCGGAGCCATGGAGGGTTCGCGGCCTCGCGAACACGGCGCAGAGCGCCGGGGGACCATCGCCCGGCGAACAGCCATGCTGTGGATTGGCAATCTCCTGGGACGGGTGTTCGCGAGGCCGCAGACGCTCCAAACCGGCCCTCAACCATGGCCCTCCCCCGTCGCTGAAGCATCCCTCGCAGGCTCATCGAGCCAGCGACTACTCCGCCAGCAGACAGGGCATCAGCCCCTCGGATCACTCAACCGGGACGAACTGCAGATAGTCCAGGTTGAGGCCGAGGCCGTCGATGTTGGTCATGCGGATGGCGTGGGGGCCAGCGGTTAGGTGCCATTCGAGGGGCTTGCCCTTCGCATCGCGCAGGAGGGTGTGGCCCCAATCGTTGGTGGTACCACCGAACCCGCCGGTGGAGAGAAACGACACCGAACCAGCGTCTTTGCCATCGATCTGGATCTTGCGGACAGCGCCATCCGGGGTGCAGTAGCGAATGACGAGGCGGTACCTGCCGGTACGCGGGACCTTTGCCTGCCATTCCAGCCAGTGGTCCTTGCTGTCCCAGTGGGAGATGGCTTTGCCGGAGGCCCCCGCTTTGTCGGTTCGGATCTTGACCTGGCCACCGCCCTGCCCTGCGATGGTCTCGGCCTCGCAGGTGGGCGGACCGGGTACGGGCACATCGGCGACGACGAAATCCGCAGTCGTCCGGAGGGGCTTGCCCGTGGCCTGTAACGTGGCGGCGAGAGCGATGTGCCCGCGTACTTCCTGGATGCCGGTGCCAGCCGGAACGGTGACCGTGAAGGGGACGGCGACCAAGCCACCGGCCGGGACGGCCACCGGGTCACGGCTGATGGCGACGGTCGCCTTGCCGGTTGCCCCCAGCGACAGACGCCCACGGAGTGGCTCTCCGACGGCGGCCTGGACGACGAGTTGGCCGTTGGTCGAGCCGCCGGGCTCGAGAACCGGCGGCAGACCGATGAACGCGAGGGAGGCGGTCTCGGCGGAGATGCAGGTACTGAGCATGGGCGAGCCCCAGTAGCCCATGGCAGCCACGGCCACATCGATGCGGTAGATGGGATCCTGCATCAGGCAGGCCCGGCGGTCGGTGGCAGGGATGGTGGTGGAGTAGATGCGCATCTCGCCGGGCGACGACATGATGATCTCCTCGCGCCAGTCGCCAAGCACATCGGCCACGGTGATGAATCGACCGCCCACTGTCGGCGGATGAATGGCGCCCTGGAAGTCCCGGATGCGCGAGCCTTGGATCACCTCCCGTTGGGGATCAGCATCCCAGTAGGCGTTCGAGGACACGGAACCAATTCGGCCCTTGGCAAGGATTTCGCCGCTTGCTGAGTAGTACCAGCCCTGGGCGTACTTGCGCTCGTGGTCGATGTCCGCCGCATAGCACTCCAGGCCTGGATGGCGGGGATCGATGTCGGCGCACATGCCCTTGGTGCCCACGTGGTTGGTCGCCTCCTCAAGCCCCCAGATCACCTTGCCGGTCTTGGCCTCGACCAGACAGAGCGCGTGGTTCTTGCGCGGCGGCTCGATGCCATAAAAGATCTCCAGGCCAGGCCGGGACGGATCGATGTCGCCCACGAAACAGTAGTCTGGATGCCCATAGCCAGTGGACCAGAGGCCCACGCCATTGTCGTCGATCACGGCCGAGCCGATGATGACCTCGTCGCGCCCATCACCGTCCACGTCCGCCGCGTGCATGATGTGCGCGCCCTGGGCTCGGTAGAGCCGGCCATCTTCGCGATTGTCGTACTCCCACAGCTTGCGCAGGGCACCCTTGTGGAACTCGTAGGCGACCAGGCGAATGACCGTGTAGGTGCCGCGCGCGACGATTAGGCACGGCGTCTTGCCGTCCAGATAGGCGACGCAAATCTGATTGCGACTGGAGAGGTTGTAGTTGTAGACATCGCCTCGGGCCTTACGGGAAAGCCAGGGGGCCTTCGCCAGCTCCTTGCCGGTGGCACCATCCCAGATGGTGACATACTCTGGGCCCTTCTCCACGCGTCCGTCCTCGCCGCGCGGATCGCCCTCCCCCGTCTTGGCCGCGACTTCCGCGCGACCATCGCCATCGAGGTCGAAGACGATATAGGGCGAGTACCAGATGCCCCGCTCGATGGACCAGCCAAGATCTTGCTTCCAGAGCTGTTTGCCCGCGTGATTGATGGCCGTGAGCTTGTAGGTGTTCGGGCTGGGGGTCCACCAGGTCGAGCCGGGATCGATGTTGTCGTGGGGCGACTTGATCACATAGTCGTAGCGCCCATCGCCGTCCAGATCCCCGATCCCGACCTTCTGGAAGGTCTCCTTCTCGCCGAGCTTGAAGGTGAGGCAATCCACCGGGTCCGTGCCGGGCTCGACCTTGGCGGGTTGGGATGCGGGGCCTTCGCCAGCGGGAGTCACTAGGCGGACCGTGTATTCACAGGCCACGCCAGCAGGGGCGTTGCGGTCCACGAAGTCGGTGGTCTCACGGATCGGCTGGTCGTTGAGTGCAGCCGTCTTGCCGTTCACCGTGCGGTAGACGTTGAACATGCTGCCGGGCGCATCAGCCTTCAGCAGACGCCAGCCGACGTAGACGGTGGTTGCATCTCGCCGGAGCGCCACCACGGCCCGGCCCAGCGGTTCGCGGACGCGCTTGGTGGCATAGCCCTTGATTGGCGGCTTGTTCTGCTTGGGCCACAGGGGACTGAAGATCAGCGTGTCGTAGTAACATGGGCCCTTGTTGCCAGGGTCGGCATAGCGATCATCCACCCACAGCTCGAAGGTACCGTCGGTGACCGCCACCTTGCCGATGTAGGTATCGGCCGAGCTCTTGGGCTCCCAGGTCTTGCCGTCGCGGGATACCGCCAAGGTGCGCCCCAGTTTGACCGAGACCTCATAGGTACCCAGTGGGATGCCGGTGATGCGGGTGTGCAGAGGCGGCGCGCCTTCCTCTGGCGTCGCCCGATCCTCCTTGACCGGTGGTGACTGCAGCACGATCCCCTTCGACCACTTGCGCATGGCATCGGAATCCGTGCTCCAGAGGTTCCACTTGTCCTCGCTCAGCGTGTCCTTCTGCCAGGCATCCTTGGGCCCCGTCCAATCCTCGGTCTCGAAGACGAGAGTCTGTGGGACACCCTCGATGGTCTGGGCACTGACGAAGGGGATGGCGGCCAGCAAGGCAACGGCGAAGACGCACGCGCGGGGAAGGCATTTCGCGGTCATTGGCATGGCTCCTGGTGTGGTGTGGTTACCGGAATGTAGCGTGTGCCCTGAACCTGTCCACGGTGCGCGGCTTGCCTGTGCCCCACGTTCACGGCACTGTATGGAAACCGCAAAGGAGTGCCCCCATGGCCACGCAAGTCCAATACGAACTCATGTATGGCAGAGATGCCATTGCCGCCGTCCGGAAGTGCCCCGTGGGGTTCCTGCCGATTGGCTGTCTGGAGCGGCACGGCGACCACCTGCCCATGGGGTTGGATGTGCTCAAGGCCCATCGCGTGTGCTGCACTGCAGCCCGCCAGATCGGAGGCGTCGTCTTCCCGCCCCACTACTACTCGGGCATTCACCAGATGACGCCGGAGCGCATCGCCAAGCACACGGGCCAGTGGGGCAACATCTACACCGACGCCAGCGCCAAGCAGAACCTGACCGATCTCGTCTGCCAGTTCCGCACGGTCGGCATCCAGGTGCTGGTGCTCTACACCGGCCACTACCCCAAGTGCCAAGTCGATATGGTCAAGGAAATCGAGCAGGAGTTTGCCGACGACCAGGACATCGCGGTGATCGCCTTTGCCGAGCGGATGATCCTCGAAGGCGATCACGCGGGGATCAGCGAGACCTCCTTCATGCTCCACCTCAACCCCGATTTGGTGCACATGGACCGCATCGGCCAGGAGAACTACCAGGACCACGGCTGGGGCGACCACAACACCCCAGAAAAGGCCACGTCGGCGCAGGGCCAGGCGGAGACGGCAGCCGTCATCGCCCACCTAGAACAGCGCATCGCCCAAGCCTTGACCTAGGGCCGGGAGCGCTGGCTTCCAGCCGGCACTCCTCTCCCGGCTTTCCTCCCTCAGGGCAACGTGAGAAGCCCGCCCGCCCCCCTACTCAAGCCTATGCTCGACAAAGCCTGTCGTTACTGACTTGAACCTGTTCCCGTCCAGGGAAATGCCACCCTCAAAGCCCAGTCCTGTTGAGAGGATAGTATACGCGTTCGGCTTGGTGTTCTTGATGGAGCAATTGGCCTTGGGGCCAGCCAGGCACCCTACGTCCAGCTTTCCTGAGAAGAGATTCCTGTCTACCGCAGAGATCTGCGAGCAGTAGACGTATACCCCCGTATGCCGGCCAGGTCTTCTTGTATCGCCAAATGTGAACTCATTGTCCTCGAACAGGTTGTTCCCGCCCGCATACCACAAGGAAATCCCGGTGTTGGGATTCAATCCGGAATTCCCCTTGAACAGGTTGTTGTTTGCGCCGTAGAACGCGCCGATTGCCGCACTTGCCCCATGGATCGTGTTTCCGAGCACCTGGTTCTCGAACGATGTGGCATGAATATAGATGCCGCCTTCGTTACTCCTGAGATTGCTCAAACAACTGACGGCATTGCCTTGGATTAGGTTCTTCTTCGAATACATCATGATCAGGATCGCGCAATCTCCGCCTTTGACGAAGGTAACCTGATTGCCAACTACTCGGTTCTCCGAACTGAAGTTCGATATGTTGATTGCATACTTCCCTGAATTCCGGATCCTGCACTTCTCGACTACGCAGCGAAATGCATAGTGCACCAGGTGAATCCCGCCTGCCCCCTTGGTTGTCTCGATGTTGAGATTCCGGAACTGCGCCCGGAATGGTTGCTCAAAAACAATTGCATGGCCCTTCTCTGCATGGTTGACAATGCTCAGGTCATGGACACGAATGTCCCGAGCGCCCACATGGTTGCCAACCACGGTGCCAGGGAGATACCCAGAATCCAGTTCGCGATCGATTGTGATCTTGTTCTCTTCTCTCGCCACAACTCTCGCAATCTGGGCCTTGGCCAGCACGTCCTTGCTGCCGTTCAGATAGGCAGCGGTGTCTTGGCCTTTCGACATCTTCTCCAGAATGGTCCAGGTGTCCTTCCGATTGTTTGATATGAAAATCCAGTCCCCAGCGTTGAATTCATCCTCTGTCTTCACCAAGAAAGACACTGCCCCCTTCTGCACTGCCTTCTTCAACACACCTCGTCTGACCTTCCCCGCAATTCTCTCGTTGTTGTAGTTGCGGGTGTAGTAGAAGTGCTTGTTCCCATTCTTCAGCGCCCGTATCTTCCCCTTTGGGAAATCGAGGACACTCTTCTCCCCTTCCCCAAAGAGAACCGCGTTCGACCCCAGCCACAGATCGCCGGCGAGCAGGTACTTCCCCGCCGGGACGAAGCAGGCCTTCTGTGCCTGCGTGGCA
>Ga0307987_1001550_pt1 | contig 12586 bp, 7 predicted proteins | sample EllFjometagen181_FD_203157 | JGI IMG/M metagenome (GOLD analysis project Ga0307987, IMG submission 203157) | Marine microbial communities from Ellis Fjord, Antarctic Ocean - #181 | ecosystem: Environmental > Aquatic > Marine > Unclassified | place: Southern Ocean | collected 2014-10-08 | reverse complement strand
GACATACTCGATGACGGAAAGACAGGCAACGACATCCGTTGCGTCTGGAGCGTCACGAGCGGCTTGAATCCTGTTCGTTTGGAAAATGAAAACACACCCGACGCCGCCGTCATATTGACCGGCGCCGGAACATACGTCCTCACGCTGACCGCGACCGACGGCGTGCTCACAGGGACAGATTCAATGACGATCATCGTTGAACCGTTTTCTGCGAGAGTCTTTCGGTCTTTTGCACCGGTGGAGGATGCGTATATCGAAGGCGAATCGACGCTCAACGATCAGCATTTGAAGGTCGAAGGAACTCGCCGCGTCGCTTACCTCAAGTTCAACGTCGAAGGACTGCCGTCACGAATCCTTGACGTCCAACTCCGACTGACCGAAGGCGGCGACGTTGGCGGCGGAACGCTCCGCGTCTATCGTGGTTCGCATAACGATTGGACGGGCGCAACGCTTCAAGCCTCTTCCGCTCCCGAGCGCGGCGAGATTCTGGGTGAGCGATCCGGTTCCGTCGGAGACGGCGAAACGATCACGATCCCTGTCGCGAATCTCATCACGGGCGTCGACGGTACGTACACGGTCGTTGTCACGTTAGACGGCAACGACGTCTGGTTCGGATCGAGCGAAAGCGACGCCGGCCCGAAGTTGATCATTACGGCCGAAGAGCTGGAAGACGGCGACGGTTCGTTTGAGAATGTCGCATTGGCGACCGTCCCGTCAGTTATTGCTGTTACTCCGACTCCCGCGCAGCCGCAGGCGTCCGCGTTCGCTTTCAAGTACGATCCGACCGGTGCGAGCCAAGTTCACGTTCAAACGGACGACATCGTCTGCGTCGAGGCGGAAGATTTCGATTTCGTGGATCGTGAAGACCATCGAAACTGGTATTTGACGACCGCTGACCAGACGCCCGACGTCACGCCTGATCCCGATCCGAACCACTCGGAAGGGGCTGGCGGCGGAACCTATCTTGAGATTCTCCCCGACACGCGTGTCACGCACGCTGATCCTTTGGTCAACGGCGTCAGCTTCTCGAACACGCCGGGCCAGTGCAGCGTCCTGTACTATCCGGTCATGATCGAGACGCCGGGTCGCTACTACGTCTGGGTGCGGATCTGCTGCACCGGCGCAGAAGACAACGGACTGCACGTCGGACTCGACGGCGAGTGGCCTGAGTCGGGAGCTCGAATGCAGTGGACCGGTCAGTACGGCCTATGGCAATGGGATTCGCGCCAACGAACGGAGCAGGTCCATACCGGCGTATTGGGGCAGATCTGGCTTGATATTGAAGAGCCCGGCCTCCATACGATCATGTTCTCGATGCGTGAGGACGGATTCGAGTTCGATCGCTGGCTGCTGACGCCGGAGCAAGCTCCCATGCCGAGTAAGAACGGCGAGATGGGGCCCGCCGCGAGCCCTGTCGTTGAACGTTAATTGAGGCCGACGCATCAGCATGCAGACGCGAATTGGAGGCGTTCGCCCCGTCCCCCTGTCGAAGCTCGCACGGAGAAGATCATGAAACGGTTCACATGTCTACCACTCTGTGTCTTGGCGATCACTGCTGCTTGTTCTTTCGCTCAAGATCGCGGCATCATCAACACGGCGGAAAGTCCTCACGTCGTGCTACGAAGCGTCGATATCGGCGACTGCCGATGGACGTCCGGCTTCTGGGGCGACAAGTTCGAGCTCTGCGAAGAGGTCATGGTCCCCCACATGGGTTCTCTCCTCCAGGGGGATGTCGGCCACGCCTACAATAACTTCAAGATCGCTGCCGAACTCATCAAAGGCGAACATCAGGGCATGCATTGGCATGACGGGGATTTCTACAAGTGGATGGAAGCCGCGACGTACGTTTATGCCGCCAACGGGGATCCAACAATTCTCCACGAGTTGGATGAATGCATCGAGGTCATTGGAGCGGCCCAAGAAGACGACGGCTATCTCTCGACGCAAGTCCAACTCAAAGGGCTGGGACGTTGGACGAACCGCCAGCATCATGAACTCTACAACAGCGGGCACCTCTTGACCTCCGCCTGCATCCACCATCGCGTGACTGGGCAGAGAAACTTCCTCGACATCGCGATCAAGCATGCCGACTATCTGTACGAAACGTTTGAACCGCAGCCGCAGGAGTTGGCGCGCTTTGGATTCAATCAAACTCAGATCACCGGTTTGGTTGAACTCTACCGCACGACGCGCAACAAAGAGTATCTCCATCTGGCTGAAATATTCATCAATATGCGGGGGCGAAATCGACCCGAGCCGGATGCGACCGCGAATTCCAGAAGTATGGGCGACATGGTCCAGGAACGCACGCCGCTGCGACGTGAGACGGAAGCGGTCGGTCACGCCGTTCTCGCCTTGTACTACTACGCCGGAGCGGCGGACGTGTACGCGGAAACGGGAGAGCAGGCGTTGCTGAACCCGCTCGACCGAATCTGGGACAATATCGTGAATCAAAAAATGTACGTGACCGGCGCTTGCGGACAGACACATCATGGGGCGTCTTCCCAGACGGATTTGGTGCACGAGGCGTTCATCGGCGAATACATGATGCCCAACCTAACGGCGTATAACGAAACGTGTGCGAACATTTGCAACGCCATGTTCAGTTACCGTTTGTTGGGGATCCATGGAGAGGCGAAGTACGCCGACGTTATGGAACTCGTCCTCTACAACAGCGCTCTCTCGGGAATCAGCACTGAGGGAACGCACTATTTTTACACGAATCCGCTACGAAGAACGCATGAGCATGAGATGGATACGACGGACCAGCGAACCCGAGAGCCGTATATCCCCTGCTTCTGCTGTCCGCCGAACCTTGTGCGAACGATCGCGAAATCCTCAGGCTGGGCCTACAGTCTCTCCGAGAACGGAGTCGTAGTGAACCTGTACGGCGAAAACGTGCTGGATACGCAACTGCAAGACGGTTCGACGATTCAGCTTACCCAAGAGACGCAATACCCTTGGGACGGAGAAATCACGATCACAATGGACGAATGTAAAGCGGGGCCGTTCGACATGATGTTGCGCATCCCCGGCTGGGCGAACGACGCGACAATCCTCGTGAACGGGGAAGCGGTTGGCATCGAAAATGAACCGGGAACCTACGCCGTGATTAATCGTGCCTGGAAGCAGGGCGACGTCATTTCGCTCGACATTCCCATGGACGTCCAACTGTTGGAAGGGCATCCGCTCATCGAAGAAGTCCGTAACCAGGCGGCGATCAAACGCGGTCCCGTCGTTTACTGTATCGAAACGCCCGATCTTCCGGAGGATACAGGCATCTTGGACGTCTACCTCCCATCGGACATTGAATTGGCGTCGGAATATCGCCCCGACTTCTTAGGTGGACTTGCGACGATCTCAGGGGAAGTGTTGATTCGTACATCTGAACAAGAAGGCATGTATCGTCCAATGACGGCCCCGGAATGGAAATCCATAGATACGACATTCGTTCCTTATTTCGCCTGGAGCAATCGGGGCGAAGCGGAAATGACGGTTTGGATTCCGATCGTTTGGGAGTAAGTCATTATGTATATCAAGTCGCTTCTTGTCGTTGTATGTCTGATTGCGTCGGCTTCCGCTGTTGAGGCTGCCGATCAACCCAACATTCTCTTCATCGCGATTGACGATCTTCGTCCGGAACTCGGGTGCTACGGATCGGAGATCGCCATCACCCCGAACCTTGACTCGCTGGCCGGAGACGGACTGCTTTTCAATCGTGCGTACTGCCAACAGGCGATTTGCGGTCCGTCGCGGGCCAGCCTCTTAACGGGAGCCCGACCGGACACGACCGGGATCACGCATAACTACGTCAGGATTCGCGAACTAAACCCTGACATTGTGACACTCCCCCAACACTTCATCGCAAACGGATACGAATCCGTCTATTGCGGGAAAATATTTCATCAAGGCGACACGGATGAGGGAATCTCTTGGAGCCGAACTCCTGCTAGAAATCGGATCGACATATCTCCCCCTCGATTTCCCGGCGGATTCGCTCTTCCGGAAAACCAGGAGATCTTTTTCGCCAACCGCGACCTCATGCTGGAGAAATACGGCGAACAAGCGAAGCGAGGGCTGATTAGCGGGCCGGCCTATGAGTGTGCCGACGTACCGGACCAGGCCTATATCGACGGCTACAATACCGATCTCGCGATTGCCACGATGAACGATATGCTCGAAACGGGCGACAAGCCTTTCTTTCTCGGGCTGGGATTCAAAAAGCCGCATCTCAATTGGGTGGCCCCAAAACGATATTGGGACTTGTACGATCGCGCGAATATTCCTTTGGCGACGCAGGTCGACGGTCCCGAAAACGGTGCCATGATGGGGCTTCACGCATCCTTTGAACTGCGAACGCGACACGGCATTCCAAAAACCGGTCCTATCGATCCCGAACTCGCGACGACGCTCATGCACGCCTACCTGGCTTGCACGAGCTACGTCGACGCGCAGGTGGGACGCATGATCGCCGCTCTTGAAGAAGCAGGCGTTCGCGATGATACGATCATTGTCGTCTGGGGCGATCACGGCTGGCATCTCGGTGATATGGGGATCTGGGGCAAAGCGACGAACTACGAAATCGCGACGCGTGTTCCGCTAATGATCTGGACGCCCAACATGATGGAAAAGAACCGCGGCGAGAAAACGGATGCGCTCGTCGAACTCATCGACATTTATCCGACGTTGTGCGACTTTGCGGGAATCGATCAGCCGCCCCATTTGGAAGGCCACAGTTTCGCGTCGCTGCTCGACGATCCTCATCAAAACTGGAAATCGGCCGTTTTCAGTCAGTTCCCCAACCCTGCGCTTCGTGAGTGGGCCGCCAACCCGCTCTCGCCCGGCATGCGGGAGACGTTTTTCGGTCCGCTGATCGAAGAGGTCGAGACGCGTATCATCGCGTAATTTATTGACGCCGATTCGCCCCTTCAAGGCAGTGCGGCGATTAATGCCCGCACAAACATTAACGGCGATGTCGGCATCAAAAATGGGGAGCAGTGGGACCGTGAACTGTTTGAAAACGACCTGATGGGCTACGCTATGAGAACGGATCGCTATCGCTTTGTCGTCTGGAAAGACACGGCGAATCCGGACGCGCCGCCTCTTTTCGTCGAGCTCTATGATCACGAAACCGACCCGACGGAAACGGTCAACATTGCAGAAGAAGAACCGGGCTTGATCGCAGAACTCTTGAGTCAATTCGATGCTGGCTGGCGAGGCGTTCTTCCCGCATCCGCCAATTAATTCATACTATTATGATGCCGCCGTCGGTATCAATAAAAGGGTGCTCAATCATGAAAATACGAACGCTCCTGTCACTGATTTTAATCTCCGCTATTTTGACCGCCGTTACATCGCAGCCGAAAGTCGCTGAAGCTCAGGCGACGGGCCCACAGGTCCAACCGAATATCGTTCTTCTGTTTGCCGACGATGCCGGCTACGCCGATTTCGGTTTCCAAGGCAGTCGACAGATGAGGACTCCGAATCTCGACCAGCTTGCCGAGTCCGGCGTACGACTGACGCAGCTCTATGTCACGGCGTCCGTTTGCGGTCCTTCCCGAGCCGGTATGATAACCGGAATGTACCAACAACGGTTCGGCTTCGAAGAGAACAACGTGCCCGGCATCATGAGCGCAAGCGGAGCCATGGGTGAAGATATGGGGCTCCCGCTCGACATTCCGACCATGGGAGACCATCTTCAGGAACTCGGATATCGCACGGCCATTTTCGGAAAATGGCACATGGGAGAGGCCGATCGTTTCCATCCGACGAAACGCGGTTTTGATGAGTTCTACGGCTTCCGAGGCGGGGCCCGAAGTTTCTTCCCGTATCCGGAGCAGATGATAGAGGGGCAAAGTCGTGGGCGTTTGATAGAGCGAGGATTTCTTGATTTCAACGAGCACGAAGGCTACCTGACTGATGCGTTATCGGAAGAAGCCTGCGATTTTATCGAGCGAAATCAAGAGCAGCCGTTTTTCGCCTACGTCTCGTTCAACGCGGTTCATACGCCGTTGCAGGCGGCTCTGGAAGATCGAGACGAATTTCCCGAGTTGGAAGGAAAACGCCGTACTCTTGCGCAAATGACGCTCGCTCTCGATCGGGCCTGTGGCCGAATATTGGACAAGCTCAAGGAGCTCGAACTGGACGAAAACACGCTGGTCGTCTTCACGAACGACAACGGCGGACCGAGCGACAAGAACGCGTCGAGCAATTATCCGTTCGCTGGCGTTAAGGCCACCTATCTTGAAGGTGGAATCCGCGTTCCGGGCATCGTGTCCTGGCCAGGGCGGCTGCCCGCCGGCGGCATATATGAACATCCGACCAGTACGCTTGACCTTCTGCCGACATTCATCAAGGCGGGGGGCGGCGATCCGTTACTGATCGCAGAGCTAGACGGAGTAAATCTTGCGCCATTCCTACTCGGCGAACGAACGGACGCTCCGCACCAGACTCTCTATTGGAAACATGAAAATCGCGGCACGATTCGCAACGGCGACTGGAAGATGATGCGTTTTCCTGATCGACCAGCCGAGCTTTACAATATGGTGGATGATCCCGCTGAGCAAAACAATCTCGCCGCCGAGCATCCCGAGATATTGATGCCGACGCCGCCGTTAGGCGACTTTCCACAGCCGCCTTGGGATATGTTGCGGCTGGAAAAGTCGCAGGTAATGCGACCAGAATGGCCGCTCAAACGCGAAGGGCCGAGTCGGAATCAAGAACTGTTACGATCGCTTTACAAAGAACTGTTCGCGTGGGAACTTGAACTGGAGCGGCCCCTGTTCCAGTTACGACGGGAGGAAGAGGCATGGGCGGCCGAACGATTCGATCAATTTCGGCAACCTCCCCCGGAAGAGTTTTGATGTGTTGAATCGTCATGGTAAACGACCTTAAGAAGAGATTACATTGAAACGTACAACCAGCTTTCTTCCAGTCCGAAAAGAAAAATCATCATGCAAAAGAACTTCCAACACGTCGCTTGGGCTTTGACTCCAATCATGCTGTTTTTGTCCGTTTCGGCATTAGCGCAGGAGGGGGGATTTCCATTCATTCTCCCGGCGGAGCGACCTGATCGAGAAATGAGCGCGGCCATGCAGCGAAACTATTCGGCCTACATGGCACCGCGTCCTGAAGACAATGAACTGTTCTCCCAGTTCAAGTACACCGAGCTCAAAGGGTTGGACTACAACGATCACGATGGGACAATCTCGCGGCGAGATCCGTCGAAGATCATTTTCGTCGACGGAAAATATTACGTTTGGTACACCCATCGCGAAACGCCGACTGCTCCTCAAGGGGCCGAGAATTGCACCGACGAGATCCCGTCGAGCGATTGGGATTTGGCCGATATCTGGTACGCGACTTCAGAAGACGGCTTTACGTGGGAGGAACAAGGCGTCGCCGTTCCGCGTCCCCCGAAACCGGAAATCGGTTGGCGATCCGTGACCACAACGGACATCCTTGTCTGGGAAGGAAAGTACTACCTCTACTACCAAGCGTTTATGGAAGCCAGCGGAACTCGCGGGGACGACTGTCCCGTAGCCGTCTCGTACGCCGATTCGCCTGACGGCCCCTGGACCCAAACAAATCAAATCGTCATTCCCAATGGAGCGAGCGGAGAGTGGGATCAATATTCGATCCACGATCCTTACCCGTTAGTCTACAAGGGAAAGATCTACTTGTACTACAAGTCCGACTTCGATGGCGACCCTGCGACTTTTCCAGCCGCAGAAATGCCTGTGGCGGCTGGTGAAAGTCGCCGTTTAGTACGCATGCAGGGCTTGGCCATTGCGGATAATCCGCTTGGACCGTTCGAAAAACATCCTCTGAATCCCGTCATCAACTCGGGGCATGAAACAACGCTCTTTCCTTTTCAAGAAGGGATCGCCGCTCTTGTCATTCGAGACGGAAACGAACATTTTACGGTTCAGTACGCGGGAGACGGCGTGAATTTTGAGATCGCGTCGATTACGGAATTGATGCCGCCCGCCGCAGGTCCGTATGTGCCAGATGCCTTTACAGATACCGAATACGGTCAGGGCATCACCTGGGGGCTCTGTCACAACACCTGGGCCGGATCGCAAGGAAAAGGTCATTCCTTACTGATGCGTTTCGACTGCGACCTGAGTCTCGAACTCGACGATCCCCTTATGAAAAGACACAGCTCGATGCATAATCCTGCATACTATTACATGCATGGGCTGAACAGAGCCCAGCGCGATAGGATCTTAGACGCAACGCAACGTCTCAGGGATGAGCAAGCTCCAGGGCCCGACCAGCCTTAACTCGCAGGATCGACATTAATCAACGAAAGACAACAGGAGACGAAACGGTGGATGGCGGACCCTTTTAGTACCGGTCTAAAAATAGCTGTCGCATCTTTCGGGCCTTACTTCGTAACGGCCCGAGCTGTTGGTCGCGGAAAAACGACAGTTGTTTATTGACCGATCCTAAGTCCGTTGTTACAACGCCGATCCCTTCAAAGTTTCGATGATCGCCTTGAGTTGTGCAACATCCTCTTGCGAAGCGGACTCAAGCGGACCTCGTGGCGGACCGACAGGCCGTCCGATCAGTCCGCAGCCCGCCTTCACGAGTTGCGTATACTTCCCGGAATTTTCGATATGAGATAAGGCCGGGAGCATCCGATAGTATAAGTCGCGCGCGGCGAGCAGGTCGCCCTCCTGCACGGCCAACTCAAACAGCCGAACATGTTCCTGCGGCAAGAAATTCACGATCCCGCCGACCCATCCTACTGCGCCGAGTACGAAGCTTTCCATCGCAAGACAATCGCATCCGCAGAAGACATTGATCCGGTCGCCGGACCGGCGGATGATCTCGCTGACCCGGGTCACGTCACCCGAGCTTTCTTTGACGTAGAGGACGTTCTCCAGCTCCGCAAGCCGCACGATCAGATCGGGTGTCATGTCGACACCAGTCCGACCTGGATAATTGTACAGCATAATCGGGATCCTGACCGCATCATTCACGGCGGAAAAATGCGAGAACAGTTCGTCGTGTGTCGGCAGAGCGTAGTAGGGAGCGGCCAGGAGCAGGCCATCGGCACCGAGCGATTCTGCTTGCTTCGAATGTTCGACGACTCTTTCCGTACTGGAATCGTTCGTGCCGACGAGGACGGGAACACGGCCGGCTGCCGTTTCGATCGACGTTTTCGCAACTGTTTCCCGCTCCGCATCGGAGAGTGCATAAAACTCGCCCGTACTGCCGAGCGGGATGATGCCGTGCACATCGCCTTCTGTGATCAAATATTCAATGAGTCCGGCCAGCGCGTTGTGATCGACTTCACCGTCCGACGTCATCGGCGTGACCAGGGCGGGAAAGATTCCTTCAAATTTCCGTTTCATTATATGTTCCTTTTACAAGGCATGTTCACTATAGAGACATGGCCCGCGACCACAGGTCACGGCTCTTTCAGACTTTTGACTGAGTGACGCTTAAGAGAAATTCATCTCTTGATAAGTTCTAAACATCGGCCAAATCAAGCCGCTGCAGCGTCGACTCGGTCGGCTCACCTTTTTCGTTCCAGCCCCGGATCCGATAATAGTCCTGAAGCATCTCTTTCAGCGGCGGAACTTGACCGGCTCGGGCCCCCTCCTTCGCCGCTTTGAACATTTTCTTCGGAAGCGTATCGGTTTCCATGTTGTAGCCGTCGCGATTGTTGATCAGTCGCTGGGAGACGAATCCTCGTTCACCGGCTTCCAGCAGGTCCTCGACGGAATAGTCCCATCCGGTGATCGCGTTGAACATCTCGGCGACGTCGGTCATGGCCCAGTCTCCGCCGTCGATCATGAAGAGGCAGAGCACGAGCGAGTTGGCCAAACTTCCCAAGTCTTGACATTTGGCCGCGAGAAACGCCTGATTCTCCGCGTCGAAGAGTTGCGTCGTATCGTCCGTCACGCCCACCTCGGGGATCGTAAATCCGCCCATCTCGACGTCTTCGCACGGTCCGCGAAAATGGCAGGCTCCGCGCGTGCTCGTCACGTAGCTCGGAGCCAGGGAAATGCAGGCCCTCGGATCGTGGGCGGGCAGATCCAATCCCTTCACATGTACGACGCTCTCCTCCGCTTCCTTGGAGATCCGTTTCGCGGCGGGGAGAGTTCCTTCAGCGAAAATCTCGCCGAATCCTTCTCGAGCGCCGATCTGCTCGGTGAGCTGAATCAACGCCTCGGGGTTCCCCCACGTTAGATCCAGGCCGTTCGTGTCGTCGATCGTGACCCAACCTTTTTCAAAACACTCCATCGCGAAGCCGACCATGGCCCCGGTCGAGATCGTGTCGATGCCCATCCGATTCGCAATCTCGTTCGCAACGGCGACGACGCGAGGATCGTCGATCATGAGATTCGTACCCATCATGCCGAGCGTTTCGTATTCCGGCCCGACGCTGGTCCGCATTTTGCCATCGGAATGTTTGAACGTGACGCGTCGATGGCAACCGATCGGGCAATACCGGCAAGGGAGCGGTTTTGCATCGAGGAGCGTCGTGTAACTCTCGCCGCCGAGCCGCTTCGCGCCCTCGGGCCAGACGTCGCCCTCCCAGTACTTGATCGGCATGTCGCCGAATCCTTCGGCGTCCTCGCAAAGGCCAGGCGTACCGTGCTTGCGGAACTCATTTTCCACAACAGTCTTCGAGATGTGTGAGCGATATTTCTTGAGCAAGGCCTGAGCCTTTTCATGATCGTGCAGCGGAACCTTTTGCGTGCCGCGAACGGCAATCGCCTTCAGATTCTTCGAGCCCATCACGGCACCCATGCCGCAACGTCCCGCGAAACTGTGCTTGTCGAACACGACGCAACTCGTCGCGACGCCGCGTTCGCCGGCGGGACCGATCGAGGCGACGGAGATCTTATCGTTCCCTAACTCGGCCCGTACGGCGTCGATCACGTCGAACGAATCGAGCCCCCATAGATTCGAGGCGTCTTTGATCTCGACCTGATCGTCATCAATCGAAAGATAGACGGGCTGGTCCGCCGCGCCCTGAACGATGAGGACATCGTAGCCCGCATCTTTGAACGACGTTCCCCAGGCAGCGCCGGCCGCCGCGTCCCCGAACGTACGCGTCACGGGCGACATGCTGACGACGCTGAACTTGGCCCCACCGGGAACGGCCGTTCCTTGGAAGGGGCCCGTCGCGAAGATCAATCGATTTTCCGGTGCGTACGGTTCCTGATTGGCAGGTATTTCGCGACGAAGAATTTCGCCTCCCAGGCCCGCCCCTCCGATGAATTTGCGTAGATCGTCTTCCGCGATCGTTTCCAGTTCCATGGTGCGTTTTGAAAGATCAACTCGCAACAACCGCTGCCAATATCCGTTTCCCATAACCGACTCCTAGATTACACGATACGATCTAACGCTTTTATTCCTATTCACGTTTGAATATACTGATCTCGTTGACAAAGTCAATGTCTTGTTGAATAATGAGGGTATACTTAATATGCCACAAAACGTTACGCAATGAGAAAAGCCCTAAGTGCTTGTCAAGAAACAGATTTCCAATACGTGTTACTCAACGAAGAGCCGCGACCTGTGGTCGCTGGTGAAATGTCTATAGTACAACGGGTGCCCGCCTGCACAGCAGGCGGCTCTTGAAAACCACATAACTATTAGGAATCAATTTGTTGACAAGTCCTAAGATGTGTCCCTGTTTGATAAACGCACTGCTTTGAATCGAGCTATTTGCCTTATTGTCGTTGTCGCGTCAAGGCGATGCGGTACCCAAAGTGACGAGGCGAGATCAACTGTCGGGATCGTCTTCAAGCCGCCGAGTCGACTCACTCCGAGGATCCTCGCATGGAATTGTCCACCTACATCAAGGAAGACCTCAATCTTCGGATTCACTCTGAAGCGGGCGTCCCCTGCAAGCTGACGCTCGCGGAATTGGCCGACCATTACGAGGTCAGCTTGACGCCGGTCCGAAGCGCCGTGACGGATCTCATTGACGAGGGAGTCCTGCTCAAGCAATCGAATGGGCGCCTAACGATCGCGCCGTTGGATGGGAAACGAAAGCCGACGACGGAGCTCCCCATCAAACCGCCCCTCACGGCCGCTGATTGGGATCGGACACTGCTCAAAGAAGTCATGCTCGCCAGTCTTTTGAACGATTCGACCTATTTACGTGAGGAAACGCTCGCGCAAAAGCATGAGATTGGCCGCTCCGTTATCCGGCAAGCCTTGGGACGTATGGCCGGCGCAGGACTCATCGAGCACGTCCCTCGATGCGGTTGGCTCGTCCATCCGATCCAAGAGTCGGATGTCGCGGCATATCTTGAAATCCGCGAGGCATTGGAACTCAAGGCGCTCGATCTCTCCCGGTCTTATCTAGATCCCGTGCAACTGGAACGGATACTCAAGGCGAACACGGCCACAACCAGTGGCGGCAACTCCCCATTGGACAATCAACTCCACGCGTACTTTATCGAGATGTCGGGGAATCGGTACATCCAGAACTTTTTCAGACAATACACGGCGACCTACTACACGGCCGTATTCGATTACGCGACTCCGGAGTCGTCTGTTGCGGCCACGATGGCCGTCCAACATTGCGACATCCTGGAGTCCATTCTCGCCAAAC
>Ga0307987_1001549_pt1 | contig 12589 bp, 7 predicted proteins | sample EllFjometagen181_FD_203157 | JGI IMG/M metagenome (GOLD analysis project Ga0307987, IMG submission 203157) | Marine microbial communities from Ellis Fjord, Antarctic Ocean - #181 | ecosystem: Environmental > Aquatic > Marine > Unclassified | place: Southern Ocean | collected 2014-10-08 | reverse complement strand
GTCTCCGTTTTTTTCAAGCAATGTCTTTTGCAATGCCTGGCTCTCTATATCGATTTTTATAGCATTAAGTTTGATATCATATTCTTGAGCTTTTGTTGAGAAAACTCCCATGCTCGTGCTGTTTGATAGCCATTCGGCCATGTTTTTCCAGGCGGCATACGATCTTAATTGCTGAGCATCTGTTCCATATTCTTGATAAACAGCTTGCGCTTTAGAAATCACATTATAGCCTATGTGCGCTTTTAAAACTAAAGTGGCTGCAAATCCCGCATAAGGGGATATGGCTGTCAAAACGGTTGGCAGCATCATAAACATTGAAGCTGCGCTTTGTGTTAATGCCGAATAAACGCCCTCTTGCTGATATGCGCGAAAAATTAATGCCGTATTCATGCCAACTGAGAGCTGATCAAAACCGCTATACATTGAATACCAATAGGTAAAAGATATCCCAAACCCTTCAGCATTATTAGATGTAGGCTCTTGGAATAATTTAAAACCATCTAATGCCGAACTCGCACCCTGTAGCACGACACTTGCTTTATGTATTTTGGGTTGCCACTTTTGTATTTGACCGTCTACTATAGATTTCACATTTATATCTTGTTCAAATCTATCTTTTAGGGCTTGAGCAGAAGCAAAAGCTTCCGCGCTCCCTCCTTTGTCTGGATGTAATTTAAAGGCTGCCTTTCTAAATCCCTTTGTGGTTAGCGCCTCTGCTACGGACATTTCAATGCCATATTCTTGCAATGTCGTTTTGAATGCTGCTATGTCCTGTCTATATAAAAATCCTTTTAGATAACCAGCAACGATTTGTTGATTAGCTATTCTGTTCAAATAGTCAAAAGCCGTAGGCGTATTCGAAACGGGATCTTTTTGATATTCACACACAGCCATATCAACAGGAGCTTCTTCTCCCATCAATCTGTGCATTGCTACGTCTGCTCCGTCCTTTTCTACACAAGAAAAAATTTCACCAATAGCTTCCTTGGGAGCATCTCCCAAATTAAAAAACAAGTCTACCGGCTTTGTCCCCCCCATTTGATATGCTGCTTTTAGTAAAGCTATCCCTCTTGGGTCATTTAAGAATTGATTGGCATAAACTATTTCTATTCTCGCAACAACATAAGCAGCAGCACTGGAAGGGCCCGCAGCTGCCACAGCTGGCCCTTCTTCTGAGGAAGAAGGATACCTCCTCATGTTAGGAGAAAGACTCGCCGCTGACGGTGACATGCTTTCTGAGGAAGAGGGAGATTGATCTTCTTCCCTTTTTCTTTTTCTATCTTGTTCTACTATAACCTTCTTTAAAGGAGGATTACTAAATTTTGTTACTACCCTGTTTCCTTTTAATGCCTGTACTCCTTTGGCCGCTATAATTGCAAGTTCTTGTTTCCCCAACATGTTTCCTATTATATTTTGAGCATCCATAGGTAACCAGAGTAGTCTGGAATCTGATGTAGAAGATTCTTTTATCTTTGTCACAAGAGCGCAATTAAGAAAGGTGGGTCCTTCTATGTCCTCCGAGTCTTTGGGCCCGGGCTTGTGGTCAAAGGGGGCTCTTGCCGTCTCGTCAAAAAAGCCTCTCTTTTCCGTGGCAAAAAGGAGTTGTGTTATTTTGTTTAGTACTCTATGGGGGTGATCTTTTATCCAAAACAAAGGATTACGTTGTTTTGAATGATCTATTAGGTCCCTTCCTGCATCTCCCATGTTATTTCTCCAAAAAAGATCAATAGATGTGAGAGAGTGGCTTTGAGCAATGGCCGTAGCTAGCGCCTGAGCGCCTGCATCTTCTATGTTATTGTGCTCAAGATTAATAGATGTGAGAGATTGGCTTTGAGCAATTGCCGTAGCTATCGCCCGAGCGCCTGCATCTTCTATGTTATTGTTCCGAAGATTAATAGATGTGAGAGAGTGGCTTTGAGCAATTGCCGTAGCTATCGCCTGAGCGCCTGCCTCTCCTATTTTATTGCTCCTAAGGTCAATAGATGTGAGAGATTGGCTTTGAGCAATTGCCGTAGCTAGAGCCTGAGCGCCAGCATATCCTATTTTATTCCCACTAAGATTAATAGATGTGAGAGATTGGCTTTGAGCAATGGCCGTAGCTATCGCCCGAGCCCCTGCATCTCCTATTATATTCTTAAAACGGTCTCCACCAAGATTAATAGATGTGAGAGAGTGGCTTTGAGCAATGGCCGTAGCTAGCGCCTGAGCGCCTGCATCTTCTATGTTATTGTTCCGAAGATTAATAGATGTGAGAGAGTGGCTTTGAGCAATTGCCGTAGCTAGAGCCTGAGCGCCAGCATATCCTATTTTATTCCCACTAAGATTAATAGATGTGAGAGATTGGCTTTGAGCAATGGCCGTAGCTAGCGCCTGAGCGCCTGCATCTTCTATTTGATTTCCCCCAAGATTAATAGATGTGAGAGAGTGGCTTTGAGCAATGGCCATAGCTAGCGCCTGAGCCCCTGCATATTCTATGTTGTTGTTCCGAAGATTAATAGATGTGAGAGATTGGCTTTGAGCAATTGCCGTAGCTAGCGCCTGAGCCCCTGCATCTCCTATGTTAGTCCAACTAAGATCAATAGATGTGAGAGAGTGGCTTTGAGCAATGGCCGTGGCTAGCTCCTGAGCGCCGGCATCTCCTATGTTATTGTACAAAAGATCAATAGAATCACAACCCTGTTCTATTAGAGTTATTGCTTCTTGTGCAGTAGAACATTTTGGCATAATACCTCACTATATTTTTAAAAAATTTACTCTTTATTTGGAGCTGCGTTTTGGAATTGCTTCTCTTAGTCGGCTTTTTAATATTTGCATTATACCGTCTTGGTGTATTCTGGCAAATCTTTTCCTTTATTAAATTGGGCTAGCATTGTGTCCCCCTATCCATGTGAATGCTTGATGCCTGGGATGGTTCTATAAAACCTCAAGAACGGTTACACCGCTACTGCCAGATACAGATACATGATCCACTGCTTTGTTTGCTTCGTCAGAACAAAAATAAGAAACTGAATCGCCGCTATCGTATAATCTACACACGTCATAGCCTTGTCCTCGGTCCAGACCGGGCATTGAAACCAACTTATCCTTCAAGGTGTTTTCGGCTTCTTCTTTGGTTGTCTTTGCGAAAGTCACCTCATCTAATAATTTATGCTTACTTTCCATAAATGGTTTATAGATGTGCTCGTATAGCTTGGCTCCAAAGTCTCCGTTTTTTTCAATCAAGGTCTTTTGCAATGCCTGGCTCTCTATATCGATTTTTATAGCATTAAGTTTGATATCATATTCTTGAGCTTTTGTTGAGAAAACTCCCATGCTCGTGCTGTCCGATAACCATTCGGCCATGTCTTTCCAGGCGGCATACGATCTTAATTGCTGGGCATCTGTTCCATATTCTTGATAAACAGTTTGCGCTTTAGAAATCACATTATAGCCTATGTGCGCTTTTAAAACTAAAGTGGCTGCAAATCCCGCATAAGGGGATATGACTGTCAAAACGGTTGGCAGCATCATAAACATTGAAGCTGCACTTTGTGTTAATGCCGAACAAAAGCCCTCTTGCTGATATGCGCGAGAAATTAATGCCGCATTCATGCCAATTGAGAGCTGATCAAAACCGCTATACATTGAATACCAATAGGTAAAAGATATCCCAAACCCTTCAGCATTATTAGATGTAGGTTCTTGGAATAATTTAAAGCCGTCCAATGCCGAACTCGCACCCTGTAGCACGACGCTTGCTTTGTGTATTCTGGGTTGCCACTTTTGTATCTGACCGTCTCTTTTTACCTTTAGCGCCTGCACCCCTTTAGCCGTTATGGCGGCTAGTTCTGTGTCTCCTAACACTTCTCTTATTGTCTGTAATATCTCTACAGGTAAATTAGTTATGGATGCTTCTTTTGTCACCAAAGCCAAACTAAGAAACGTGGGTTCTTTTGCCTCTGCGCCGAAGAGGATTTGTCTTATTTTGTTTAGTACTATATGGGGGTGGCTTCTTATGCAAAACATAGGATTGCGCTGTTGCGAGCTCCGTATTAAAGCCTCTCCCTCTCCGCTCATTTGATTCTGTCCAAGGTCAATAAATGTTAGGGATTGGCTTTGTGCAATGCTCTCAGCCAAGGCCTGAGCTCCCACATCTCCTATTTCATTATTATTAAGATCAATAGATGTGAGAGATTGGCTTGCTCTAATTCCCCATGATAATGCCAGCGTTCCTGAGTCTCTTATTTTATTGTCCCGGAGATTAATAGATAAGAGAGAGTGGCTTTGTGCAATAGCTCTTGCTAATGCCCATGCTCCAGGTCCTATTATATTGCGGTAAAGATTAACATATGTAGGAGATTTGCCTTTAGTAATTTCCGCCAATGCCTGTGCTACCGCCCCTCTTATTTCATTGGGTGACTTCCAATCTCCAGAAATATCAACATAATTACAACCCTGTGCTATTTGAGTTATTGCTTCTTGCGCAGTAGAACATTTTGGCATACCGCCTCTCTATGTTAAAAAACTTATTCTTTATTTAGGACGGCACTTTGAATTTGTTGCTCCTAGCCGTTCTTTCAGCATTTGCATTCGTTTTATTATATAGGTTATATGTCATCGAAAGTAAAAAGGAAAAAGCCCACAATAAAGTCGACGAAGAGTAGGGTGACTGCGGCAAGGTCTTCTAAAAAGAAGAGCGCGCTGACGATTTGAGATAAATGCTTGTTATCGAGGTGTAATAAGGCAGACAAATTGGATTCTTGTTTACTCGCAAGGCAGCATCAATGCCTTTTTAAGGTTAAAGATTGAATGGCTGCAAAAAGCACAGCGCAACGATGGGAAACAATAAGACTCTAGATACAACGCTATCGATGCATTATCTTTCTTTCTTTGCGATAGGGAAAAAAACATGCTTAGAAAGTTACTTTTGGCTAAAAGGAGAGAGTTGGGTTTATCACAAGAAATGGTAGGGAGAAAAGTGGGAGTATTAAGATCTACAGTATCTAAATGGGAAAACAATAAAATAAAGGGAGAATCTCCAATAACAACTATCCATAAAATAAGCGTAGCTTATGGCCTATCTAAGATAGATATAAGAAAGGCACTGCATAAGCAAAGTCAAGCTGCTAGGCTATTAGCTGACAGACAAAAGAGGACACGAGTGTTGATAGTCTAAAAAATTGATTGAGATGCATTGCATGAAAGACGTAAGCGAAAAATGTAGCCAGGGTTCCATTTCTTTTATTATTGTTTTTATAAAACATATCGAGGAGTTGTTAGAAGATTTGGAAAATCGTTATGCATTCTTTCGTTCTGTGAAAGATGATCCTGAAACTGTAGATGGTGACGTTGTAAAAAACGCCCTGATACTATGTAGGAGAAATTCTAAAGAAATGGTATTTTACCAAAAACAACTATCTAAGTGGGAGCAAGGAGAACAGGGTGATCAACAAAGTCTACTTGAAATTTTTTCTCAAAAGCTTTCGGCAACAAAAAAACTAAATGCAATATTATTGGATTTAGTTATGCATATTCTCGAACAACAAATAAAATAAGAAGGTAGTAAAGATCCGTTGATCAAAAACAGACTTTATATCAAATGAAAAAGTTACACACAAAACTATCATGGTATTAGTAATGTATCAATGTCAAGCGCAGGCTCAGAGCCCAGGCTCAGAGCCCAGACCTAGCTCAAAAAGTTGTTGAAAGCGCAGCTTTTGAAAGCTCAGCTCTTGAGAGCTCAGCTCTTGAGAGCTCGGCTCTTGAGAGCGCAGCTAGGGCTAAAAGCTTTACCTTACAAAACGAGGCGAAAGACCTTAAAAGAACAAAAGAATTTGCTTAAAAGGGTCCTGAATTAATGAGGACCATGCCTTAATACTCTTTTTCAAGCAAAATTAGGTAGGGGTCAAATTTATATATTTTATTGCGCTTACGTACTATAGTTTCGGAAACTATTTTTAGTTTTGCAAGGCGTTTCAGGGTGCTGTCTATAGTATTATAAGCTTTCCCAAGTTTTTGACTTGCCTCTGGTATGCCCGTTATGGGATGGGCAAATAGAAAGTCTAGCATTTCATTTGCAGTTTCCCGCATTTTTGAAAAAGCAGAGTCTTTTCGAATCCTATTTTTCAAATTTAAGCCCAATTCTTCAATTTCTTTAGCTCGTTTATGAGCGTCGTGTGCGCCATCTCGAATAGCTTTTAAAAAAAAGACGATCCAAGATTCAAAATCACCCTTTGTTCGAACCTCATCAAGTCTTTGGTAGTACTCCAAATGTCGCTTTTTAAAATAATAAGAGGGGTATAAAATGGGAGTATCTAATAAACCGCCATGTATGAGCATAAGTACAATTAAAAGCCTACCTATTCGACCATTGCCGTCTAAAAATGGATGAATTGTTTCAAATTGCACATGTATCAAACCCGCCTGAATCAAGGGGGGTAATTCTGAGGGTTCATTCATGTTTTTTTCTAACTCGTTCATAAGTTTGGGTACTTCTGTTGGAGGAGGGGGGATTAGCTTGCCAACTCGAACTGATTGTTTTCGGTAATGACCCGGAGATGCTTTGTCACTCTCCCCCGCAGACATAAGAGATTCATGTGCTTTCAATATAACACGTGAAACAAGCGGAAGATTTTGTTTCTTTAACATACTTAAAGCGGCACTCAAAGCTTTGGTATAATTTAGAACAAGCTGTGTGTCTTTATCTGGCTTAGAATCGCCTGTCTCGCAAGTAAACACATCTATCAAAGTTGTATGAATTCCTTCTATGGAAGAGGATAATAATGCTTCTTTAATTACATACGCTTTGACAAAACGATCTGGGTCTGGAAGGCGTAAACTCATCTCTTGTAATTCGCCAAGCGCAAAGCTGGCCTCTCCATACAACGATAGTAATTTGGGGCTTAATTTCAATTCTGGCCCTTTAGGGGGCAAGTTATATGGAATAAAGTAATTTGTACTTCCTAAAGTTTTATATTCACCCGTTTTGCGCATTTTATATATTTTTCATTTTTAATGTCTTCACTGAAACTAGTATATCGTAAACTGCGATGGATTTCAATATGAAAGCTAGATTGAAATAGAAAGCTCTGTTTTTGTCGTCTTTTTCACTTTGCAAGGTGTTTTGAAATGTGACGGGTATATATCAGAACAATCCCTCCACGTTATTGTCTATCTCTTCGTGAGAGGGCTTTGTATACCTAAATATTTCAGATAGAGATACATGCTCATTTTTTGAGCTACATGAACGCCATGTTTATCTGCGACTCGCTTTAGGAAGGAGTGCCGCAGCATATATGGATTTAGTCTGAATTTATATTTCTCTTGGGCGTAGGCTTGATTAGATATGCGATGGCAAAGCCTGATTACATCATGAGTTGATAACCTATTCCCGTATTTTGAGATAAAAATGGGATTGTCTTTATGCTGGTCTTTGGTGTCGTTTGGAAATCTTTCCTCAATGTATTTTTCGAGATATTGCCGCGCTTCTAGGGGCAGGGGTATTTTTTTAGAGATTTTGTTTCCTTTTCTTTTAACAAAATGGAATCCCTTATCGTAATAATCTCCTATGTTGAGACTTACTAGCTCAAATTCTCTAAGGCCGGTGTTCAGCAATACAAAAAATATAGTAGTATTAATGGACTTTGATCTTTGCGGTCACAAAAGTTTAATCTTTGGTCGTAGGCCGCCTTCATGATTTGTGTGTCAGATTGTCAATGTCAAGCGAAAGTGTACCAGCTATTCTCGTTGAAAGTGTGCCACCCAGATCAAAATTTTTTTGTTCCAACTTTTGGGGTCCATTATAGTATATTTGAGCCTAGCAAAACAATAAAACCTTCGACTTGCCACACTTGATAAAAAACCTAAAGAAGCGAGTGCCGCTGAGGGTATATTCTGGAATGGTATAACGTAATATCTTTTTAACTATCGTTACGAATTTCAATATAAAAGTTATAGGGCCCTTCGCGCTAAGACATGTCATTAGGTTTTTTTAAAATTAAAATATTTTAACCCCCCTCCTTTGCAATGCTTTCCAAACTGAGGTTGTTAGCGGGATTCATAACACCCTTTTATTTCAATTTTACTACATTTCTTCTTACGAAATGTGGGTTTGCGATACTTATAAACTATCAAAATTGCCGCTGAGGAAAGCATAAAAAATAATGGTAAGTCCTTAATATTCCCTGCATGCAAACTACTCATAAGGGCAATGAAGATGGCGGTTGTAATGTAATAATAAAACCCAAAGATGGAGGCGGCGGTACCAGTATATCGGCCATATTTTTCTAATATTTGACTTAAGCAATTAGGAATAATCATAGATATACTCATTAGCACCAAGTAAATACACGAAATAGATATAAAAAGAGATACGTACTTTGCTTTCAAAGCTATTACATCGAAATAAGCTAAAACATAAAAACTTATTGATGCGGTCAACAATAGCTTGATTCCCAAATATATAATTTGATTTGAAGAATAAGTAATTTTCTTTGCGATAAGCCCCCCCACAAATAATGGTATACTTATCGAGAGAGCTATAAATCCATAAATAGTTGGTGAAACCGCAAGTGCATCAATAAAAAAGAAAGTTGATTCCGCAAAATAGCCGCATAATATACCCATATTCGCGCCCACAAAGAAACCTAATTTCAATCCTCTATTGTCGTTAATTATCTGAAGAAAACAATCTTTGAATAAATTTTTTCTAACTTGTAATTTTATTTTGGGCATGAATAACAAATTATTTGCTGCAATAACTACTCCAACGATAATCAATGGTATAAATACTGCAGACCAAACCAGATTTTGCGTAATAAAATTACCTATTACCAAACCCAAAGCTGGCACAAAAGAAAGGGCTATATTGATTTTCGCAAATGCATCCTTTCTATTTTCGGGTTGTATAAAATCTCGAGCGATAGCTTGCCCCAAGACTGAACTAACGCTAACTCCCACCCCTTGGATAAAGCGCATAATTATTAACTGTTCTATGCAATTACTCAACCAACATATTAAAGAAGCCGTTACGTAAACCGAAAGCCCCAATGAGAGGGTTAATTTTTTCCCTATTTTGTCAGAGAGGCTTCCCCATAATAACATTCCTGAGGCAACTCCAATAAAGAAACTGATAATAGTGTATTGCACTAAAGCCTTGTCTGCGTCCAAACTTATCGCAATTTTCGGTAACGCTACAGCATAGATGGTTTCGTTAAGTTGGAGCAAGGCAACAAGGGGTATTATTATCAGTGATAATAATAAATTTGTTTTTTTATATAACATCACTTACTGTGGTGTTGTATTTATCTATAAGAAAAAACACCCTTTGTTTATCATAAGGTTTGCTTAAAAAGCTAACGGCTCCTAGCAAAATAGCTTTGTTTTTCACGCGACTATCATCAATTCCACTATGTATAATAACGGGAATGTCTTGAAGTAACTTATCAGACTTTATTATTTGCAAAACATCCAGACCATGCATGTCAGGAAGCATCAGATCCAGAAATATAATATTGATATCTCGGTGTTCTCGTAAATATGAGAGCCCCTCCTCTCCACAATAAACACTCTTCATATGAAGACCTTTAGACTTCAAAATTAAATGTAATATATTATGACTAATTTGCTCGTCATCAATTACCAATACCTTATTGTTTGTGTTCATATTATTACCTTCATTTTGAACAACCGCGCTAGAGCTTGGCAATAAAAAATGGAATGAAGCTCCTTTTTTGGGATTATTTTCTCCCCATATTTTTCCATTATGAAATTCAAGAATCTCCTTACACATTGCTAATCCTAACCCCGTTCCTCCTGCTTGATTTTTTGTTCTACTACTTTGCATAAAAGGTAAAAATATTTCACCTAATTCACTTTCCGGTATTCCGACTCCCTCATCTTTTACTATTACTTCCAAGGAATCTCCTTGTTTTTGTAGATAAATTTGTATTTCACCAACAGGCGTGAACTTAATTGCATTTCCCAACAAATTACGTAATACTTGAGTTATTCTTATTGGATCTATAGCAACATGGCTTTTTAAGTTTGGCGTTATGTGTTTTGTTAAGGTGATATTTTTATTTTGCTGGAGATAAAGGACTTGGCATTCTTCCACTATATCATGTATTAAATCTTCAAGATTAGCGGCAGAAATCTCCATGTTCATTTTTCCAGATTCAAATTTTGATAAATCCAAAATATCATTCATTAACATAAATAACCGGGAGCCAGACTTTGCTATTACTTGCATATTCTCAAAACGCTCCTTTTCAGAAAGTTGATTCCAATTGTCGACCAACAACTCAGATATGTTTACCACGCCACTAATTGGCGTGCGCACCTCATGGCTGATATTATTTAGAAATTCATTTTTAATAGATAGGGCCTTTTTTAGCTCTTCTGATTTTTGTAAAAGTTGGGTGCTAAATTCTTTCTCTTCAGCTAATAATGTGTCTTTGAATAATTGCTTTCTCCTATGAGAAAAAAGAATAAGGTAAACTATTGGTGCGCTATAGCAGCCAAATACAGGAAATAATGCTGATGACACCGCCGCACCTTGGGTCATAATACAGAATGATATATATGCTATGGAAGCCCCTATAAAAGTTAAAGCAAGATATCCACGCCATCCAACAAAAAATGTTAATGTAACTGCTCCCACCAGGCCATTTATTTGCCATATGTTGGATTGGGGGTTATGCAATAACATAAAACCAAAAAAAAATGGTAAAGAGTAAATCAATGTAATATACCAATACGCAGGCAGAATAAACTTTATTGAATTCGGCCAATAATCTTTCAAGATTAATCCCACCCCTAGAACAGCTACAATAATTCTCATAGCCAAGTTTTCGTATCCAGTAGGAGATGCTACCAAAAGATTAAAAATATAAAATATCAAGTATCCTATTATCAACAAATATCCAAAGGGAACGAAAAAGACCTTTGACTCCACCGTAGAGTTAGCAAGACTTTCCCAAGTCTTTTTCAAAAAAACTCTAATTTTTCCAGCACTAACCAATGATGTTTTTTTCATGCAGCCAATTTGTGTAAAATAACGTCAATCTTGTCTTCGTTTAATTTAAGAGGGGAGGTCTTTGCGGGGGGGCAAGCAAGTTCACAAACGGCAAGTAATAATAAAGTGCAAACCAATTGTATTTTTGCTAGTGGTACACTGACTTTTGGGGCCCCGGTAAAATTTATAGGAAAACCGCAATTTAATAAACATGCGCCATTATAAAATACATCATCATGCGTTTTCCATTCTTTGCCCGAGAGCTTTCTGAAATTTACAGCGTCAAATTCCCTGTCGGCAGAAGATACGCTCGCTAAAACCGAATTTTTCTTTAAAAAAGCGAAATAATGAGAGGACATAGATTGAGTGCCAGTGGCCCCAATAATTAAATCGAACTTTGAAAAATCTGGATAAAGCATTTGGCTTTTTTCATTTGCGGCATCATAAGCTACAATATTATGCTGATTTTTATATATTAACTTTATCCTGTCGTATATCGCCCCTCCTATAGATCCCTTGCCAATTAATAGTATTTCTTTGTGTGCTGCGGCAGAAAGGGAGGTCTTTTCCTCTAGAACATCCGTTGTAGCTTTAGCAATTAATGGAGACTCAAACTCTAATTTGGTCTTTGATAACGCCACATTGTTTACAGGAAAATTTAAAGTAGTTTTAAGAAACTTATGGGAACCAGATGCGGTTTGTTCAACTCCGAAAATATTGGGATAAGTTTTAGCTAAATTTTGGGACGCGCATGTTATCAACTCTCCTCCATCATCAAGTATGATTATCGTGCTATCCTTTTTGGGCTGCATTCTTTGAATCTGAGTTTGCAAAAATAAATTTACTGACTGATGAAATTGTTCGTCAAAAGATAGGTTGGAGTTGAATTTTACGCTCGAATTACAAACAAAGATTCCTTCGTCTAACATATTTTGCATGACTGTTTTGTTTGTGGAATAACACTTGCCAATTAAAGCTAGCTTATGGGGATCTAATCCTAAACTTATCATGGAACGGATCATCAGGTGTGTGGATGGCAAAATATGCTGACAACCCAATAAATAAACATCTGTTAGATGTTTGTCTGAGATTATATCTTTTATATCTTGAAGGGCGGGAAGCGTACTATAATTGCCATATTGTACGGCGCTTTTTTTAATCAATAATTTGTGCATAATGGAGCTAATCATTTAAAATGAGTATATTCTTCATTAAATAATCATTATCTATGATAGGAGGTTATGCTTTTTCTCAGACTTATGCAAGTAGCTTTTTTGTGCTTGTGTGAGCAAAGCGTTGCGTCAAGTCAATGAAAGTTAAAAGCATAAATATTAGTCTGCAGTGGCTCTGGGCATGGAAAGGTAAGATGCATTTCTTTGCAAAAAGCAAGTCTTCGGAATTTTTTATCAATTTGTTGTGCAGTGGCTTTTGTTTTATAATTGACAGTGGGAACTCTTGCGGGCTAAATGCAGCTCCTCAACACTATTGTCTATATCTTCTTGAGAGGGCTTTGTATACCTAAATATTTCAGATAGATATACATGCTCATTTTTTGAGCTACATGAACGCCATGTTTATCTGTGACTCGCTTAAAGA
>Ga0307987_1001548_pt1 | contig 12590 bp, 10 predicted proteins | sample EllFjometagen181_FD_203157 | JGI IMG/M metagenome (GOLD analysis project Ga0307987, IMG submission 203157) | Marine microbial communities from Ellis Fjord, Antarctic Ocean - #181 | ecosystem: Environmental > Aquatic > Marine > Unclassified | place: Southern Ocean | collected 2014-10-08 | reverse complement strand
CGTTTGTTTTTGGCGGCATTGCAGTGCAGGGAAATAAAGAGATCTGCCCGTTGGGTGTTGGCAATGGCGGTTCGTTCTTCCAGGGTTAGTTTCTTGTCTGTTGAACGGGTCAGTTCCACGGTGCATTTGAGCCGGGTCCGCAGTTTTTGGGCAAGGTTTAAGGCAAGTTTTAGTACAATGTCCTTTTCCCAGACACCTTTGATATAGCCTGGCGCCCCCGGGTCTGGCCCGCCGTGGCCCGGATCAATGATGATTTTTCTGACCCCCAGGGCCAGCTGCCTTGCAATATCCGATGATTTGAGATTGTCCGTGGTAATTCGTGATGTTTTAAAGGAGCTCTTGTCTGGATTCTTTTTGGCGATGGGTTGTTCCGGTGACCCATTGGACCCCTTCCCCCATACATCGATAATAATTCTAAAGGGGTCTTTTAATGAAAAAATTTTATAGTTTTCAAAGGATTTGATGTCCACCACCACCCGGACGGTATGGGGCAGGTATTGGCCGGCCCTGGTCTGATTTAACAGATTGTCGTTGATGGGAATATGCGCGGCAACATTCTTGCCCAGCCGGGTTTTTTCAATATCAATATAAAGTCTCTGAAATGGTTTGTTGATGGTGGGGTCCTTCTTCAGAAGACGATGGGAATAGTTTCGTTCGCCCGAGGCGTTAATCACAATTCGGGTATATTCCGGATTGGACCAGAACCGCAGGTCAGTTACCAGGGTGTCACCATTTGGTAGCGGCCGTTCAGGTTTTGCCAACTGGGTATCGGGTGCCTGTTTCTCCTCTGTATCTTTTTGCTCTGCTGCTTGGATCAGTTTTTCCAGGTCCAGGCTTGCCTGCTCCCGGTTGAATCGCTCTATTCGCACATCATTCCGGGTTTCTTCCTTTTTTGAACGAAGATGTTTGATTTGTCGTCGGACGGGGGAAGAGGCAATGGATTTGAGCAGAATTTTTGCCCTTCCGCTGTAGGCGCTTTTTGGGTATTTATTTCTAATTCGGGTCAAAAGATCAATGGCCCGGGATTTATGGGTCTTATCCTTGGATCGGTTGAATAATTTGAGAGAGAGTTCTGCTGCCTTGTACATGCCGGCGGGTGCCCAGGAGCTTTTCGGGTAAACTCTGTAGATGGTTTCATATCGCCGGATGCAATTGAGCCATCCTGACACCTTCTGCTGTTTTGTGGAAGAATGCCTCAGCTTTTTAAAATAATCGTCGGCGGCCATGTATTTTTGTTTGGCGGAATCGGCCTGACTCATGGCAGGGAAGCTCATACAGATGATCATGCAAAGGAGCAAGAAGATAAAATGGGGTGTCAGCCGAAATCTTTCCATCTTTTAAGCAGTTGCCTTTTTTTTCAGATCATTTAAAAAAATAAGGGCATCCAAAGGGGTCATGTTTGAAATATCTGCTTTTTCCAACATCTTTTTTAGACCGGTGTCTGAATTTTCAAATAATTCAAGCTGGCCCTGGTCCCTGGCTTTCTTTTTTCTTTTGGATTTTTTGGGTTCCGATGCCATTGAAATAAGGGGCTGTTCTTCCTTGTTTTCTCGTTCAATTCTGGACAATACAGATTTGGCAGAATCAATGATACGGTCCGGTACGCCTGCCAGTCGCGCCACCTGTATTCCATAACTTTTGTTTGTCCCGCCCTTTACCAGGCGCCGTAAAAAAATGATGTTGTCATTAAATTCTTTGACGGCTATATGATAATTTTTAATCCGGGGCTTTATTTCCTCAAGCCGGATCAGTTCATGGTAATGGGTGGCAAATAATGTCTTTACCCCCAATCCCTTCAAATCATGGAGATATTCCGCAACGGCCCAGGCAATGCTCATGCCGTCATAGGTACTGGTACCCCTGCCGATTTCATCTAAAATGACCAGACTGTTCTGGGTGGCATTGTTGACAATGTTGGCGGTTTCCTCCATTTCAACCATAAAGGTGCTCTGGCCCGAGGAGAGGTTGTCCAGGGCGCCGACCCGGGTGAAAATCCGGTCTGTCAGGCAGACGGATGCTCGTTTTGCCGGTACGAATGAACCCATCTGGGCCATGAGGGCTATGAGGGCCACCTGCCTTAAAACCGTTGATTTACCCGCCATATTCGGCCCTGTGATCAGCAATTGCTGGTGGTCCACACAATCCAGGTGAATGGAGTTGGGGACAAAGCGTTCACCTGTGATCAGCTTTTCCACCACCGGGTGCCTGCCCTCTTGGATATCAATGGTGTTGTCATCATTTATTTCGGGTTTGGTATATCCGTTTTCAGAGGCCACTGTTGCAAGTCCCTGGAGAGTATCGATCCTGGCTATAAATTCTGCCATTTTTAAGATAAGAACGGCCTTTTCCACCACCTGTTCCCGGACTGAAGTGAAAATCTCATATTCAAGGGCATTTTGCTTGTCCTGGGCATTCAAAATGGTGGACTCCACTTCCTTCATCTCTTCGGTGATAAAACGTTCGGCATTGACCAGGGTTTGTTTCCGGATATAGCTTTGCGGCACTCCCCCGGACTGTGCCCGGGAAACCTCGATGAAATACCCAAAAACCTTGTTATATTTAATTTTTAAAGAAGAGATTTTTGTTTTTTTTCGTTCGGTGGCCTCGGCCCTGGCAATCCAGGATTTCCCATCCCTGGTGATGGAGAGCAGTTCGTCTAGTTTCGGGTCGTAGCCGTCGTTGATAAGATTTCCTTCATTCAGAACAGGGGCGGCATCCTCCCGGATGGCCTCATTTATCAAGTCGGCAAGAGATGCAAGACCCGTTAAAAGGTGTGCCTGATTTTCAAGAAGGCTGCCGTTTAAATTAGGATGTTTAAACAAGGCAAGTTCCCTGAATAAACTGGGCAGTTTTTTCAAGGAATTTTTAAGGGAAATAAGATCCCTTGCATTTCCCTGGCCCATGGAAATTTTGCTGCCGAGGCGTTCAAGGTCATACACGGATTTTAAATGGGTGATGAGCAATTGGTGGATATGGGATGCCCCAAGAATTTCCTGGATACAATCCAGGCGTTGTTCAATCCTTGTCCGGTCAATTAAGGGGTATCGTATCCAGTTTTTGATCAGCCGTCCGCCCATGGCCGTAACCGTCCTGTCCAATACGAAAATCAGGGTTCCCCTTTTGTCCAGGGTCTGGATATTGTTTAACAGTTCCAGGTTTTTACAGGATCGTTCATCAATTTTTAAGAAATTTTTTACATCATAGATCGTAATCTGGAAGATGTGCTGGGTGTCTTGCATCTGGGTGTCCTGGACATAGGAGATCACAGCCCCGGCTGCGGCAATGGAAGCCCTGTGATTCTCGATGCCAAATCCTTCGAGACTGCGGGTTTTAAATTTTTTTTGCAGCCGTTCCCTGGCCTCTTCCACATGGAAGCACCCCTTGTCAAGATAGGTGATCTGTCTATCACAAAAGGCATTCTTCACCTGGTTGTAGACCGGATCTGTCTTAAAGGAGGCGGGCAGCAGCACCTCCTTGGGATCAAGTTTTAATGCTTCATCGATCAAAGATAAGGGAATGCAATTTCCTGTCCTTTCCATCTGGCAGGTTTTAAAGGTCCCGGTGGAAATATCAAGACAGGCAAGCCCTGCCGCCTCTTTTGTCTTTGAGACAGCCACTAAAAAATTATTGGATTTTTTATCCAGAAGGGATTCGTTCAGGATCATACCCGGGGTGATAACCCTCACCACTTCCCGGCGTACAAGTCCCTTGGCAAGGGCAGCATCCTCCACCTGTTCACAGACAGCAACCTTGCAGCCATTTCCAATAAGTTTGGCAATATAAGTGTCTGCTGCCTTGAAAGGAATTCCGCACATGGGAATGGGGGAGCTGTCATTCTTGTTTCTGGATGTCAGGGTAATTTCAAGGATGGCCGAAGCTTTCCGGGCATCTTCGAGAAACATTTCATAAAAATCCCCCATCCGGTAAAAAAGTATGGCGTCTTTGTATTGCGCTTTGATGGAAAGATACTGCTCCATCATGGGCGTATTTTTTTTGGGGGTCATGGACGGTTTTGTTTCAGATGATGGGTCACTGTTTTTTTGGGTCTCACCTTCTTTATATGTCGTTGGATGGTTTTTCATCGCCTGCAGCAGAGGAGGTTTCCACAGTAGTCTCAAGAACGGGTTTTTCCATCTCTCGTTTAATGTAGGGGTCGTGGACAAAAACATCCAGTTTTGTTTTCAAATTATTGATTTCTTGTTTCAGGGTGGTAACCAGCTTGTCCTGGTTCTTGATTTCTCTTCCCAGGCGGAATCCCGTAAAAAGTCCTTTCATCCCGGTTATTAAAAGCCCCAGTCCAAAGCAGATGCCCCAGTATGCAATGAGGGGAAGTGCCGGTATTGTCCACTGCCATGTGGAAACTTTAAAATCAATGTGCAGCGCAGATGAGGCCATAAAGTAGTCCAGGTTCTGGTAAATCAGTGTGCTGAGCATCCCTATAATAACCAGCAAAAAAAGAGTTTTAATCGTCTTCATTCATTTCCTCCATATTGTGGGTCCATGTTATGAGTTCAGTGTAAATTGCAATTTTTTGGTGATCATAGATCAAATTTAGTTTTTTTTCAATTCTTCTTTTGGGATTAAACCGCCTGAAATATTGGACCTTAAAGGTATTCATGAAAATAATTATATAGCAATCATATAACAATTATATAACAATCATATAACAATTATATAACAATTATATAAAAAGGGGATTAATCAGGTTAACCTTTTCCCGGTCTGGAAACAAATCCCAGTCGAGGGCATCCAATGGGATCTTGTCCATCAGCTCAACACAGGAAAGATGCAGGTGGGACAATAGTTTTGATTGTTTCTTGCTTGTGTCAAATGTCCGGCCAATGACCTGGTCTCGTTCAACCTGACAACCGGGCACAAGGGTTTTTTCAATTTCCAGATGGGAATATACAAAGACCACCTTGGGGGAAAGGGAACAAATTCCTTCATGTGCTATGACAAGGGATTCTCCCAAAAAATCCTTACATCGGTTTAAAATAAGTCCTTTGTCCATGGCAGGAATATTCGCATTTTTTGCCAGGGGGGTTATTTTTTTGCTGCCTTCTCTGAAAAAGCAGATATCAATCCCTTCATGGGCACAAGGCCGCTTGCCAAAATCATCCCACCATTTACCGTAACTATCCAAGAGCATACCCGGGTAGAAAAGCCATGTGATTTTATCCCCTAATCCATTGGCCCTGACCAGGGCTTCAAGAAATTGGGAAAAATGTGCCATTAAAGGGCTTTGAGGATTATTTTATGCGCCATGAGGTTAATATCTTCGATAACACCTCTGATTTCCATACTTTCGCCCAGAAGGCCTTTTAAAACAAAGACATCTTTACCGGCCGGTGTGATGGCAGCCACATTTTCCATTATTAGTTTTTCCACATCATTTTCTTTGAAATATACATTTGATTCACACATATGATCTTTCCTTAAATAATTTTTTATCAATATTTATAACAATGGAGGGTTGCTACCATTGTTTGTGGGTTCCATACCGTTGTATGGGTTTTTTATATCATTCTCATTTCAGGGTTGCAAGAAATTTACCCGGGGCCGGGTGTCTTTTTGGAGGTCAATGATGGCACCGTGGTGGTCTTTATTCATGGCACAGTTTACAACCAGAGTGCCTGGTATACAATTTGGCACAAAATCCATGCCGGCCTGTTCATGTATATGACCACACAGGACCATGGCGGGGTGTGTGGTTTTAATAAAGTCCAATAGATTTTGACTGCCTGCACTGAATCGATTACCCACCTTGTCACAAATGCCCCTTGGCGGCGGATGGGCCACCAGAATGGTTTTCTTGTCCATGTGGGGCAAAAGGGTTTTGAAGAGTTGGTTTTCCCCCAGACAGACCCTTGAGGCAAAGGGCAGGGGGATGCAGCCGTTTGTTCCCACGAAAGGAACGCCTTGAACTAGGTGGGGGGATGTGCCCAGAAGGGTTAAATTTTTGGTTTTTGCAAGGCTGGGTTCCATTCGTTTAAAATCTGAATTCCCCCGGATGCAGAGAATAGGCGGCCTGCACTTTTCGCTCGGTTGCCCCAATTGATCTAACTGCCCTATTTTATCTAATCGCCCTATCTTATCTAACTGCCCTATTTTATCTAATCGCCCTATCTTATCTAACTGGTCTATGGTTGATTGCCATCGAAAATAACCGGTTATATCCCCGGCAATAACAATCACGTCCGGTTTGAATTCTCTTGAGACCCGTGAGAGAGTCTCAATGTATTTTGTTTTTCCATGTATATCGGCTACCGCATAAATACGCATGACTATGACAATTACGCTTGTGTCTGGCATAAATCAAGGGATAATTGCCAATATAGATATTAAAAAAATTGCAATATAGGTTATATTTTGATAATTATTAAAACTTTTTACGATACACAATTAAGGAAGAAATCATGCCAAAATCCATTGGAATAGATCTGGGGACAACTAATTCAGTTGCATCCATTAAGAAGGTGACTGTTGAAATCATAAAAAATAGCGAAGGGGATCAGATTACACCATCCTGTGTCAGTGTTAAAAAAAAGAAATTATTTGGGCTGATTAACCAAGAGAAATTTATTGTTGGAAAGCATGCCCTGGAATGGATCAAACAGGAACCTGCAAACACAGTGACCGCAGTTAAGCGCTTAATGGGAAGAAGTTTCTCCAACCCTGAGGTCCAAAAAATTGTAGCGGATCATCGGCAGTCCATGACCATTACCTGCCAGTCCAGAGGGACTGAAAACAGTCTGGTGATCCTTTTAAATAAAAAAGAATACACCCCGGAACAGATTTCATCCAAAATTCTAAAAAAAATACACAAGGATGCTGAAGGCTTTTTGCAAGACAGTGTTGAATATGCCGTGATTACCGTGCCTGCTTATTTTAATGACAAGCAAAAGCATGCGACGAGAACGGCTGCCTCTCTTGCCGGCATGAAAGTGCAGCGGCTGCTTCCGGAACCTACGGCAGCTGCCATTTCTTTTGGAGTTGATCAAATAAATGAGGATGAAGCCAAAACAATCATGGTGTTTGATTTTGGAGGTGGGACCTTTGACCTGTCTGTGCTTACCATCAGTGGGGGCCAGTTTATTGAACAGGGCAAGGGGGGCAATATGTGGCTTGGCGGAGAAGATATTGACCGTACAATCGAAGCGTTTGTCCTCAAGGAGACGGCACAAGAATATGATATTGAAGATATCGACCCGATAATAGACCTTCAGGAAGCCGGTGTGAAAAATCGCTTTTTAGGCGAGCTGAAGACTGCTGTGGAGCAGGCAAAAATCAATTTAAGCGATCAGGAAGAAGCCTATATTGAAATCCTAGGGCTTTTAAAGGACACCGATGGTGACCTTCTGGACGTGGATGTTACCCTGACAAGAAAACAGTTTGAAAAGATGATCCAGCCCGTGGTTGAAAATGCTGTAGCACTGACCCAAAAGCTGCTTGAGGATATTTATTTTACACCGGATCTGATAGATCAGGTATTGCTTGTCGGTGGAAGTTCGAAGATCCCTTGCATTATTAAGGCTGTGGAAGAGATATTCGGACAAGATAAGGTGCTTGTTCATGAACGGCCTATGTTAGCCGTTGCTGAAGGCGCTGCCATCTTAAGCCATCGGCTTTCCGATACCTATGAATGCATGGGGTGCGGGAACACGGTTTCCCAGTCAGACCTGGTTTGCAGCAAATGTGGGTTTGATCTGGAGAAGCACACCATTGATCAGGGGGTTTTTGATATTGTTCATTCAGCGGCCCATGATTACTATGTTGTCCTTGAAAATGGCGATAAATATCTATTGATTGAAAAAAATACCCCTCTTCCCTGTGAACAGACAGAAGGTTTTAAGCTGGTTCATGTGGACCAAAAATTGGTTCACATGAAGTTTTTTAATATTGTCACCGATAAAGAAGAATCCATTGGTGATTTCTGGCTGGGCATTGATAATAACGTCATGGCTGATTATTGGAAGGAACATTCCGGGGAGACCCGGCAATTGCCGTTCAGTATCAATGTGACCCTGAAGATTGATGAAAATAATCTTGTCGAAGTTGCCGCATCGCTTAAAGAACTGCCCAAGGTTGAATTGAGCAAGACCTTATCCCGGGGAAAAGCCGATGAAAAATTATTCAATACTCTGGAAGAGATTATTAATGCGGCCAATGAAAAAGGATACACCACCTATACCATTGATGATATGACAAAACGAATCATTCCTGTCATACAAGATATCCATGGGGTGATTGATAAAAAGACCGGTGAGGTAATCGAGTCTGTTTACACCCTTGTGGAAATGAAAATGGACAAGACAAAGCGGCTGGCAGAAGAAGATGTGGACTGTTATGCGTTAATAAACTATGCACAGAGCGTTATTGATGATTTCCCCATGACATTGTCGGCAAAAGAGATGTCTTTGCTGCAAAAAAAGATTGAACATCTTAAAAAAATGAATATTGATGGAACCTATGAACAGAATATTGCTGCCTATGATGATCTGGACCAATTCCTTGACGAGTTCCCATTGGTCGATGTTTTTATGCGCCTCAACAAGTCAGGCTGGCTGTGTGATGAACATGAACCCTCCAAAGCGCCTAAATTTTATGCTGCTGTTTCAAATATTATGGAGGCAGTGGCAAAGAAAAACTTTGAGCGGGTGGATGCTATCCTTGAGGAAATATTGCCTGAGGTGGAAAAGGTGATTAACCAATACGATTTTGAACCAGGAACGATTCAAAAAGGTATTACCCGATAAATGAGTTCTGAAATGATCTGCCCTGTCTGTCATTTCGGGCATATTCCCCGGGACAAAGATACCTGTCCCCAATGCGATTCAGATTTGATCTGTTTTAAGCTTCTGGATGCGCTTGCCGATTTGCCAATGGATTCAAAACAAGATCCATCTGACAAAGCTTTTAAGCAAATCCCTGGCCGGGAAGGATCAGGGTCAGATGCTGGCAGGACAACCAAAAGCAAAATCCCATGGGTTGCGTTTTTATTGGGGGGATTTTTATTAATCCTTGTCTGCTTTGTGGGATATGCCAGCCAAAGGTTTCTTGCCATGGAATCCATGGTGGAAAAAATAGAATCCCACCTGGTTCAGACGACCACTGCTTTTAATAAAAATCCCAATACGCTTATTAAAACTCTGAAAGCTGGCACAGAGCAGATGAATCACCTGGAAAAACGGGTTGAAAAACGGGTTGAAAAACTGGTTGGAATGGCAAAAGAGAATGAACTGAGACTGACCCGCATTTTGATGAAAAAAGAAAATAGGTCTAAAATTTCTGAAAATCAAGACAAACGAGAAAGCACCTGTTTTAATATCTACCGGGCAAAGGAGGAGGATACCCTTTGGACAATTGCTCGGGATCTTTATGGCTCAGGGATATTTTATCCCGTATTGATGGAAAACAACCCGAAGTTAAGCGTATACAGCATCGGAAGCAAGGATTCAATACGGTATATGTGTGATAAGACACGGGTTGCCAGCGTTTATAAAACCATAATCGGTTATAAACAAAACAGACCTTTCTGGAAATACAGGGTTCGACCCGGAGATACGAGAAAAGGCATCATAAAACGATATTGTTTGAATCAAAAGGACTGTCTTGTTGAAGACAAACTTTTAAAACCAGTTTTAAAACCAGTTTTGGAACCAGTTTTGGAACCAGTTTTGGAACCAGTTTTGGAACCAGGAATGACAATAGGGGTTTTTTTGGAGTAAAAAAATGGCTAAAAAAAAGAATAAAATTGACACCATCCTGACACGGGCCGAAAAGCTGTTCAAGTCCGGCAACTTTTTCCTCGCTGAAAAAGAGTTTGAAAAGATCCAGAAAAGACTGAACAGAAATGACATTGACGAAAAACTTAAAATTTGCCGCAAAGAAACCAGAATCATTAAAGGTAAAGAATTCTTAAAACAGGGGCATAAAGCCGTCAACAGCAATCAATTGCCCGAAGCGATTGCCTGTTTTCAAGAAGCGGATAAATTATTAAATGAACCCTGGTTAACCGAACCCTGGATTACTGATAAAATTAAGGAGTTACAGCATAGGCTTACCCGGCACAAGATTGATGTAAAAGCACAGGAAGCAGAAGCAGCCCATGACTATCTTACGGCATCTGAGCTTTATGTTAATGCATGGAAAAAAAAGGGCAGCAACGGGTTACTTTTGAAGAGTGCTTTTTGTCTTGTAAAAGCTAAAAACTATGGTCAAGCAGCAGAAATGTTTGAAAAATCAGACCTGTCAGATGACCCGTCACTATATTATTACGGGTTTGCCCTGGCAAAGACCGGAAAGTATATCAAAGCACTGAAGCTATGGGAAAAGCTGGATACCCATGATAAATCTTTTATTGAGCAGAATCGGCGGGTTCTATCCCTTGCCTGCTCAGACCTTTATCGCACCCTTGGAAGAGAGGAAGATATCAATGATGTCCACAATCGGGCAAAGGACCTTCTTGGCCTGGCCACACCCCTGGGCAGTGCAGAGCTGATTTCCCGTCTTGAAATCTTTTGTTCCTACTATAAATTGGTTTTAATAGAGAGTCTGTGGGAGCAAGAAAAGTTTGAAGCTATTTCCGATTTGCTTTTACAGATGACGGCTGTCAATGACCCTATTATCCTTGCTTTGCATGCCAAGACCTATTTTAGTTTGTCCCGAAAACAAGCAAAATTCCTTGAACCCATGATGACCTTCTGGCTCAGTGCAATCTATTCCAAAGAGATATCAGCAGAATTCTCAGACAATCCGGATAACAGACAAAAGGTTCAACATCAATTGATTCGTTTTGCCGAACAACAGATAAACAGTCATCCGGATTTCCAAAATGCCGGCCCAGCAAGTTATCTGGCAATTGAAAAAAAACTGCTACAGGATCTGTCGGGTATTTTTCAGAAACAAACCCGGGTCTCTGACCAGATTATCACCCCTCAATATGCATCAATTTGTGGTCTTTCCGATACCATTTTAAATTTGATCAAACAGAGCAAGTGTTCTTTTAAAGACCAGGAGCATTATCTGGAAACCGGGGGTTACTATTCCAAGGCCGGTAAAGCTCTATATGCATTAAGAACCAATGGGGTTAAAAAAGCAATTATCCTGATTGAATCAATTGAAGCAAGCGCTTCAATTGATGAATTTACAGATTATGTTATAGCACTTGTCCAGTTTGAATTTGGACAGGTTGCCCTGGAGAATCATGAAAAAAATTATCTTCAATATTTTGCTCTGACCGCAAAGCTGTTTGAATCTGCCCCTTCCATTGAGAAACAATTTACTGACAAGATTCTTCAATATGTTGGTGACCAATTGATCTCCCATGAGAAACTTTTAACCTTTCTCCATACAGAACGGCGGTCCGATTATCTTGCAGAGGCACTTTCTTTTGTGATGACCCACTCTGCCATAATGAAATATAATCGCAGCAAAATTACTCCCAAACTGATGAAGGTTTCCATTGAAAAAGCGCTTAAAATATCTCCGGACAATGAGTTTGTGCTTCATACCCTGGAACAAACCAGGGTGGATTTAGAAATTGAAACCCTTTTTAATGCCATGGACAAACACAAACTGAGTAAAGGCGCCAGGCTTGCCAGGCAATCCGCATATCCGGAAGTATGTGACAGATATTTTGAATTTGGCGAACAGATTCTTGAGCAGATCAACAGCAGTGGTCTGGATCGTCATTCTCAAAAAATTGAACTTCTTGAGTTGATGAATACTTGCGTGACCGTTGACCCGGATCATCTGCTGATTGATTCAATTAAAAGAAAACTTCAATCCCTAGGAGATTAATGGATGAATCCCTTTAAGGTTTTAAATATAAACAGACATGCGGTGAACAAGGACATAATTCAGGCAGCTGCCCTGGGGATGCGTGAAAAAAAGTATTCTGCCCGAGAAATTGCCCAGGCCCAGAAAATGCTTCTTGATCCTGTCACCAGGGCCTGCCAGGAGTTCTTATATTTTGTTGATCTTACCGATGCAAAAGCGAGGCTGGTCCAACGCATAAATGAAAACCAAGAAGCCCCGGAAGCCCCGGAAGCCCCGGAAGATCTTGAAATATCAGATGGTTCTCAACTGAGGTGCTTAACCCTTTTCGAAAAAAAATCATGACCACTGAAAAAGAGCTGTTAAAACAGAAAATAATTGAATTTCAGCAAACAATAGCGGCACTGAAATTGAGCAATGTCCAAAATCAGGAACAGTTTTCTAAAAAGGAGAAAGATTCTTTTTTAAACCTTCTTGACATCATGGATGCCTTTACAACCCTGGAAAAAAATCTTGAAACTAAAAAAGACAAGCTTGATAAAAGTGCAAAAATGTTGGGTAAAAACATTCTTTCTATCCATAGAAAATTACGTCGGCATTTTAGATCTGCATCCATTGTCCAAATGGAGTTCCCCGGGAACAAAGCAACAATGGAATACTGCAAGATTATAGAGACCCGGGAACATCCTGAGTTGGAGAATGAAACCATTCTTGAAATTGTTAAACATGGGTATATTTATAAACAGGACAATATGGTTCTGAGAAAAGCTGAAGTGATCACTGTTCTTAACGATGTTTTTTGAGTTGATGGA
>Ga0307987_1001547_pt1 | contig 12592 bp, 13 predicted proteins | sample EllFjometagen181_FD_203157 | JGI IMG/M metagenome (GOLD analysis project Ga0307987, IMG submission 203157) | Marine microbial communities from Ellis Fjord, Antarctic Ocean - #181 | ecosystem: Environmental > Aquatic > Marine > Unclassified | place: Southern Ocean | collected 2014-10-08 | reverse complement strand
TTATCTCTTGAAAAAGAACTATTAGATGCTAATCCTAATTTAAACAAAGCTACACTAGATGAAATGACTCGTCTTCAGTTAGAGCTAGACAAGGTAGATGGTAACAAGACTGAGATAGCAAAAGAAAAAGCTTCACTAATTAGACAAAAAATAAAAGATCTTCAAGAATCTCCTTTAGAAGAGACTGAAGTAAAGGAAACTGAAGGGTTACAGGTAAATGAGAATGAGACTATTGTTGATACAAAAAAAGATAAAAAAGGCAGGACTGTTACTTATATATCTGAGACCACTGAAAAAGATGGAGTTAAAAAAACTACATTTAATTTCAATAGAGACGATAAATCTACTGACCAAAGATCCTCTGCCGGTGTAACCCCTGAACAAGGAATTCCTGATGGATATGAAATATCTAAGGCTGATGCTGTTGAAGGAGCTGAAGTTACAAAAGTGTATGAGGTAAGAATAGGTGATAATGGCAACTCAGCAGCTACAGTAGAATTTACATCTCCTGAAGGAGAATCATTTAGGGATGAAGTTATATTAGAAAAAACTAAAACTGAAGGATTTACAACAAAAAGAGAAAAGCAACCACAAACAATACAGGTTCCTGGGAGATCTAAGATAGATATTGAGATAGATGCAGATGGTAAAGCGGTAGCTGTAGATCGAAAGACTCGTAAGCCTGTTAAAAAAGTTCCTCTAAAAGTTCAAAAGTTTATACTTGAACAGGTTGTAGATGTGAATGACGGTACTCGTTTAGATATAAGTGAAGAGTTTAATCCAACACCTCAACAATATACTTCTGAGGTTGCTGATAATTCTACAAATGTAAAAGAAATTGCTGAGACTATAGATACTGAAGCTAGAAGACTTAAAAATCAAACAAAAGAAGAGAAAAGAGTAGCTGCTGATCCATTAGATATTAAAAATATTATAGGTCACATCACAGAGGAGGATTTTATTAAATGGGGAGATCGTAATAATATAACTACAGAGATTAGAAAATATTGGTTTAGGAAAAAAGAAAAATCTATAACAGGTAAATTATTTAAAGATAGCAATAAGAAAGATGGCTTAGATGTAGCTGTTATGGGTCTTGATGGGTACACGGAAGATAACTCAAATGAAATGATTAATGATGTAATAGATTTTATTCTGGATCACCCAACAGGGAAACTAGATATACAATCTGGAAAGTCGACTGAGCTTATAAACTTAGAGGTTAAGTTTGAAGAGTTAACCGGATTAAAACCTACACCAACAAATATAAAAACAGTATTAGATATTGATCCTAATAGAGAACCTATAAGCTCATTAAAAGATAAATCAAAAAATCAGTATCAAAAAGAAGCATCCGAGCCTGGAGTGTTTAGTAAAAATAAAAAAGGTCCATCAGCAAAAAGTATAGTGTCTAAAAAACCTAAAAAACTCAACAATGTAGATGAGGCTTCGGCATTAAAAGACCAAATAAGATTAGAGATAAAAGCTGCTAACGATTCAAAGAAAGATCAAACCACAAGACGTAAAGCTTTAGGTAATGCAATTAAGGCTTTAAAAAAGGCAGGTAAAATTACTACCGCTAAGATGAATACATTGATCGGTAAAGTTACAGGAGTTAATTTAAATAATTCTAGAGCCGTTGCTCAGGTATTAAGCTATGTTGAGAAAGTAAATAATGATGCGAATGCTGCAAAGAAAAATACTGATGCTAAAAATCAAAAGAAAAGAATAAAAACAAAACTAAATAAAGATACTGATGCTGAGGTGTCGAATGCTGTTAAAAGGTTTCTTAAAATAGATATAGATCTGGTTAGCGATTTAGATGCTTATTCTGCTGAGGCAGAGAAAATCATTGCAGGATTAACAAAATCTAAAGAAACTAAAGATGGAGGTATTGATATAAAAGATGCTGTAGATATTAAAGCAATAGATAAATATACCACTAAAACACAAAAAGATCAAGACATTAAATTAAGAGAAGCAGAGGCTCAGTCTTTTAGAGATATGACAGGGTTAAGTTCTGATGAACTGACATTAGAACAAATGCGTGATATACTTAACAATAATGAATCAAAATCTAAAGCTGATGAGAATGGTGAGAATATTCCTGGAGTAAAAGCAAATATGGTTTCAGAAGCTGCTAAAAAAGCTTTCTCAACTTATAAGTCTATTATTAATTCTATTATAAAAACAAAAGTAGATCCATTTACTGGAGAAGCTGTAAATTTATCTATAGATCAGAAAATTCTAATTAAGAGTTTTATGGATATTGATTTAGATTTACTTACTACTAAAGAAAAATTATTAGCTATAGATGCATTAGTAAACTTCGCTACAAACCAAGGCACAGGCGGTATGGGCAGATTGGTTGATAGAGTTAAAGGAATAAAGGGTGTTAAAAAAGCTAAGCGTCAAGGCTTAAAGGCTGTTCCATTAAAATTATATTTTAGCAAAGCTATAGGTACAGCTTGGAATGATTATATAGCTCAACTTCCCACTACTCTTGAGAGTATGTTTGGAGGTCAATCTCAGGCATTGATATTCTCAGATCTTAGTGGTTTTAGTAAACTTAGAAGGGGAGCAGCTAAAGCAGCAAAAATAACAAATAATATAGCGGATGCATATCACAAAAAATTTATAAAAGGTCGTGCTAAACCAAATGGTGAGGTTTTTAATTCTTTGGATAATGATATTGAAAGAGGTATGTTCGCAAACACAAGAAGGACTGTTGACGGAACCAAAGAAGAACAAGCAAATGAATTTGATAGAAGAAAAGGACTTATAGAACAGACTATAGATAGATTAAAAGAAGAAGGAGAAACAAAAAAATATGAAGCGTATAAAAGGGTTTATGACAAAATATTAAAAGAAAGTAAAAACGTATCAGATGTTGATACTAAAGTGAATCGTATAAATAAAAAAGCAGTGGAATGGTTCACTAATGAATGGACTAAAATAAGACCTGAATTAGGATCTATTTCTTTAGATTATTACAATAGAGTTCTAGAAAAAGAAATAAACTATACTCCAGATTCAATGACTAAAGTTGATCCAGAAGCATCTAATGATCTTAAAATTGGAGAACCTCTTTTTCAAGGGTCTCGTGAAACTATATATGACAAGGAAACCGGAGTCTTAATGGCTAAGAAACCAGGATATAAATTACCTTCAGGACGGATTGTAAACTTAGGTTTTGATTCTCAGAATATTTCAAGCTTAAAAGCCGCATTAACAGATATGTACACAGCAGGACCTATTCAGCAGCTTAAAGGCTTTACCGAGTCTCCTGATTTTCAAGATATTGTACCTAATGTTAGTAATAGAAAATTATTATTACAAAGATTTAATAGGTATGTTGATTCTAAAAGGGAAGTTTCACAATCAAATAAAAATAATGCAATTGGATTAAAAATAATAAATTCAGTAGCTGCTATTGGGGTGTCAAGAGTTTTAGGTGGACCTACTCAGGTACCAAAACAATTAGTACCTATAGTAAATACAGCTATAAACTTAATAAATGATCCCGCATCTGTAGGCGAAGGTCTTACATTGGCACTGTCAAATCCAGATGCTAATGAATGGTTAAATAATTCAGGTTATGAAATAGCTAATAGAGGCATTCAATCTATAACAAACTTAGAAGGAACTAATTCAAAATTAAGAATAGCGGCTAGTAGTACGCTTGGTAAGGGCACTGATATTATAATTGATTTAAATAAAAAATATCTTGAACTTTTCTTAGTTGCGCCAGATAAGTATGCAGCTAGATCGGCTTGGCTTGCTTATTATTTGAATAATTTAAAAAAGCAAGGGCTTGTTGTAGAAGATGGTGATTGGTCTAAGCATACTATAAATGAAAAAGCAGCAGATTTTGCACAACAACAGACATCTAGACAGCAAAATACTTCTGATTCTGACTTGCAAGGTAGACTTTTTTCATCTAGAAATATGACCCCTCAAGTTATTAGAAAAGTTTTCTTTCCTTTTGCTAACTTTTTACTGAATCAGAAAGCAAGAATGTTTTCAGATCTTGGAATATTAACAAGCAGGTCTCTTAATAATAACCAAGATAGAGTAGCAGCCGCTAAGTCTTTAACTGGCTTAGTTGGTGAAACAATTGTGTTTGGTTTAATGGGTTTACTTACCACTCAAATGTTAGCAGGACTGTCAGGTTATATTACTGACGATGACAGCCGTAGGGTAAAGAAAAAAGATTTAGATAATAGAATAAAAGGAAGATTAGGTAATATGGTTAATGATGTACTTTCACCTATTCCTCTAACAGATCCTCTCGTAACAGGTGCAATTAATAATATTATTAAGACTTTTTCAGATGAAAAAGATCCTTGGCAATTTTTTAATAAAGATAAAAAAACATTAATAGAACGAATGGGTGTTTTAGGTATAACCCCTAAAGGAGGGTTCGAGCTTATTGAAATGGTCGAAATGGCATCTACCGGTAGCTATACTGATGCGTATGGAAATAAACAAAGAATTAAAACTAAATATAAGGATGCTATGGCAATTAATGCTCCACTTTATTTTTCTTATTTAGTTGGTTTATTACCAATAGAAGCTGGAGCTATTATAAGATATAATGTAAGGAGTTATAAAAGAAAAAGTAAAAGATAAATAATATGCCATTTAAAAGCGAAGCACAAAGAAGATTTATGTATAAGAACCATCCTGAGATTGCAGAACGTTGGTCTAAAGAAGGAGGAACACCTGGCAGTCTACCGGATCGTATTCATCCTAAGAAAACTAAGGCTAGTCCGTATGCAAACAAGAAGCCTATGAGGAATATACGTAAAATCTTTAAGAGAAATTAATTTCCCATAGATCCTTACCTTTAGATAGATCTAGATATGTTATTTCTTTTTCTATCTTCTCCCTATTTCCAAAGTCTGTATTCTTGGGGAGCATTTTCATCTCCCATTCCAGGTCTGTATCTAAAATATAAAACCCCCAGATTCCTTTGGGGGTAGAGTTTATATACACAGGCTTAGTCCCGTTTGACTCAGCACGATCCAATAATGCATTGTATTTTTTTCTTTCTAATATTAAAGTTTTATAGTGAGTCCTTCTACATTTTAATTCTATATCTAGATTGAACTCAACTGAGAAGCAATCTGTCTTGGCATACTTAGAGCTGCTCTTTACTAGGTCCGGAAAGAAATTATCTTTAAGCCAATCAAACAAATGTTCCTCCCTACTTGGTATAAGTGTATTAGTCATCCTTTACTGAGGTGTCTATATCATTTAAAGTAGAAACAAGTTCCGTTATAACAGATGATAATTCTTTAAAGTCACGATCTACCAGGCATTCATAAATAGAGTCACAAGAGTCGTGTATGCCCTCCATTAAATAATTTATATGTGTGAGTCTCTCGTTGTCTAGCGCTGATAGTTTAGCCATTTTATTTTATATCATTAAATTTATAGTCCATTATAAAATCTATTTAATTTAGTTTCGATTTCTTCCTCTTTGCCTAATCTAGTACGTTGCACCACAATATCAATAAGTTTTTTAACACGATCCGTAGATGTATTTTCCACACCTTTACTAAGTTTTAATATCTCTATCTCCAAATATAAGTCTTTTTTTTCTTTATTCAGCAAATTAATATGATTTATTAATTCTTCGTTATAATGTGGAAGAGCAATTTGATAGTTTTCTTTATCTTTATTTTCTACAAAATTAGCAATTTTTTTCATTTTATTGTCAACTCTTTTCTCATCAAATTCCTTTTTAACTAAGTCAAATTTATTCTTAAAATCCTTATCAGTTTTAAGGTACATATCAGCCTGAGCATTATAATGTATAATAGTAGCGTGATCTCTATTTATGTGCTTACCAATCATAGCAAAAGTGTAACCTCTCTCTCTCATTATAACTCCAAACGCTACACGGGCATTTACATTATTTCTTACTCTATTTTTTTCTTTAAGATCGCAATGAAAATTCTCTTCACATAAATAAATTAAAAACTCTGCATCTTCATTAAAAGTTTGATTTCTCATAGTATGATTTGATTGTATTATTGATTAATATTGCGTCAAGGTATTCATTTACCTCAACGTATTCTAAGTCGATTATTAAAGGTATCTCTCCTTCTTCTTTAAGATATTGTATTGCATAAAATACATCTTCGTTTAATATAACTCCATATATTTTTTGCTCCCATCCATCTGTTATAGGTAGTTGATCTATTGCTAGAACTAAATCCTCTACTATTTCAGTCTGTGATTCTATAGATAGCTTGAGAAGGCTTTTAGCAAACCACTCTTCTACCTCAAAAACATTATCCTCTATATACCTCGGTTCTAAATCCATATTTTTCTAATTCTTTTAAACGATATTCCTGGAGCTTAGATAGTTTTCCTTTCGGAGTTTTTACCTCACTAAAGATCACATCAGTATTTGGTGGTATAGCAACTATGTCCGGTATACCATTCTTATTTGTCTTAATAAGTTTTAATACATAGTACCCTTGTCCCTCTAGTTGCTTGATTCTTTTAGCTTGTATCTGTTGCTCTGTCATTCATTCAAAGATAGTTTATTTATTTAAGTGCTGAAGGGGAACATATCTGTTATCTTCAATTGCAACGACCTTAACTGTTTTTAATTAAAAGTTTCAAACCCGATCATTCCCCAACTAACACTAGATAAAAATAGATGCTCCGTTTTAACATTACAATAGCCATATCATTAAGTTATTGGTTACATCCTTTTTATATCTTATTTAGTTAATGTGCTAAGCATTAGAAATATCAATACAATAAATACTATTGCTACTATGTTAATCTTTATTAGTTTTTTCATAGTTTATTTATTTTCATTTCTTTCTAATATATCAATCAATAATTTCAAATCCTTAATATCCGTTATTATTACATCATTAAAGTCAACTTCCCATTCACCATTTACTAACTCATTATTAGCATTGCTAATCATTCCAAAGTTATACTCATAAAAATAATAAGCCTCATCTCCTGATTCTTCTTTGGATACATCAAATCTTTCAAACTTTAAATCTATTAAGTCTTGTTCTTTCATAATTTATTTATTTCTTCCAAAACATCCTGCCAAAATTCAAACTCATCCTCTGAATCTACACACGTAGAATTACAGTCAAGCATCTCATCTACACATATTATTGCACATTGTTTAACTATTGATAACTGAACTTCGTACATTTCTTCTTCAGACAACTCATTATCGTTAAAAGGTATTATATCGAAATACCTTTCTACTAACTCCTTTGCTTTATATCCTGCGTTCATAATTTATTAGTTAAGTTTTTAGTCATTTTCTTTATTAACGATTCTTATATGAAACATATCTTGTTGTTTTGTTTATTAAATGAAACGTTACATAGTAGCATAGTATATCTATATTTCGTCACTAAACCTAATTTAGAGTCAATATATAGTTTATTTTTACTATTCAATACAAACTATTAGTTTGCTTAAGTCAACTATTCTATTTACTTTACTTGACATTAGTAAACATATTTGTTTACTTACCCTCGTTCGTTATACGAGAGTAAGTATTACCTCTATAAGGTCGCAATTTGCGTTCCTACACAATTAGCTACTAGCAAGGCTATGGTTGTTATTACTCCTAATGCCAATATAAATCTTAATACTTCTCTCATAGTTTTAGTATTTAGGTCTTAGTGTCTTTATTATTACTGTGTATATTTCAAGGTACTCTGACATTTGTGACAATGCTGATGATACCACCTCAACATCCCAATCTAGTTCTATCTTATTTAATTGGTTTGTAACTTGCTCTATTGATCCTGATAATATTTTGTGCTTCATAATTTATTTTTTGCTGATGTTATTAATTCCTCTATTAGTTTATCCATATTATCCATTGAACCATAATCAATATTTTCTGCGACATACTCACAGGCTTGATCATATGCATCTCCTTCTCCTTTGTATTTAATTATTTTAGAAAACTTATCAATAGTCTCTTGGCTAAAATCATACGTATCCTTGTGCCCCCATAAATTGTTTTCTGTTAAGTATTGCGGATTCATTAAGGGTAACCATATTATCATTGGCTGTCCAAACACCCAAATTGTTTGTGAGTTCTCACCTAATATTTCCTTAGTTGTTGATTCCTTTTTCATTTTGATTAAAATGTCTTAATGTATAGTCTTTCTTTTTGGTTACTGCTTTATAAATATCTTTCTCGATTCCTCCCTCAGAGAAGATCCAATATACATCAGACTCTAATCTCTCTTTTGTTGTCATCCTATCCCTTGACTGCCAGTAGCTTGTGGCACTAAAATCTATATTGTAATAGACTAATGCCTCAGCCTTTCGTAAGCTTATACCCTCACGTCCTGATACTATTTGTAAGGCTATAGACTTATCTGTGGTATCAAAAACCTCTAGATCTGTACATAACTTATCGCCATATATTTTCTTTAGTGCATTTAGTTCCTCTTTAAACTTATAGAAGATCCCAATCTTTACCAATCCGAAATTATCAAAAATATATTGAGCTTTGGAGAGATCTAAGATAGTAGAATTTCCTGATTCAAACTTCACAGTTCCCGAATAAATTTGATGTAGCTTCATCATCAGCTTTACCGGGGTGTCAGCCAATATTACCTCCTCTTTTCCTTCAACAACAAGATTTTTTTTCAGCTGAGATGCTAATTTATACGTCAATTCTGACATCTTAACAAGTAATGTATGCTCTCTTGTCTCAACCTTAAAACCAGCCTCTTTCTGAGTGTAATTAATCGTATATAAGCTCATAGCTTTTAGAATAATCTCATAGCCTTTAGAATAGTCCTTAATCATCAACCCGTTGATCTTACGATCAGTCACATTAGCATAGTCATCAGAAAATCTATAAAAATTCTTGTATGAAGAAAAAGGATTACCCTTAATACCATATACCTGGTGGTACATCTGACAGTAAGACTCTGGAGTTGGTGTACCTGATAATAGGATCACATAAGGATCACAAGCCTTTATAATATCCTTAACCTGCTTAGCTCTCTTGCTTGGTTTAGGAAATGCTCCTATGCCGTGAGCCTCATCAAGTATAACCATATCCCACTTTGTGTTAGGTAGCTTATGTGCGCTCTCATAATTTATAACAGTCAGGTTATAATCAGGACTCAAAAGAGTATAGTCATTCTCAATACTAGTTATAGCCTTCTTCTTTGTAAGAAACAGCGCGTCTTTTACATTTAATTTTTCGGCAATTCCTAGTGATGTTAATGTTTTTCCGGTCCTAACTTCCATAGCAAGATATAAAAACCTATATTTATTTATGATCTTTGTTCCTAGATCTATTATTTCCGTCTGGTAATTTCTAAACTCTATCTGTGTTTTGTTTTTCATTCTATAATATTTTACACTTCTGTTTATCTTATCTATTGTTTCTTTAGGTGTATCGTGCTTTAATTTATCTTGAACAAAAGCAGTACTGCCTCTTCCAACCTTTACTCCTATGGTTTGATTTACAATACTCGCTAGCAATGAGCATTGTTTATACATCATAAAATCTGAGTACCCATATTTTCTCTCTATTATATCATCATCCATTAAAGATCAAGATTTCCCTGTTCAGGTTTTGCTATAACTATTGGTTTAATTTCCATCCATTTACCTATTTGGTCTCTACCAGATAAAGGCGCTTGTCCTGTAGCATATATAGCGTAAGAAACCATCCATTTATAAAATTTCATACGACTAATTTGCATCTTTGATTTAGGAGCATAATCAGGGTAATCAGATATAAAATCATAATACTTATCTTGCTGATGAACCTTTATTCCAATTTGTAGATTCTTATGAGCGCCATTCTCAATAAGCCCACACCATTCAATAAAATCGTGTGATGTATCGCTTGATAGCTGTCTTGTTTTAAGATTAACAAATTTAGATTTCACTAATCCCTCATTAAGAAATAATTGTAGGCAGTAAGTCATATAATTATCAAACTGACACCACTCATCATCATCCCAATCAGCAAAGAAATGTTTCTTAAATTCATCAATAGGTGTAAAATTTTTATTGTAGTGTTGATGTAATTCAAGCTCCCACTTTCTTCTTGCAAATGAATTACCTGAGCCTTTAATAGCATAGTTAGTTGTGATAGCTATCTTAGGAGATCTTGAGAATGGTATCTTAATAGCATCCTTATTCTTCTTTTCTAATGTAAGACCTTCAGTCACTACTGAGAACAGTCTTTCAAAATCAAAATGCTTCTTCACATCGTCAAAACATAATACCTGAGTGTCTGCTGATACCAACTGATAAGGGAACGATCGCTCAAAAGCAAACTGCTTACCGTCAATAACCACCAACTTCTTCATTTGGTTGATAGCATTCATAAATAAACCTTTACCGGTTCCTCCTTCTGGATTGTCAGATATAACCTCATCATTTAATATCACTGCTGGGCAATAGGAGAGGTTCTTATAGCCGTGCATAAGAAATCCTATTGTAGACTCCATTGTCTTCACGCGAGGCTCATCATTGGCACATATACGCTTTATAAATGTTTTATAATCACATTCCGTATCCACACATATTGTAAATTTTCTATCTATGATGTGTTCTTTCCATACATATCCTCCTAGATCCATATAATCAATAGGCTCTAATCCTTCTGGAGTAATTTTTACTGCACAGTTTTTGTAGTATAAGTATGATGTGCTTTTAGAATCCTCAATAAAATATATATCAATAGTCGATAGTAGTGTAAGGAAGTCTTCTCTAAAGAATCTCGTCTGATCTGCAAAATAATTATAGATAGACATATCATCCAACTCAATCACGTAGTTTAATATAAAATCCTTAATCTCTTTCTCAGAGGTATGATCAATAAGATTATTAGTAACCTTAACAAACACATAATTCTTGCTACCCTCAGGATTAAATTTATAGAAACCATTATCCTCCAAGAATGTCTTGAATAATATATGTACTATCTTAATAGTTCCCTTATCACTCTTCTCCCAGAATGTTTTTTGAGCCGTCTCCTTCTCAATACGATTCAATACCGATTCTATTAGCTGACTATCAATGGTGGTTTCTTCTAATTGATAGCGGAGTTCTTTTTTTGATACTCCTCTGATTAATTTTGTTTTTATTTGACTTATCTTCTCCTCATCCTCGTAGTATTTGGTTCCAAAGTTATTCTTATTGGCATATGCCGAGTCTAATGTTCTTTTTATTTCCTCAAGAGAGAAGCTCTTAGATGCATATTGGTTTAAAATATATCCAGCTAATGACTCAGCAATACCATAATCATTAAAAGCCATAGCAAGAATAAATACATTTTGGTTTCTCTGTCCCTCAGTCATTGGGTATTTTTTACTCCACCACTTTACCAGGATCTCAACCACTTTATTCTCATCTGTAATTGGAAGAGTAGCTACATCACGATGTTTTACAATCTCTACATACTCAGGCTCCTCAATCTTATCCCAAATAGAAGAGTTCTCATTGACATATATCAATGGATCATAAGATTCGTAGCATACTCTTGATACATTTTTTACCACCTTGTCAAAATATTGTGAGTCAAAGTGTTTCTCAAGGGAGTTAAAATAGTTTACGTGGTTTTCTTTATCAGCTGGGATCTTAACTAATACCTTTAGGCCATTTCCTGATGGGGATATAAATACTGAGAATACAAATTTATCTTTACATAAGTTCTCTTTGTCTTGCAGTAGATCCTTCTGCTTTGGGTATCCATCAAAATCTAAGCAGATAAGACCACTATGCTCAGAGATAGATAGATCATTTCTTTTTGTGAAGATACCACTAAAACAAACTGCAGGTAATAATTTCTTTAGTTCGTTCCTTTCGGTTTTATTTTTTTCTTTTCGTATTGATTTTACGAGTTCTTTAGTTGCTCCGTCCTTGATGCGGTCAAGAACCACGCCCACTTGACGGTGAAAAGGAGCTTCAGTTTCCTTTATATTTTTGAAGATTGTGATCGTTTGATTCATTGAAATGTTGATTTAATGTTGATTTAATGTTGATTTTTTTAACTTAACTTATTGATTATCAGTAACAATGTTCTTAATGTTAACTTTTTACTACGTATATAAGAAAAAAAAATATATATATATATAAAAATATATATATAGTATAGGGAATAATTTTTTATTCCAACAGTTATTAGAGCTGAAAAAAGGGGAGTTTAATTTCTCCCCTCTCTTAGTACTCTAAAGATTGGTCTAGAATGGTAGATCCTGACTAACCGGAGCTGGTGCTACTACAGGCGCTTCAGCCTTTGGCTTTGCCTCCCAAGTATCTAACTCACAATAGTAACCTCCTTTTTGAGATTGCTTCACGTCAATGTTAACCCACCCATTCTTTTGGTGTTGTTTTAGAAAGGCAATAGCCTCATCTACTTTCACTGATTGTCTTCCAATTACCCACGCCGGAGCATTTTCTTGTCTCTTAAAAGAGAACCCGTCTGCAAACACTTTTGGTTTTTGTTCCATAATTTTACTTTTTAATATTAATTGATTGTTCCAATGTCGTTATCGTAGAAAGAATGATCTCATCCTTTTCGCTACGGGTACTGACATCCATCGGA
>Ga0307987_1001546_pt1 | contig 12595 bp, 8 predicted proteins | sample EllFjometagen181_FD_203157 | JGI IMG/M metagenome (GOLD analysis project Ga0307987, IMG submission 203157) | Marine microbial communities from Ellis Fjord, Antarctic Ocean - #181 | ecosystem: Environmental > Aquatic > Marine > Unclassified | place: Southern Ocean | collected 2014-10-08 | reverse complement strand
AAGGGTGTTGCAAAGAACAGTGTAAAACTCAATTAAAACAATTGATTAAAGCATAAAAGCCACTATAATGGCGGGTGTCCCGACAAAAAGACTCCCAAAACCAAAATAGAGGCTTCCATGCACCACAAGAATATCAAGCTGATAGTGCGAAAACAACTAAAAAATCAATTTCCTCGTTGGAAACGTCTTCCTAAAAAGAACAAGAAGGAATTGGCCCGCAAGGTGCTAGCGGAAGTCGTTTCTGAATACGACTTCAAACAGGAAATCGATACGCCCATTGACCAATTACTGGCGATAGATGGACAACATTCTGCCAAGGGCATTATCAGGCTTGACGAAATGGCCCGACTGATTGAAAAAATCAACAGTACAAAAATTATTAAGTTCAGTAATTATAATCGGTCACACATCTATATCAGTGATAAGGAGCTACGATTTATAGACAAATTGATTGATAATCACATGATTAATCGTCTCCTGGCGCATGCAGGGTATAGCCCGTCCATGCTGGAACTTTTTCCCAGTCATTTGTTTCGCGCTGAATTACTGAAGGCAATCAAATACCCTGAAATTAGCTATCGCAAGTTTTGTACTGAAGAATACCTCGGACTGGATCGGAAACAGAACAGGGTATTCATTGGTCTGCCTCTTCATAAAAAGACAATGATTGACCATACACAACTATGTAAATTCCGATCAAGGCTCTCTTTTGTTCAGCAGGTAAACCTGCTTGTGTATATTCTGCATCATTTCAGACAATCCGGACTGCTTGGGGATTGTCATCTCCACGGCATTGACTCTACAGAATTGGCCAATTACTGTAAAATGCCCACAGCTAGTCTGGAAATAAACGGTAAAAAGATACGAATCTACAACGATATTGACTGTGATTGCGGTGCACGACGCAACAAGCGGGACAAATCAACATATGTTGTTGGATATCGGCTACATACTCTTACTGCAATTGATGCAAAAACAGGGCTCAGCTTTCCTCTTGTTTCCCTGTTAGCCCCGGCAAATCATCATGACAGCCATTTCTTACCCTTCCTGGTTAATCTTGCTCAGGCAATGGGTATTGAGATAAAACTTGTTACAGCAGATGAAGCATACCATGACAAGGATGGTTCTTTATTTAACGATACAGGTGTAATTGTCACAACACCACCCTCGACAAAAGCATTACTGCCTGAGAATGTTGATAGCACCAGCGGAACAGTATTTTGCAATGATTCCTGCGAGGTTACCATGACCCATGTAGGATTTGAAAAGCAGGTTCATGAATACAAATGTGTGGCAGGTATCGGAGAATGTCTGCGTTCAGATACGTGTCCTCAATACCGTTATATTCCATCTGACAGCGGATTATTCCAACAAATACCGTATGAAACTGAGCAGATAAAGCTAGCTCATGATATTCGAAAAAATTGCGAGCGACCCTTTAATCTCCTTAAAAATCAAACCGGCCTGGAAACCATTCGAGTGCGAAGCCAGCATGCGACTATGACCAGATGCACCTTGAGTAGTATTGCTGTCCTGCTAATCAAAATGGCAGGTACAAGGAAAAAGAAAAAAAGAATCAGGCCGCAACAATTGTCTATATTGGATATGAAAGCCGCATAACATATTTAAAATACAACTATTATAGAAAAATAAGGAAAGTAAAAACAAAAAAACAGCTGCATTTTATTGTTATGAAATGTGAACTTATCAACAAAAATATCATAGCTACCCTGCAAGAGGGTTTTGAAAGCTAAAAAAACACAGCAGATAAGTTTGGCTATCGATTGGCAATAACGAGAAACTGCAAAAACGTAAAAAAAGCATCCGGGATATTTGGGTTTTGATCTATACTGGACACTTTTCAACACCCTTTTAAAGAAAAATTATTGTAAAAAACAAATTGGCTAGCTTTTATGGTTAAGTTAGCTATCCATTCGAGTCGACAAGAGAGAGATACAGCGGTCGGATCACGAACGAACTAATTCCAGCAGTGCAGAATAGTTACGTTGGTCTGTTGATTGGAGTGCTTCAAAATGTCACCGCCGGTCACAAGTTGACCCACCTAGCGATGAAAACTGGACCCACCTGACCGGTACCATGCGGCTCTAACGCACCGGTTTAGAAACCCACCGTATTTCTTCCTCCCCCCTTTCTTCTTTCTTTTTCTCTCTGTCGTTGTTTTCCTGAATCATTCAGGAGGGCACCATGACAACCAACAGTTACATCAAAAAGCGTCCTTGTCGAGTATGCAAAAAGTGGTTTGTACCAAATCCACGTGTTGGTACTCGCCAAAAGACTTGTGGCGCCAAAGAATGTCAAAATAAATGGCATGCAAAAAAATGTTCCCAATGGAATCGACAGAACTGCGCTTATTTTCAGGGCAACTACCTTAGCAAAAAACTTCAAACTGTCCAAAACCAAGAATCATCTCCGGAAAAATCACCTTCTCAACCGCCTGAATCCGGCAAAACAGTAAAACTACCCAGAGAAGTGATTCAAGATGTGATAGGAGCACAACAGTTTGTAATTGCAGAATATCTGGCACGAGTACTCCTGAGGTCTGTTCAAGAGGTGATACGTCTGCAACGTTGTGGTATTTCAAGAGAAGCTGAACGACTACCCCAAAGGGTCAATTCAAGATGTGATAGTCAAAAGAGGTCGCCTTGAGTTATATTTACTCATTGATAAAGGAGAGTAAAAATGACAGCGACAGTACAGGAAACAACAGATATTTCTATCAATCAATTTGGGGATAGATATGCCGGATTACGCATCATCAACCCTCAGGCAGACAAGGCCATGGTCCGTTCCCTGGAAAAATATGGCCAGTTGACCCCCGTGGTTGTCACTCGAAGTGGTTTGGTGGAATATGAACTTCTTGATGGCTTCAAGCGACTACGTGGAGGTCTTGCCCTCTCTTTTTCACATCTTCGTTCCCGTATTCTGGAATTGAATGATCGCAGCAGTAAGGCGGTTATTATGCAGTTGAACTGGGTTGGTAAATCTATCAGCAGCATGGAAGAAGCGCTGGTGGTTCATTCACTCTGTCATGAAGACAAATTAACTCAGGTAGAGATCGCCACTCTTCTCGGACGTCACAAAAGCTGGGTCTGCCGGAGAATTGCTCTTATAGAACGATTATGCGATGAAGCGCAGAGCAGTATTCGTCTGGGCTTGATACCCGTCAGTATGGGGAGAGATCTGGCCCGGTTGCCACATGGCAACCAGGAGTCAATGCTTGCGATGATCAATAAACACCAACTGAACTGCCGTGAAACCAGGAAAATCACGGCAGCTTTAGTGACCAGGCCAAAACATGAGCACGCATCAATCCTGTGGCGTCCCTGGAAAGTTCTGCGGCCCGAAGGACAAATGGAAATCGTTCAGGACAATAGCCTCGATCCTCTCGTAAATGAACTGCAACGCAAACTACTGGCCATGGAACGCCATTGTCTTATTGCGGCGTGTGCTATCAGCTCCACGGAACTTGGACAATTTACCGAAAAAGAAGAACTGTTGCTCATCAACTGCTGTAAGCAGGCTGTTACCAGCCTTGAGCAGGCACAGCAGGATCTGCAAGACACTCTCACCCCGAAAGACTATGAACTTTATTCGAAATAGAGAAGAACTGGAGCATCTCCTGGTTACAATGCATGGCGAGGGCTGGAGTATCCGGGGCATGGCCAGACATTTTTCCATCGGCCGCAATACAGTTCGCCGCGTTCTGCGCAAGTATACCGATAGGCGAGAGCACGGCCATGATATAATCCGAGTAAAACAGAAAAAAGTTATTGTCAGGGCCAGTAAACTGGATCCTTTTGAAGATCAGATCAAAACACTCTTTAAGGATTTTCCTAAGATCACCGGTCAACGTGTTTTTGAGGAACTAAGAAACAACGGTTATACCGGTGGCATCAGTATCCTGAGAGAACGTTTGCGCAGCCTTCGTCCTTTACCCAAAAAGAGTCCGGTGGTTCGTTTTGAAACTGAGCCCGGCCTTCAAGGACAAATGGACTGGAGTCCTTACACTATTGATTTTACCAGCACAGGTAAAACTAAGGTCAACTGTTTTTCTTATATTCTCGGGTTTTCCAGACGGCAGTACATTGATTTTACACCACGGCGAGATTTTTTCAGTTTAATCCGACGGCACAAGGATGCATTCAGCCATTATGGTGGTGTACCTCGACATTGTTTGTATGATAGCGAAAAAACAGTTGTTCTCCGTTGGGAAGCCGGGCAACCTGTCTTCAATCCTGCGTATGCAGCCTTTATTACTCATTATCACTGCCGACCTATTGCCTGTCAGCGTGGACGACCACAAACGAAGGGAAAAATAGAGCGACCTTTTCAATATATTGAAAAAAATCTATTGGGTGGTCGCAAGTTCCAGGATCTTAATGATCTGAAAGCCTGTGCTGTATGGTGGTTGCGGGAGAAATCTGATTTTCACATTCATGATACCACTGGTCGTCCCCCTCTGGAGTTGTTTCTGGAACAGGAGCAGGAGGCTCTTCAGCCCTTGCCTCATCATCCATATGACTGTGGGGAGGTGTTTTTAAGGGTCTGCAATATCGAAGGGTATATCGAGTTCGAGACCAATCGTTATCCGGTCCCCTATGAATATGTGGCCGATATCCTGACTATGAAAGCGACTGAACATGAAATCATGATCTATTCTGCTGAGCTTGCACTGCTGGTGCGTCATGAACGATTGGTTGCTGGGTCAGTGATCAAGGTTGATGGTACTTCCATCCATGGACCTCTCAAGGTTCGTTATGGCTTGGAACCGGTGCGGGATCAGTTTATTGCCATCGGTGAACACAGTCATGGCTTTCTGGCAGGGCTAAAAGAAAAACATCCAAAGAACTGTGGGTTTCACGCCAGATATATTCTGCGGCAAAAAGAAAACTATCATTGTGAAGATATTGATAAAGCGATGGCACATGCCTGCCATTACCATGCCTATGACTGTAAGGCCGTTGAAAGGATCCTCAAAGCAAAATCAATACATCGTACTCTGGAGGAGCTTAGAAATAAAAAGGCAGCTGCTGAGTTACGCAATGCCTTGCCTCAGATCCAGCAACGATCATTAGAAGCATACTCCACTCTGCTGGGATAAACAAAAGATGATAACCGACAAGCTGAATAGAATCAGGAAAAGCCTGGACATTCTGAAACTCAAAGAAATAGCCAGGGTTCTTGATGACGAACTCACCAAAGCCAGTCAACAAGAGACACCGATAACAGAAATACTGGAGAGATTATTTACTCTGGAGGCTGATTGCCTGATCCAGCGAAGGATAGAGAGGCGTATTAAGCAGTCAAAGATGCCGGAGAGAAAACTGCTTGCTGACTTTAATTTTCCATTTCAAACAGGAGTGGATAAAGCCAGGATCATGGAACTTGCTAATCTGGACTTCGTACAACGCAAACAGGGACTCATTCTTGCGGGTAACTCAGGGACAGGGAAAAGTCATATTGCTAAAGCTTTGTTACTTACCGGTTGCAGGAAAACATATATCTGTCGTTATACCACGGCAGCCGACATGCTGGGTGAACTCCTGGCAAGTCTTGCCGATGACACTCTGGACAAAAAACTGAAATGGTATCTTTCTCCTGATATTCTACTTATAGACGAGGTGGGCTTTGATCGGCTTGAACAGCAGCATGCATATAATGCCAATCTGTTCCACAAGGTAATTGATGGTCGATATTGTAAAAAATCGACCATTATTACAACAAATATAGATTTTAAAGAGCTTGGGGATTACCTCGGAGATCCTGTCATCACCACTGCTCTTGTTGACAGGATGGTGCATCATTCGATCATTATCAATATCCAGGGGCCGTCCTGGCGCCTGCATGAATCACAGCAGCTCAACGCAGAGCCATCTTGAGTTATCTTACTTTGTGGACCTATCCCAAATAACCTGACCCGCGATCCCTGACAGTCCGTTTTGCCACCCCGGCCCCTCCCTGCAACTCCAGTCGTCCTACGGACTCCCTCCGTTGCAAGGAGGGGCCGGGAATTATCCGTCACATCTTTGGCAACTATAACCTGAACAACCAACATGAGGTTGCACTGTGGGGCCTTTCTAGGCTGTCGGTGCTGATCACAATCCAACCTACATACGGGTCATTAAACCGGTGACTTTTTTAACAACTACTTAAACACGGACAACCTCACGGAGGGTCTACCAAACTCTTAGAAATGGGTTTGTTTTCTGCCGGTGGTAACATGCTTCAAAAGACAGTGAATCTGATTTAAGCACTTTTTTAATGCACCAAATTCAGTTCCTGCCCTGGCTCACACTCGTACTTGTGGGCACCAAAAGCCTCCTTTCCATAAAGATTGTCAATCATTTGGAATTTGCCTATGATAAGTTGCAAAGAATGACAACAAATGAAAACCAGACCAAACGTAAAAATAGGATATTTTAGATTGTTTCTGGGCAAGGACGCTAAGGTTTCTCAGAAAAAATGTCGCCAGTCTCAAAGCAAATCCTCAAAACATTACTGGAGTAAACCGGCAAAGTGACTTCTTGATTTTCTCTTGCTAATATAAAGAGATAACAACAGTAGAGGTGAAGATATGATGCGAATTGTAATAGTTATTTTAATTGGTTTATTCAGTCTCTATTACTCCGTTGCCCATGCCGATTTTTATGAGTCACTCGATTTTGAGAAAAAACAGGAAATCCTCAAAAAACTGAATGAACATCTGCCTAAGATGATCACAGTTGATGACGGACTGAAAGAATATGCAGAGTATGTGACAAGCAATGTCCCCCTATTTGCAACTAACCTGGGGAAACTCAGTGCCGGTGAATACACCCCAATTATTTCCCAATCCCTCTCCCTTGGAGGAGAGCAGCTGGCAGACTATTTTGAAGATACTCTTGATGACGACTCTCTTGGTAAAATCGGTTTTTCCTATATAAAAGGGAAAACCGGAAGTTTTAAGAAAATCGGAATATCCCTGATGGATATTGATAACAGTTGGGGGGATGTGGGGGCCGTTGTTTGGGAGGAAACGAAGACTGTATTAAAAGAAGATCTCCAGGAGGCAAGTTTAGATGCAGTTAAGAAGGCATTTAACTGGGTTTTTGGTAACCCCAATATCTTAGGTTTCAGTCCTGCGGAGCTCTACATCATGGGAGTTCAAGCTGAGCTGCAATTTATTGATGTTGAAATACGTCGAAGTACAATTAATAAAACAAATGCTTTCTATGAGCCATACCTGCAACTACGGGAAAAGGGTAAAACTCACTTTACGGCATGGGAGGAGAGCAATAGGGGACCACATAGTGTGGGGGCAGATGTTTTTTTTGCTTTAGGAGATTTGTCAGAGGAGCAGCTCAAAGGCCTTTTTAACCAATGTTACAAGGATCAAACATACAGCCATAACCTGTATGAGTTCATGAAATATGAGCTGGGCAAGGATGTGGCCAGAGAAAAAGCGGATCTGGCTAAGTCGTTCGAGGGGCCCAAAAATATATTCAAAAAAAATGTACAACAATTTTGGAAGGATTTCCGCACAGCTCTCAATCAACTCATTGATGAGGCAATAGAAAAAGACGAAGCCTTAAAAAAAAGCTATGAGGAGGTACTTCGAAAGGCAGAGACTCTTCTACAACAAATCAAGGACAATGATGAAAAACGACAATTTGCATGTAAAAATTACAAGATATATAAAGAGATAAGAGAGAAGGCCCTTGATACTGCATATGGTGTTGAGGTTGCATCTGAAAAACTGGACGCACTGTTTGCCCAGCTTAAAAAGTGTCCGGAGATGCTACGCGAGCTCAGAGAAATTAACCAGGATTACGAATCTCTGAAAAAACTGTACACCAAACACAAAAATTTTGTAGAGACCTTCCAACAGGAAGTAAACCAAGTGTGTTCAGTTGCACATTCTTTCTGGAAAAGTAAGGATAAGAGCGAGGCAAGAGAAATATTAAACAGGACAATGGACCTGGCCAAAAGTGCCAAGAAAAACGGGGCACTAGCAAAAGAAATGAAGAGGGAGATCTCTCAGAAATCAGGCGAATTAGCCAAACGTGTACATTCTCACCGACAGAAATATTTTAAAACAGAGAGTATTGTTAAACAACTGCTGGAAGCAGAAGGAATATTAGGGACAATAGAAAAACTGGAAGAAACTGAAAAAGAATTTTATGACGCAGAAAAACGGATGGAAAGTGCCTTGATGAAGGCCAGCAATTTTACTGTAACAATTAATGAGGACTTCAAGGAACTTGAAACTGTTCTGTTTTCTTTTAGAGGAGCCAGTAAAGCGGAGGCGATAGTTAGCTCGGCCAGTAAAATAAAAACAAATTTAACCGATTGTGATGCACGTATTCTCCAGGAAGCCGAATCAAAAAGAAAAAAGAAAAACAGAAGTAATTCACTGATGGGACAAGTTCTGAGTATGATGCCTGATACCACTGGGACAGTCTCTGATGCTGACCCTGATGCAAAATTCAGTACCTGGCCCGATATTGATTATAACGGTCTCAAAACGAAATTTGAAAGCAGCGGACAACGATGCAACCATGCTGATGATCTTCTCGGTCCCGTTGAGCTCATAAGAGAACTCAGTTCATTGAAGTCATTGGGCGGGCAGGATATGACTTGGGATATTGATATATATATGGATAAAATATCAATGTGCACTGCAGATGCTTTAACCACTTTCAGTGAGATGGAATTTGATGAGAAGAAAGTGGAGGGCAATGATAAACAGGCGCAGCTCCAGGAAGCTCAGGAACGATGCAATAAACGTTTGCCGGGAAGCTCTCCGGCACTTGATGAAGAAGGGCGACTTGCATACAAAGCAGTATGCCTCTGCCCGGATGGGGCTATTGAATATTTTGATAAATGCACTGCCTGTTTAGAGATCAAGAAAAGTTTTGATAATAATATTTCTGCTGGAAACCACGACCAGGCTAAAAGGATTCTGTTCCACGCTCTTCGCTGTGAATGGGTGCAGCAGCGTCAGGACAAAGCAGATCTTACAGATAAAGAGTACTGCCCACAGACAAATACTGTAAGGCTCAGTAGTGAACAAGGAAGTAACCAGTGTGTACACTGCAATGAGTTAGAGAAAGACTTTGATGCAGCTGTGGATGGGGGTGACCTGGAATATGCAAAAATACTACTCGGCCTTGCTTCTAGCTGTAGTTGGACCGCAGATGGTCAGGACAAAGTAAACCAGGCAAGGCCATGTCCTCGAAATACAGTTAAACTGAGTGATGACAATGGCCAGAACAAGTGCGTGTCCTGCGATGTTTTAGAAAGTGATTTCAACGCTGTTGTTGACGAAGGAGACCTCACCTATGCGGAGACACTGCTGAACCTTTCCCAAACCTGCAGCTGGGCTCTCGCCGGTCAACAGGAATTGAACCAGGCAAAACCATGCCCAGCTGATACCGTCAAACTCAGTGATGAGAGCAATCGGAATCAGTGTGTACCTTGCAGCAGCTTACAGGCGGATTATAATTCAGCACTGGCACGTGGAGACAGGGAATACGCGACTACCCTGGTTTCTCTGGCCTCATCCTGTTCCTGGTCCAGAGCTGCTGCTCAGCAGATGGATATGGCGAATCAACAGGCGGAACTGGACAGAAAATGCTGGCAGCAACTTCCCGGTGGCAGTCATGCGGTGATTACTGGTAATCGCTACAAATGCTATTGTGATGATGACTTGCTATTCTTTACAGGGGCAAATGGAGAAAAATCCTGTAAAACTTGTGAAGATATCAGGGGAATGATCAATTTCGCTTTCCAGAAAAATGATCTGAACGGGGTCAGAAGTTTGATGGGAGGTGCCCAAAACTGTAGTTGGTATGATGCCGCAGTGCAGGCAGTTGCCAATGCAAATGCAAACAACAGACAGCAACCACCCCCATCCAGACAAAATACACAACAGAACAACCCGTTATCTGGCATTTGGGATGGAAAAATAACTGATCTGGATCCATACAAAAAGCAAATGTATAATATAGATGGAAGCAAGGGGACTTATTATAATATGGATTTTAGCGGTACGTTTGTGTTGACTATCACTCAGAATGGAAACAGACTATCTGGAACCGGGACTGGAGAAGGTGGTTCTCTACCTCTAAGTGGAAGTGTTAATGGAAATAATGTCACACTGTGCTTCACCGGTGAAGATGGACGAGAATGTGAGCAGTTACAGGTTAATTACCGCAGCCTGACAATGAGTGGAACCTCCTACATTAAAAGAGGCAAAAAAAGAGGCAAGCCATCATCGAAATGGGTGCTATCAAAGCGAAGATAGCTAAATAAATTCTATGTCAGCAGGAGGTTAGCCCATGCAACAGACGATGCTATTTATAGTTCATATTTTTATTATTCTATGGCTTTGCAATCCCGTGCAGGTCGTCGGCAGAGATCTTGTGATTATCCTGAATGGTAGTGAGCTGGATAGAGAAGGACACGGAAAAATACAGCACACTTATGAGTATGGTCGATCCGGGCAGACAAGTTCCTGGGTTAACAGCCGCTCTGGGAATCTCTACTACATGACCCCTCAGCCCGCTTTCTCTCATCAATCGACCAACCAGCCATGCCGGAAAGCCACGATACAATCTCGTTCAACCGACCAGGAGGAGAAAATATCCATCGTTTTCTGTCGGAGTAGTGATGGGAACTGGATAATCCAGGAAATAACATCTCCCGCAATTATTAATCAGCCTGATTCTGTCAGTCCTCCCAAATCCAGATCGACAATACCTCCATCTGGGCATCGTTGGAAAAAGGTGAATTGATTGTTTGCTCTTATTTGTATTACTTTACGTTAGTGAACTATGACAATTAAAACAAAAGGAATTCTTTATGCGTATTTACCATAAGTTATTACTTTGTCTATTATTCTCTTTTACCCTGATCTCCTGCAATGCGGCAAAAAACAGCGGCCATAGCATCATTAACTACGATGATGGCAGCAAGTGGAAGGGGCAGATCAGTAATGGTCGTGCGCATGGCCAGGGGGTTTTAACCTGGCCGGATGGAACAAAATACACTGGTGAATGTAAGAATGGATTATCAAGCGGTTACGGCACTAAACTGTTTCCCACCGGCGGCCAGTATGAGGGATATTGGAAAAATGGTCGGGAGGATGGCCAGGGAACGAACATTTACCCGAACGGGAATAAATATACCGGTACGTTTCTAAACGCACAGATTACCGGTCATGGTACAATGTTCTATTCTGACGGCTCCAGATATGAAGGAGACTGGAAAAACGGCTCTAGGCATGGACAGGGAACATCGTATTTCACCAATGGTAATAAGTACACCGGCCCATTCAGGGATGATAAATTCAATGGTTATGGCACGTTCATATTTGCAGATGGCTCTAAACATGAGGGAAGTTTCAAAAATGGAAACAAAACTGGTCGTTTTACAATAACACAAACCGATGGGCTGATTGCTGTTGGTGAATACAGCTCCGGTAAGGAGCATGGCAATTTTTTTGTAACTTTTCCAGACGGACGCAAACAGATGCAAGTGTGGAATATGGGCACACGTATATCCTCCGAAGGGGTTGATACCCAGCAACAACCCAGCAGTAAGTTGTTGCCTCCCTCGGCCCAAAACACATCCCGACGCAGGTGGAGCAAACCGGTTGAATAAAATCTCCAGTCGTCAGCGGGCTTCTTGGGGCATAACAGAATACGCCCAACTCCAGTAAGAAAAGATCTGTTTTCTACAGATTTAATACGTTGATTTGTCTGTTTATTTCTGATTTTTGATTCTTTAATATAGGCGGTTGTCTTACTATTCTGGATTCTGAGAAGAATCATACAAGGAAAACGTTCCATCTATGATGGTTCTGAAGCAGTTAGAATTGCCATTGGATGTCACAATAGTGTAAACGAATATCTATCAAGAGGAACTCCATGCTCTATGAAAAACCTTTTGTTATGATGACAACAGGCTGCTTTTTTCTGACTACCCAATTATTGTAAGCTAACTAACTTAATCATACCGTCTAACCACCTTGTCGTGGGCCTTCTTGCCCTGTGCGTTACCTCTTTGGGGGTGGGGTATAGCAGGGCGCCCTTGTATGCCCTTCACAACTAGCTTTCCAGTCAGTTCCACAGTATTAAGACAACCTACGGGAAACTAGGTGGGGGTTATAAGCTCAGGATCAATTCAAGCGTACCCTAATGGTGTCGCTAGTGATACTTATGCTTCTAATGGTTGCTACTTCTCCCTGAGCTTTAGGTACTTTGCACTTAACTGAGAACCATCCTCTCTGGGGCGTAATGACTGGCCATTAAGATCGTAGTAGGGGGGTGCCCTTGAGGCTCTTATGTATAGATATCTTCTTACTCTTAGCTTTAATCCTTAGTAGCTTAGCATCGAAGAGGGTATTCTGTTCTCCTCTACTGAAGATGTACTGTAGAGGAAATGGTGGGACCTAGGGTGGAGAACACGCTCTCTGGCTGCCATAAAACAACAATAGCGTAACCCTTATAATCTCTAAAGATTACGCTATCTTGGCATTGGTGCCGGAGGTCGGAATCGAACCGACATGGAGTTGCCCCCGCTGGATTTTGAG
>Ga0307987_1001545_pt1 | contig 12600 bp, 13 predicted proteins | sample EllFjometagen181_FD_203157 | JGI IMG/M metagenome (GOLD analysis project Ga0307987, IMG submission 203157) | Marine microbial communities from Ellis Fjord, Antarctic Ocean - #181 | ecosystem: Environmental > Aquatic > Marine > Unclassified | place: Southern Ocean | collected 2014-10-08 | reverse complement strand
TATTACCTCAACAACCTCTGCCACAATATCGGATTTCACGGCTAATGTGCGACATTCGAGCGCGACAAATGACTATAATTCAGGTTTCCTAGATGTGAAATTCACGAGCCAAGGAATGACCAATTTGGCGGCTTTCTTTAGAGGTCAGAACGAGCAGCAATTCAAATTAATGGGGGCTTTTGAATGGGTAGGAACTTGCAATGTTACCAACTTTAGTAATGGATTCGAGAATAATGGTATCGTATATTTTAAAGGGGCGTTAACACTATGCACTAACACGTCAAGTCTATTCAAGGGGTCTGGTATTAGATGGATGGAAATGACATTACCTAATAGCGGAGTAAACGGAACTGGTATGTTTTGGAGTACAACTAACCTCACACATTTTATGAGTACATCTTGTAATCTAAATGGCCTAACAATAGGCTCACACCTGTTCAGAAGTTCAAAATTAGTATGTTTCGGAACGGCTGACGCTCCGATAGCATTAGGAGCGGTTAGTTTCTCATTTGGATTTTATCAAAGTTTCAATCTTACCCACGTTTTTACGACAGGCAGCCCAATCAACACAGACCATTTAGTTAGAGATTGCAAGAGCGTTACTATTTTTGAAATGGATTTGAGCGCGTCCACAAGTAATAATGCTACTTTCTTATCTTCTTACGGATTGGTTTCCGCAGAAGTGGACGGAGCGACAAGAGGATTAGACTTTGCAAGTTGTAACTTCAGTCGTGAAGGATTCTTGAGAATCTTGAACGGCATAGGAACTGCGTCAGGTGCACAAACATTAAATCTAACTGGTAATCCTGGTAGTGGTGACTTAACTGCTGCTGATATTCTAATAGGAACTAATAAGGGTTGGACTGTATTAAATTAAAAGGAAATGAAATTTTATAAAGAAATAAACGGAGAATGGGTTGGTGCATCTAATGTACATAACCAAGAGTACACTCTTTTAAGTGAGGATAAGGATAGTTATGACCTACCAATCGATGGTTGGGATTGGTATGATACATCCCCAATAATTATTAGTGAATTCGAATTGTGGGAAGAGAGACTATCCGCTATTACCAGTCTTAAGAATCAAGCACAAGAAAGTCCACTAGCTATTCCAATGGTTGATTTCTACGCAAGTGCTCAAACTGAAATATCATCATTTATACTGAACGGTGATCCTGCCTTCTTTGATCTAGTAATTTATTCTGATTTAAAATGGCTTGATCTTAGGGTAGATGAATTATCACAGAGTCCAAGAGAAGTATTGGTAAATCTAATAGAACCCCTTATTAATGAATGAGCTAAGTAAAATACTAGCTGATCTTATTAAGAAAGATATTAAAAAGAAGGACTTGATTGATACTGGAGCAATGATGAAAAGTATCACAGTAAAGCCTAAAATGTCTGGAAGTAAAATAAACTTTGAAGTATCTGCAGTAGATTACTTTGAAATAGTATCTGAAAAGTATTCTATTATGGAAGACGTTCTTAAGAGTTCTGCTTGGACTAAGGCCGTAGAGGATGGAGTAGATAAAATAGTACAAGAAAAAATTAAAAAATAATGGCAATCACACTAGAGGGTTCACCTCAACTAATTTCACCAGGGTTTAATCCTACCTATTTCTACGCGTCAAGCAATAATACTGCTTTTGATGCATTTAGGTATATTGTTAAAATTACTAACGAGCAAACCTCAGAAGTAATGGCTAATCTTAACGTGCTGCCAAGATACGGTGATGACTTTTTAGAGGTTAACATCTCTAAGATTTTAACCTCTGACCTTGGTATTTTACAGGATGGTACAGTAGATCTGAATACGCCATTTGTATTTGAAAATGCAGATGCCTGTGGATTTGATTATCGAGTTCAGATTGGAGAGCACTACCTTTATACGTGGCCCTATGTTAGGCTATTAGTAGACTCATCCACTGATCCAGGTACTGACTATGTTAGATTAGGCAATGCTTTAACTACTCCAAACTATATAGTAGGAGATCTTATAAATGTGGTTGGTGCAGCAGAACCATACTCTTTTACTGATAACTTTTTTGTTTCTGGAAGTACTACTGGGTTTTTAGTTGCATCCCACCCGTTCAATACTGGAGATACTATCACTGTGGTTCAAACCGAACCAACTGCTGTGCCTGGATATAATGGTGCCTGGACTGTTAATGCAGCCACAACACCAACTATGGTCGTATTAGATGTACCATATCAAGGCAATTCGCTTGTACAGCCAGGCGAATTAATTAGAAATGCGGCTTATGACGGACTACACGAAGTAATTGCAATAGGAGCTGACTATGTGACAATTGATCAGTTATGGATAGACAATCCTGCGAATAATCTCGCAGGTGAAACCACATATCAAGACAGAAGATTATTCGCAGACACCTCTCTATACAATCAAGTCTTTTACACTTTTAATGGAGCTAAATCTCATATTGATTTTTTAGACTGGGATGCTGCTGATTACAATCCATCAGGAACTGGACAAAGCTATCTTAGTATAGCTAATGACTTTCATAAGTTTGTGCGCCAAGACAATGACGTATTCCTTAACTTTTGGGGTAGAGAGCGAGCAGGAGCACAGTTCAAAGTAAATATTAAAATCTTTGATGCAAACGCTAACTTAACCTCTGAAATAGAAGGACTTAATACTATTACAACAGAAACACAGATCCTAGCTTTGAGTTGTGGACCTAAGATAATAAATGATATTAGTGGAGGTATATACTACACCACTATCTCTGGTACTGGTCTTATAGAAGATGACACTTCTTACTATATTGTACAAGTATTAAGTGGATTACCACCAGTCGTAAACCAAACTGACGCTATTAAGATCTTTATGGATCAGAGTTGTACTGGTAGATTTGATAACTATCCATTACTCTTTATGGACCGAATGGGATCTTACTTACCAGTCAACTTTACGCTTGCTAATAAACAAAAGATAAGCAATAAGAAAAAAGAGGCCAGCCAGTTTATAGGAGGTCTTAACGCCACAACAAATCAATACGAATACAGTTTAGCTGATTCTAGGGAAAGAACTTACGGTGTTGCTGTAGAAGAGGAATGGGAACTTAACACTAACTGGTTAACTGAAGGTGAAGTAGCAACTTACGAAGAATTAATATCTAGTCCTTCTGTATACTTACAACTTTTATCTGGCACATATATACCAGTTCAAGTTACAGATAAGAGGTTTGAGCGAAAGTTTAAGAACACTACTAAGATGATTAAGTATAAAGTTAAGATCAGATTCTCAAATAACGACACTGTCCAAGGAACATAATCAAATAGAATGACTAAATTAGAATTACAAAATCACGGAGTATTAGATACAGATAAGAATGTACCAATCGCACTTACATATGATCTTAATGACATTAAAGACCTTAAGACTAGAGGAGGTGTATGGTCAAAAACGGTCAAATTGCCTGGTACTGCTAATAACAACACTATCTTTGAAGCTGTATTTAATGTTAACCAACAGTCTCTAACCTTTAATAGGAATGTCAAAGAGCCGATTAGAGTAATTGTAGATGGTGTAACTATTTTCGAAGGTGTATTCCAGCTTAGAAAGATCAACAAAAAATACACCACAGTTGAAAACTTTGATCTTGAATACGATTGTTACATTAAATCTGAGGTATCGACTTTTTATACTGAGCTAGGCGGTAAGTATTTGCACGACTTAAAAACAGAGAAAATATTACTTCATAATCAAGCTAATATAGTGGATTCCTTAGAAGGTACTCTAGATTGGACTAAAGTGTATCAATATTGGTTTACTTCTACTACTCAACCTAATTATAATATTCGGAGAAGTTTAGATTTCAATCCAGCGATTTACGCTAAATGGTACTTAGGAAAAATATGCGAAGATGCTGGATTTAGTTATGAGTTCGACGAAGAGTATGACTTGAATTTTCATAAGATGATCGTACCTTACAACGGTGCAGCTTTCAGTATTAAAAATGATGCAGGTCGGACTTTTCGAGCAGGAAAAACAGTACAACAAGAACACGTGTTCTTTTCACAAATCCTTATTGATCCAGTAGACTATTACCCAGATGCTGGAGTTGTACCATTTGAAAATACTACAACGGCGCCGTGGTTTGATGACACTGATAATTATCCAACTATACTGTCTGGTATACCAGACAGTCAGTATTCATACAAAATTGGGTATGTTGCAGACATTACACTTACTTCTCGATATAATGTTAAAATTGCAGTTACTACAAACGGTATTCCTGGTTCTGATTACCTTAGATTGAGTGAAGATCTTTCAATGTCTTTTACTAATATTTTACAAGCAGATGACACCTCGTCAGGTTACCAGGATATAGTAGCATCCACTACTCACGATGTCATAATAGAGAATTCTGATTTATTTTCTATACCAGCTGGAGATCATACTGATTATACCTTAGTGGAATTCTCTATAAATACCGAAGGAACTTTTGTACACAATCAACCAAGCACCAATCCTTATGATTATATTACTAATCAATTAACAGCGGTAGTTAATAGTCAATCAACAGTATTTAATACAGTCGATCACACTATTATCGAAGTTGAATTAAAAGTAATAATAGAACCTCAGGCTGATTCTAGTGCGAGGTTCTATAACAAGACAGAAGCACGTTTATGGAATGATACGGTTATACACTTAGATGACTTTATACCAAAGAAAATTCTACAATCAGATTTCGTCCTTGGACTTACTAGAATGTTCAATCTCTATATTACGTTAGATCCGATCAATAGTCAAAATCTTATTATTCGTACAAGAGATAAGTTTTATGAAGATGGATTAGAACTCGATTGGACTAAGTTGATCGATACTAAAACAATTGACACTGAGTTCATTTCCAATAAAATTAAGAAGAGATCTCTTTTAACATATAAAAAAGATGGTAAAGACGTATTAATAAAAGAATACGTCGATGAAACCGGTGACACTCCTGGTCAATTGGAATATATCAATGAAAATGATTTTATAAACGGAGTAGAAAAGATAGAACCTGTTTTTAGTCCTACTGTGTTAATCGACGATCACTCATATAGACTATCATACATTGATTCTAGAGCACCTAAAAACAATATACGTATACTTTATTTAGGAGATCTAATAGATGAGTATTGGCAGTATGATCACTCGTTGAATTTCACTGATACGACTGATTACTTCGCTTACAGATATGCTGGTCATTTATATCCAAATCCAACTGAGTCTACCTTAGATCTAAATTTTGGTATAAATGACTATTATGGCCATACTTTTGATACACTAACTGACAATAATTTATTTAACAATCACTATCGCAATCAGTTTGATATTTTTGAGAATGGTTTTATTATGACTGCTAAGTTTAATTTATCTTACGCTGATGTCCAAACTATTAAGTTAAATGAACGAATCTATATTCACGATAGTTGGTGGAATATAAATAAGATCATTGACTTTGATATGAATGAGGCTAAACTTACTAAAGTAGAGCTAGTAACTGCAGATGCTACTATTGGATCTTTCTTACCTAATAACAATGTACTTGGCTTCAATACAAAGAGTTCTAATATTATTAGAGCACTTAATGAGAAATCGATAAATGCAGATAATATAGTGGGAGCTGGCACAACCGCCACTCTAATGCTTGGCGCTAATAATAAGACTTCTGACCTACAATCTACTCTTATATCAGGAAATAATAATAAGGTCCAAGGTTCTAATCATTTAGTAATAGGAGATGGCAATGTAGTATCTGGTAAAGGAGTAACTATATTAGGAGCAGATAACATAGGAGCAGATCAGCCAGGAATGACTAATATTAGTAGAGGTTCTGCTATTATACATTTCATCGATGCCGGTCGAGACTGTGTTTTAGGTATTGGCGGAGATAAGCCACAAAATTTAATTAATGCAGGTCGAGATACTGTTCTTGATTTAGGTTCAACTTGTATTGAAAATGTAATTGATGCTGGAACAGATAGAGTTCTATTCCCAGGTAAAGAGTAAGAAATGAATCAGCGTCAGGATTAATTAATAATAAGAAATAAACGATAATGGCAATACTTAAACAAAATTCAAGAATAAAGCTTCACACCCTTACAAACTACATAACAAGTCCGCCAAGTCCAGCAGCACTTTTTACAGTTCCTTCAACAGAAGATTTTACAGTAACTGGAGCTTGGACTGAAACTGATCTAGGATTAAGTGAATTTGGTGTGCTCGAAGGGACTAAACAACTTTTAGTGAGAATTGGCGATGGTATATTCCAAGTACCATTAACAACAAGCACTGGTACTACGTTTAATTATACACACGACACTGCTACTGAGATTGCTTATGACGCTGATGCTAGTCAGTTAGTGTATATAGACGCATCATCAAATGATGTTACTGTATGGTTACCAGACACCGCGTTATGTGATGGAGTAGAATACATATTCAAACGAATTGACAATAGCGTAAATGTAGTTACAATAACAAACGCATTCGCCCAAAACATCGAAAACACTACTAGTCTTACCGTCAACTATTTAGACGCTGTAACAGTAACTAACGATGCAAAAGTATGGTGGATAATATAACATAATAAACATAAAAAGAATAAAAAATGAGTTACATAGGAGATAGAGAGTTTTATTTAGAAGTAAGAAAAGGCAATGTTGCTGGTCATACTATCATACAGAAGTTTGGTAGCAATGAGAGCTTAACAACATCTTGGCAAGTCGCAACAACACACGGCACGTATGAAACACCAACCACCGCACAGTCATTAGAGATAGTATCTGATGATGCGGCTGATGCTTTAAATGGCATAGGTATGCACGAAATTACAATTGAGGGTTTAGACGCTAATTGGGAACATCAATCCGTCCAAGTAACGGCACACGCCACGGATGGAACGATAGCCGTAGCGGTAACGGGTACGTGGATGAGAGTGTATATGGCGTTTGTATCTTCATCAGGCACATACGCAACGCCTGGGGCAGGTTCGCACGTAGGCACTATTGACATACAAATAAGCGGAGGTGGTACTATTTACAGTCAAGTAAGCCTTATAGATGGATTTCCGAGTGGACAGTCAGAGATGGGGGCGTACACCGTTCCATCAGGAAAGACAGCGTACATCTTAAGTAAAGCAATGACAGCAGAATCAAATAAACCAATGGACGTTAATCTATTTAAGCGTGAAAATGCTAATGACACTACATCATCTTATAGTGGTATTATGCGTTTGGTTGAACACATACACGGATTAGAATCATCATTCCAATATCAACCACTATCACCATTAGTTAAACTACCTGAGATGACAGATGTTGGCTTTATGGTTAAGATGACAACTGGTACGGGTTCTATTAGTGTAGATTTCGAAATACTACTAGTGGATAATTAAAATTAAATTATCAAAAGCGGCTAAAGTTCAATGGGCAAAAATAAAAGCAGATAAATGAAGAAAATTGTATATGATGTTGAAATCGACACTTCTGATGCGCAAAGCTCAATAGAAGCTTTAAACTCGCGCCTTAAGGAATTAAATGAAAGTGCAGAAGATAACGCTGATGCTATTAGTGAGATAACAGATGAGCTTAAAGACCTTGGACAAGAAGGTAAGAAAGCTACAGGAGATCTTGGAGATGGCTTTGCTAATTTACCTGGGCCATTAGGTAAAATCGGAACCGCTTTCAAAAGTCTTAAAGGAGGTCTTAAAGGTCTTACGTTAGGGTTTAGAGGGTTAGCTGGTGCCATAGCGGCTACTGGTATAGGACTCTTGATTGTTGCTGTTGGAGTACTAACTGCTTATTTTACAGCGAATGAAGAGAACGCTGATAAGCTGAAGGTTGTAATGGCTGGTCTGGAGGCTGTTTTTGGAAATCTCAAAGATGCTGTAGTAAATATTATAAATCTTGACTTTGCTGCAGCTTGGGCAAACGTGACTAGTGAAATGGTCGAAGATACTAAAGCAGCAATAGCTAATACGGCAGCACTTAATGACCTTAAAGTACAACAAAGAGAACTTAACGAAGGCCGAGCAGAAACTAATAGGTTAACTGAAGAAGCTAAGTTAATTGCAAAAGACCTTACTAAGTCAGATGAAGAAAGAGCTATAGCATTACAAAATGTAATAGATCTAGAGGCAGAACAGACTGAAAAGGAATTGGAAAGTCAACGAGCCAGAGTAGAAGCTTTAGAAGTACTGAATTCTTTATCAGGTGCCTCAGAAGAAGATGCCCAAGCTTTATCTGAGCAAAGAATTCGATTATCTGAATTAGAAGCATCATCTAATGCAAAACTTGCCTCTTTGATCGGTGAGCAGAATGCTTTTACTTCTAAGATTAAGGCGGATGCTCTTGCAGTTGATAAAGAAGCCGCAGCAGAACGTAAACTAATAACAGATGAACAAGCTGCAGCTAATAAGAAGCGCGAGGAAGACTCTGCGAAAGATGCAGCTGAAGCTGCCGCTCGTAAAATAGAGATTGAAAGAGAGCTAGAAGACCAAAAAATAGCTCTTCAACAAGAAGGCCAGGATAAAGAAATAGCTGAGTTAGAACTTGGATTCCAAAGACGAATGGAACTCTTAGACGAGAACCTGCCAGAAGAACTCGAGCTACTTCAGTTAATAGAAGCAGAGAAGATACTTGCTATTCAAGCAGTTAAAGATAAGTTTGCAGAAGAACAAGCTCTAAAGGATGAAGAGGCCGCGATAAAGGCTCAAGATATAAAGGATAAGTCTCACGCAGATACTTTAACCAAATTAGAAAAAGAAAAGGCCACTAGGCAAGCGGTAATAGGAGCCTCATTAAATGCAGCTTCTAGTTTTGCTAGTGCAGTCCAAAATCTATCTAATACTATCTTTGCGAACGAATTAGCTAACGCGAAAGGCAATGCTAAAGAGGAAGAAAAGATTCGTAAGAAAGCTTTCGCTGCAAATAAAGCTCTTGGTATTGTAAATGCTGTTATAAGTACTGCACAAGCGGTTATATCTGCATATAACGCAGGTTCATCTATGGGACCAGCTGGAGTTGTAATGGGTCCTGTTATGGCTGCTCTTGCGGGTGTTACTGGCGCAATACAAATAGCTGCAATCGCTAGTTCACAGTATAATCCAAGTGGTGGAGGAGGCGGAGCTCGTACCACGACTAGCATACCAACTCCATCTATTCCAGAGATACCTCAAGAGGCTGGGCCTAATGTAACATTTACAGGTTCAGGTAATAATCTAAATAGTGTAGGAGGCGGATCTGACCAAGAAGTTCCTGCTCCAGTTGTTATAGCTCAAGTATCTGTTTCTGAAACAGAGATCACTGGAACACAGACGACTGTTTCTGAATATGAGCAAAATGCGTCCCTTACGGATGGTTAACAGTTCTTATTACCAGGGACGATTTACCAAGGAGTATCTCTACAATATCTCATAGTAGGATAATAGTTTTCTACATCATAAGGACTTTCATACTGCTCAGTTTCATTAATATGTATAGTATTTCCACTACAGGCGTTAATTACAGCAAAACGAAAATATATCATATAATGGTAAGTAGTTTCTGCTCCGCCTCCAACAGTATTAGATTCATCTGGTATTGCTCCTGAAAATGTAAGAGATAGATCTGTTATGTCGCCACATTTACAGATCCGTGCTTGCCGTAAGGAATCTCGATAAGCATCTTCGTCTATTCTATCTTGAATTCTTTGACAATAATCAGTACAATCATCCAATCCTGTTGCTCCTAATTCAGGATAGTCACAATCACAGCCTCTGTATGGTTCTTCCTTCTCACAAGAGCCCATACTCAAGACTCCTAGTACCATTGATAATACTATAAATGCTTTTTTCATCTTAATTTAGTTTTACTTTATTTATGATTAACTCTTTAGCGTTGTTTAGTTTATACTGCCTGTAATTTGAAATAGGTAATAAACTACTTAGATATCTTTTAGCGAGAGTCTTTTCAGAAGAATTAACTTCTCTATATTCTCCCTTTATACTTATCTTTTTGTGGCTTTTTAACAACATTCCATAAATATAGAGCTCTTTGCTATCGTTGTGTTCTTTAAATCCAGCGTATGGATAACTATAAGGATTAACCAAAGAAGATTCTTTACTTAAAGAGGTTTCGATCTCTAATTTAGCTTGTGCTAATACTTGTTTACCGAAACCAGAGCCTTTGTGTTTATTAATATCCAAGTTTTGTATCTTCCTAAGGCTTTTTTCTTTGGCCTTTTTGTAATCAATACCAATATTAAGTACTAAATCTTGTACTTCTCCTGCTCCTGTTGTGTATTCTTTTATGGAAACGAAGGAGCAACCAATTAAAGTTTCTAGATAGTCTTCTATGTTCTTGTTTAATTTCATATTTAAATATAATCAAAACGAGCGATCTAAGAAAATTTAATTCACTTTCTAATAACCTTTTTATTTAATCTAATGAATCATTTATCTCGCCTATTTCGGTGCATCTGGTTCACCCTGGCTAAAAATGGGGATGTCTGGCTAGGCTTTTCTTGCTCAGCCTCCATCATTTCAACGATAGCATATACTCTATCATATAATTTGTTACCATCGACTCGGTATTCAATTGAGCCGCAGCCTAAAGAAGGCTCCAAAGAGTCCTTCAAACTATTCTTAAGTAATTTCGTAATATCCATTTTGTTTATTTATGAGAGGTGCTGGTCAGATTCGAACTGACGGTTGTGACGTTTTGCAAACGCCTGCCTTTGACCGCTCGACCACAGCACCTAGTATTTTCGGTTTAGACGTTCAGTCTTTAATGCTAACTTATATAATTCATCATACACATCATACAAAGATTTTAATTCATCTTCATAATTAATATTATCTCGATCAGCTGATCTTCGTGCGAACACTGGTAAAAACAAGTCCCTTTCTTCAAGTATGACCTGGCATTTTTCATAATTTTCATCCAGTTCAGCGCTCGCCTGTTTACGAGTATTAGCAATTATTAGATTTGCTAAAGTTTTTGACTCAGCCTTGTCCCTTTCATTATCAGTCATATTACTCAGTTTCTTTTAAATTTAATACATCCTCATACATAAATTCGTTATTATGTACTTTAGGATAAGGTCCCTCGTTATCATAGTTTACTACTATTGTAAATTTATAAAAGGTAATTGGGCAATCGGCTAGTACAAGAAAGGTTTTATTTCGTTTCATAACAAAGAGTTTATTCATTTTCATTTATTTTATATATCTACAAACAAGTGCAAAAAAGAAGCTAGAAAGAGAAAAGTCCTTAACTCGATCTAGCTTCAAAAAACTATATGATGCCAGTCATACAGAAAAATATCTTTACTTATCCTAATTCTTTTAATCTCTTTTCATAAAGAGTTCTCAGCCCGTCGTCTTTCTTAAAATGATTATGTACATTTATATACCCTTGTAGAATGGATTTTCCTATTGCAGTTTTTGTTAAAGGTCCATCAGCAAGATCCCAATTCTTTATAGCCTTCTCTATAGCGGCCTTAGTTCTAACACCTCGTCCTAAAGCCATAGCTCTCATTGAATTACTTAAATGAATTCGATGTTCAGGAGTAAAAGCAGGACGTTTATTAGGCTTTTTCATAGGCTTAGCTGGACCTCTTAGTTCAATTTGTTTATCTAAAAAAGCTTGTAAAAGGTCTTCGTTCATTCGAAAGTGCTTTCTTACTGTTACAACAGTCAACTCTACTTTAGTCGCAACTGTGCTGTAATTAAGCTTTCCATAATCTTTAGTCCAGTCTACTACACACTTTAATATATTAGATACATTAGTACTCTGTATATTTTCTTGGTATAAGTTAGGTTTCATAATGTATATATCAAAGAAATAATTAGTTTTAGTTACGTAAACTCTCGCCGTAAAAAGTAAACGACTGACACATCTCACGTAAACGATCAGCAACATCGATTCCATATTTAGCAGTGAAATCTTTAGCATTCATATTAGTAGTAAAATGTAAAGTTCTTTCATCTTCATATAGTTTACTAATAAGATCAGCGACAACATTACAAGTAGTTCCATAATGAGATCCAATAGGCTCTCTCCCTACTTCATCTAAAAATATAGGACATCCAGCAGACAACTTATCATAGTAAGAGTATCCATACTCATTAAACATTGCTACTAATTTAGAGGCCGTAAATGGTCTTTTTTGCGAATCAAGAGGTCTTCTAGATTTAATTCCAACTGATTTGCTGCTCAAGAGCCCTCGTTCAAATGGGTATAATGCTTTCTGCATCATATTAATCAAAAAGGTTTTTCCTAATCCCACATCTCCAAACAGTGCTGCTCCTTTCTTAAATCCAGGTTCACTAGTAAAATGGTTGTAAAGGTAGGACATTGCATTATTATACTCTGTAATATCTGGTTTAGCAAACTTTCGCTTTATTTCTTTATACATATCAGTATTCTCCATTTCTTTATAATTATCTATTTTTTTTCTTATTGACTCGGCCTCTACTTGTGTAGTTTCTTCTTTATATAGTTCGTTGAGCATTTGTTCTAATTCTTCCATTTGTTCTATTTTTGTTTAAAATTTTTGTTGAGTACCATCAAATCTTGACTCAGTTAATACGAAAGGCACTT
>Ga0307987_1001543_pt1 | contig 12609 bp, 18 predicted proteins | sample EllFjometagen181_FD_203157 | JGI IMG/M metagenome (GOLD analysis project Ga0307987, IMG submission 203157) | Marine microbial communities from Ellis Fjord, Antarctic Ocean - #181 | ecosystem: Environmental > Aquatic > Marine > Unclassified | place: Southern Ocean | collected 2014-10-08 | reverse complement strand
CCTGCGTGGCGAAGTCCATCGTGAAGAACTCGTGGGCGTGGGAGGCCAGGAAGCGGCGCCATGTCGACTCTGGTGGCCTGCCCGACTCCACCATGTACCGCCTGATCGTGCTGGTGCTGTGGTCCACACCCAGCTTGATCTTCATCTCGAGCGCTATCCGGTCCTCTCCCCATTCTGGGTGGTCAGTGGAGATGCGTCTGATGAAGGCAATATGCTGGTGAGGGATTCTCGGGCGTCCAGGAGAACCCCCTGAGCGGCGTCGCCAGTAGCGACGGTAGCCCTCGCGGTGCCACCGAAGGACGGTCTCGGGTTGGACGATCACCAGCGCCTCCTTCCAGCGCGGCCACTGTCGACAGAGCCAGATCCAGACCATGCGATCCCGCCTTCGGAATCTGGGTCGAGCAACCTGGGCGTTGAGCACTTCGATCTGGTGTCGTAGTGCAGCGATCTCCAGGAGTAGATCAGCACGCCGTCGGAAAGCGAATCGTAGGGGGAAGACGAGCAGAAGAAGGTGCGAAAGCATGATCGATCAGAGCTTCATAGCTGGTCGAGAGTCAACCTCGAACGGAGCGATCCTAATAATCGCGGACGACGCCTCCCGTGGGGGCTGGGCCGTCGGCGCTGATGCCGGGGCTTGGGTGCTAGGCCTCCCCCGTGGTGTACCAACACTCTGCCCTTCCCCACAGTCCAGTTCGTCCTCCATCCCCGCCCGCTCACCGACGCAGCGTCACGCCGCCTCGCGGTAGTAGAACCGCAGCATCCCCCCGACACGCTCCCGGCACCGAACTTCGCTTTCGGTCAAGACGGACCGCGCATCGGCGTCGATCAACGCACCCCGAGCCCCTGGTGCGGCCTCTCAGTGTGGTAGTGCTGGACGTACTCCCTCACAGCCCAGCGCAGGATCGTCTATTGGACAGATTGCCGAAGCTTTCCCGTGCCAGGCGGGTGGGTGCCCCTGCCGCCCGGGACGCGTGCGGAAGAGAGAGCGAGGAAAACGTCGAGCTGTACCTGGACTATTGAGCCCGAGTGTCGGGCGGTGAGAGCCACGCGAGCAGCCTGTCGTAGACGTCGGGACTGCAGAGCATATCGAGGTGGCCGAGCTCGTAGCCGATCCACTGGTTGGCCTCGGGGAAGTCGAGCGCCTGATGGGGCGCATCGTGGTGGCCGAGGGCGCTATCGACGAGGACCATGCCGTCGCCGAAGGCGTGGGTCTGGCCCTCAGTTGCCAGGGTGCCCGCCATCGCGTAGCAGGTGACGCCTTCGGGCAGGGTCAGCTCGCCACGGGCGTCTTTCCCGGGTGCGAACCGGTCGCGCCCTTGCCAGTGCTCGTCGAGCACGTTGCCGAATCGCAGATCGGTGATGCCGGCGCTGCGAAGTCGGCCGAGTCGGGCGAGTGGCGCGCTGTAGGGAAACACACCCAGCAGCACCTCGAAGCCGTTTCCGCCGCGCTCGAGCGGTGCGCCATGGTGCGGCGTGCCGATGCAGACCAGCTTGCTGATCTTGCTGCGCCACGACCCGGACTCTCCGTAGTGCCAAGCAGAGCGCGCCAAGAGCCCGCCCATGCTGTGGGTGAGCAGTACGATCTCGTCGATGGGTGCTGGCCACGCGCTGACCAGGGACTCGAGCAGCGCACTGAGCTGCCGTCCGTTGGTCGAGACGTGCAGTCCGCTGTTGTAGTGCACGTACAGCGGGGTGAGGTCGAGGTCGCGGGCGAGCGCGGCGCCGTGATCGTGCCCGGCACGACTCCACATCAGGTCGTTTGCGCAGGAGCCGTGTACCAACACGAGCAAGCGGCTGCCCGCTTGGGGAAAGGCGGCCTTCAGTGCCTCGGTCTCGAGGGTCAGCGGGTGGCCGTCGAGGCGCAGTCGCATCTCGATCGCCAGCGGGTTCTCGGTCTCGGTGAGGTGGTCGCCGATCACCCCGTTGAGCACGGCGAGCGCCACCTCGCGCTCTGGACCGGGTTCGCTGTCATTCAGCATCGGCGCGAAGGTCTCGAGGGCGCGATCGATGCCGGCGGCCACCACCTGCGTGACGCCGCGCACGCTCCCATAGACCAGGCCGTTGATGAGGCCCACCGGGCCCGCCAGCGGCTTGCCCAGGATGGCCGGCCCGCTCCCGATGGTGGTGTGCATGTCCTCGACGACGTCGGTCACACGCTGGGTGGCGTCGGTGGCCAGCTTGCTCGCGCCGCGCAGATCATCGACGAGATTGCGGGTGTTCTTGGGCATCTGTCGAGTCTATCCTGCCACCGGACGAACGGGAGGCCCACGAAGTCCAGACCCGAGAGCAGTAACGACTCTCGAGCGAACTGCTCGAGGTGCAGGCGCGGTGCTGACGCTGCCGCCCTCGGTGAGGATCTACAGTTGCAGCAGGGGCGCCCCGGTTCAACACCACATCGTGCCGTCTTCGGGTTCCCGGGCGACCTCCGGACGCAGCGCCTCGTGAAGCTGCGCCTCGAGGCCATTGCGCAGCCCCAACAGTGCAGCCTGTAGGCACATCACACCATGCTGTCTGCGCTGCCAGGCCGCCCGTCTGCGGTGGTGGTGGCGGGGCGGCATGCGTGACCGCTTAAGCCAAGGGACCAGTCGGGCCGAGGGGTAATATCTGGCATAGAAGGGGGAGAAGAAGCGGGTCATGCCTCCGCCTCATATGGGTTGTCGTGTCAACATCAAACCCTAAGGAAAAGGCATGGCCCACGTCCCGTTATCGCTATCGAGCAGACCCTGCAGGAGTTCGTTCCCGCGAAGGAGATCCGCGCCAAGGCCCTGGAGCTCGGAGTTGTTCGGCGACTCCGGAAAGTCGACGCCTCTGTCCTCGCTCTCACCATCATCCTGTTCGTGTCGACGCGAGATGGACGCAGTGTGGCCAGTCTTCGTCGGGCCTTCGCTCTTCACGCAGGGGGTCCTGTTGAGCCGGTCATCCTTCGCCGCTCGGTTCAGCTGCAGTCTGGAGGCTCTCCTCGACTGGCTACTCAACCGAATCATCAAAAAAACCAGGAAGGACGTGGTTCCTGTACGGCAGGCCGTCGGTGGGTTCGATGACATCATCGCGGTGGACAGCAGCGTCGCCAAGGTCGCGGACGCCCTCCGATCCGTCTGGAAGGGTACCCGCGAGAACTCGGCCGCGGCGGCATTGAAGATCCACACCTTCAACCGAGCGCTGACGGGAGAGCTGCTGCGCTACAGGCTGACTGCGGAGACGGTGACAGCCGAGGCTTCGGAGTGGGGCCCTGGATCAGGAACTGCCTAATGCTCATGGATATGGGCTACTCCTCGCCCAGCCTCTGGAGACGGGTAGAGAGCCACGGTGGGTTCTTCATCACGCGCCTGCCCGCGGATCGAGATCCTGTGATCACCTCGGAGAACCGCCGACATCGTGGTCGAGCGAGGAAGTTGACCGGACAGAACCTCCGGGAGGCTCTTCGCGGCTGCAAGAGGACGGTCGTTGATGTCAACTGCCGTTTCCGAGCGAGAGTCAGAGGTTACAAGGGGAAGAAGGGCAGGTATCGGGAGGTCGAGTTCCGCGTGGTGGCCATGCTGGACAAGAAGACCGAGGAGTACCACCTGTACGTCACCAACGTCCCCGTCGCGCGACTGGGCGGAGAGCAGGTGGGCGCCATGTACGCCCTTCGCTGGGAAGTGGAGCTGTTCTACAAGGCCCCCAAGTCGGGCTGCGCCCTGACCGAGCTTCCCACCGCCAACGAAGTGGTCGTGCGGATCATGGTCAAGGCTGCCTTGATCAGGACGGCGCTGGCCATGATCGCCAAGCGGAGGCTCGAGGAGGCTCTCCCCGAGAGCATCCGCATCAACCCGCTGGCGTGGATGAAGATCTGGAACGAGATTGGCTCCGTGCTCCTCCGAGATCTGCTGCGGACCACCTGGTCACCGATTGCACCGGATGTGACCTGGGCTCGACTGTTGGATGACCCCAACCCAGGACGGGCGGTGCTACGTCAGATTGTTTCCAGCGGAGATGGACACCGCCTCGAATGCTGGTTTTTTGCCTAACCGGTCACGTATGCGGTACCACGCGGCCACCCGGAAGCCTGATCCTCACCGGGCGAGGGCCGAGGTTGTCGACGCGTCGGGTCTCTCCGGCCTCGCGGAGCCGCTCCCGAGCCTCTTCGTTGGCACGTCGCCGGCCAGCCTGGTCGGCGTGACACATCACCAGCACCGCCTGGATGATGTCGTCTGCCAACGCCGCACCCAGGTCGGTGGCCTCTCGTTCGAGCGCGACGAACTCCGATGGACTCCCCGGTATGGTGCGAAGAAGACCGGCGATCCCGTTTTCGTGGCGGGAGAACTGCTCACCGAGCGTGCGGAGGATTGTGGAACGGGTGAAGGTAGGAGTGGGAGCAGCCATCGGTCGAAGGTTCTCTGTTTTAGTAGATAGAACCTTGATCACCGGCTACTCCTTCGCCGTCAAGTCCCCAGCCCGAAAGCGACGCATCGTCCACCCTTTCAGCCATCACGCCCGCCACGTCGTGGACGCCGAGGGCAGGCCCATCCCCGACGCCAACGTGCGTGCGGGCCGACACGCGGACATCACCCAGAGTGGAGGGAGCTGGGGCGTGCACTGCAGGCGCAAGAGCTGCCGCGTGGTGATCAAAGCCCGAGGCTACCGTACGGTCCGGATCAGGGTCGAGGTGCCCGAGATTGGCGAGGCTCCTTTCCACGCGTTGGTCATGGAGCGCCGCTGATGGCAGTTCGGTCGCAACTGACCACGGCGAAGCGCCAGGGGGGGGTGAGCAGATGGAGTTGGTCCGCATTCGCGGACTCCCTACGACTCCCAGCGACGTCGAGCACAAGACCAAGGACGTGGACGCGCGTATCTCGAGTTTAGCCAGATGGTGGTACCTTCGGTCCGCGCGGTCATCCTGGGTAGTCCTGACCTCATCTTGCCGAGTGGCCTACGGACGAAAGCCGTCTTCTGGCGGCGATTGAAGACCTGGACCGCGGAAGACAGGTCGCCGGGACCAGAGGTCCAGATCCACCTGGTTGTTTGCTCGAGAAACTGACATTCCGCTGTACCGGCGAGACCCCATCGTATTCGATTTCTCCCCTTGTACAACTTGTGCCCGGATAGCTGCGTTCACTCCCTGTCAGGGGTTCACGTCACCGTCGATCTCCACCTGGACCGTGTCGAACACCGGGTCGTTGTTCTCGATGAACAGGACATCGAACATGGAGCCGCAGCAGCTGGTGCCCTCGAACAGGATGGTCACCTGGGCGTTCTCGCCGGCGGGGATCTGGTCCCGCGAAAGGTCCTGCACACTGAACAGCCAGTCCGAGGACTCCCAGTGGAAGGAGTCGATGACCAGCGTCGCACCGCCGACGTTCTCGATGAAGAAGTCGCAGGTAGTGCTGTCACCGTAGTCCACGGTGCCACAGTCCACGCCACCGGGTACCGAGATCGTCGGGTTGGGGTTGGTGTCGGTATCGGCGTCGGTGTCGGCATCCGCGTCGGTATCACCGTCTGTGTCACTGTCAGTGTCGGCGTCGGCTTCGCTGGTGTCCTTGGGCTCGTCCGGCTCGCCGCAGGCGGTGGCCAGAAGCGGGAGCGCGCAGAGCAGCGAAGCGAGGAGTAAGGAACGCATGGCGGGGGCCTCCCGGGGAACGGCCATGAGTTATCTCCTATGTATCCACTCTGCGAACAGTGATGCTCGCGGCCCATACTTCGTGTGGCGTCCAACGCCGCCAACAGGCCACGGCAAAAATGGGGACACACCGAGGACACACCGAGTCCAGACTACAGCCCACTACAGCTGACTGCACAGCATGGAGCCAAGCCCCTTACCGACGAACCTGCTCTTTCGCGCCGCTGGGTACCGAATGCAACTTCGAGGGGGTTGGGGAGCAGTAGAAGTCAAGATGAACGGCGATCACACGACGACCAGCTAGCGCTGCACGGGTCCCGGCGTGTTCACCCCTCCCCGTTTGTACTACTCATCCCCAAAGCGCGGTGTCATCGCGGACATCCTGTTCGCGACATCGAGCACCTACCATCGCCCCTGGACGTTCAGGAAGTTGACGGTCAATGGCGCCGGCGCGAGTGGTCCCCAGCCTTCCAGTCGGGCAGTGTCCAGGTCGCCCGCCGACTGATCTTCCGGGATGCCGGTGGCCGCCACGAGGTACATCCCGGCCACCCCCGTGCCTACGTTGATGGCCATGTGGGTGACCCACACAACCGTGGTGTTCTTGGTCTTCTGGCCCAGGGCGGCCAGGGGGAGGGTGACGCCCAGCAGAGGGAGGATGTCCCAGTACTTGAACCCATGGGCTGGAGCCCAGAGCAGCCCCTGTACCACCCAGGCCCAGCTGCCCAGACCCAATTCCATGCGGGGCAGCACCAGCCCACGCCAGTAGAGTTCTTCGGCGGTGACCGAGAACGCATTGCCCAACGAGAGCGCGATGGCGGGGGCCCAGTTTCCCTTCACCCGGTCGGAGCCGTAGATGCGGAGCAGGTTTTCCTGGACGTCTCCCTCTGGGTAGGGGCCGAGTGCTTGGTCGTAAAATGAGGGGATCGGGTAGGTGATCCTATCGTTCAGTTTGGACAGGCCCATGTTGGCCGCGAAGCCCACGCCCGTGGCCAGCAAGGCCCACCCCCAGTCCGTGGCCTTCGGCTTGTGGAACCGCATCCGCTGACCGAACTCCCTCCAGGTCACCCCCTCGCGCTTCATGTCGGCTACGAGCAGGCCCATCATCGGGCCGTACCCCAGCGTGAGCGAGCTAAGCTGGTTGTAGTGAGGGGGCAGGCCGGCTTTGTCGAGGCCGTAGTAGGAGGGCCAGTAGATGGCGGCCTCGGTGGCCACCGAGAACCCACCGTAGGCCAGTGAGCCGCCCAGCCCCAGGGGCTCGAGAACTGGAGCGGTCGGCTGGTGCACGGGGGCATCGTCGGCGATGACGGGCGCGCAGAACAGAGAGACGAGCAAGATGAACATACCGAGGGGGTAACCGGACATCCCTCGCGCTTCCTTGCTCATTCGCGACTTCTGACTACCCGAACACGACATGGAGGCTTCCGTACACCCCGACCTCGTCCCGTCGCTTTTCGAGGTCCTGCAACGCCTCGAGATCGACGGAGGGCGGCTGTGGGTATCCGCCGGGCTACCCCGCCTGCCGGGCTGGCTCCCGTCCTGGGCCGCGGCCTTCCGGATCGACGAGGATCCGAGCTGGACCGTCCGCCTGTCCTCGTCTGCCGCCTTCGTGCGTGCGTTCGAGCGGTGGACCGGGACAACCCCTGGAGCGTGGCGCAGGCGTGCTCGTCGGACCCATCGCTGATCCGACGGAACGAGCGTCAGGTGACCATCCGTTCCCCCCCCCGATCCCCCCGGGGCGCGATTAGAGAGACCGCCCATCATCGCCTGGAGATCAGGCGCCAAGGCCGTAGATGTCGGCCCGTTAGTTGTCTTCCCACAAACCGCCAGCGGCCCAGTCGGATTCACCGGTGGCTGTCACTGACTCGCCCCCCGAGACGCTGCTGACAGTTCCGCTGGCCATGTTGCCGTAGCCCCCCGAGACGCTGCTGTAGAGGCCGCTGGCCGTGTTGTCGATGCCCCCCGAGATGCTGCTGTAGTCGCCGCTGGCCTCTCCTCCGGAGCCCCCCGAGACGCTGCTGTAGTCGCCGCTGGATTCATTCTGGACGCCGAAGGCCACCGCGGCTGCGCCACTCACCGTGTTTTCGTACCCACCGATCACCCCACCCCATGAACTGTAGCTGTGGACCATGCCCACCACCAGGTTGTGCGAGCCGGTCCTGTCCTTGGGGGTGAAGCTGTCGTCCTCGTTGTAGCCAACGAACAGATTGCCCACGCCGTTGACGGTGGCATCCGTGCTGCCCGCACCGGACTGGATGTAGACGTTGGCGCCGTCGAACACGACGCTGTCGGTGCTGGGGTCGACGCTGAGGTAGTCGGCGAGATCGACGAGCGTGGCATCGACGGAGTCGGTGCTGTAGCCCTGGCTGACCACCCACGTCTCGGTGGCGTAGCCCGCCAGGTCGGCTGCCTGCAGGTAGTCGGCCTCGATGGCGGTGACCCGGGTGTCCACGCCATCCAGGTCCACGTCCAGGGCGTAGGCGGAAAGGTCCGCGCCAGCGACGGCGCTGTCCACGTAGGTCTCGGTCGCGTAGCCACTGAGGTCTCCGGCCTCGAGGTAGGTGCCCTCGACGCTGAAGACGCGGGCGTCCAGGGCAGACAGCTCGGAGCCCAGCGCATAGTCAGCCTCGATGGTGGTGACCCGGGTGTCCACGCCGTCCAGGTCCACGACCAAGGCGGTCAGAACCGTCGTGATGCCCCCTGCCACGATGCGCGTGGCCAAGGGGCTCGAGCAGGCTGCTGCCCGCGCACCTCCGGGTCAGGAGTCCGAGAGCGTGCGCGAACCCATCACCGTGGGCGCCTGAAGAGAACAGCAGCACCACGGCCCATCATCGAGTTTGGAAGCAGCTGCCGACGTGGCGGGCGGCCGAGCTGCGCCTCGCGCCGTTCGGCGCTGGCATGGGCCGTCCCAGGAGGCGTTCTCCCCCTCCTCGACACGCTCCTTGACGTTCAGCACGCCGGGCTGGCAGGCTGTCTGTACACGTGGGTTCCCTCGTGTACAGCCCGTGGGCTGTTCATCCTTCCTATCCCCACATCAGCGCGCGATTCATTCGTTGGTAACTGCGGTTGACTGAAACTGAACGGGTAGGATGACCAGGCCGCCTTCACGGTCCTTGACCGTGGCCTGTACGGTTCGGCCCGGCTTGACCTTGGAGTCGCCACCCCAGGGTCGGCCCTGCTGGTACACCTCGGGCATGCGCTCTGTTCTCGGCGCGTGTCTTGACCATCAAACGGCCCAGCAGGCAGACTGCATGTACAGGCGGCACCCGCTCGTACGAGCTATCCCCACAGGACGGGGTCACCACAATCAACTGCGACCAGCTCTCCGTCACGCAGCTGCGCCGGGCCAGTCTGACTGCGTTAAGCTGTAGATGCAGGCGCTATATCAGCCAAGTAGATCACTGGTGCGGAGCGCAGGAACATCAAACGTATACACCCTGGGCTCCTGGCCAGAGGGGGGGGGGGCGGGCTCGTCAACGAGGGACCAGAACCGGCTATCGTCGAACTCCGAAGGCTCGTAGATGGCCTCGAGCTGGGCAGCGGCGACCAGTTGGGTACCTTCCACTGGACCAAAGGTCTCCGCACAGTGCGGTGCGACGCTGTTGGCGCTGATGACCACGCTGGACAGGGCCGTAGTGGGAGTCCAGGTTTCCAATAGCTCTACCTCATGGTCAAAGACCTGCGCCCTCAATGCCCGAACCGCCTTAGTGGCCTCGATGTCCCACGGCAAATGATGTCCAGATGGTGTGTGGATACGGGCCAGCACACGGGCACGCACCCATCCCACCACAACAGGCCCACCACAGGCGAGCAGGAATAGGACAACCCATCGAATGACGGTGCTGTCTATGACCTGTGGAGGCAGCGCCAAATGTGCAAGCAAGCCCACCGTCAGAAACACCACAAGCAAGAGCCCCTGATTGGGCGTCAGAATTTGGTCGTGGCGTCGCTCGCACTCCGCGCATCGGGGGACGAAGGCACGACCGTAGACGCAGGCATGTTCCTGGGCGGTGGCCTTGATGTACGACGCGAGCACACGCTTTCCCTCAATGACCGCTGCAGACGCGGGAGGCGGCGCTACACATCCACAGAAATGACAAGGATCCGAGCGCTCAATGGTCCCACGGAACAAGACATAGCCTAAACGAAGATTCGCCATTTATCCCTCATAACTGACCACTGTCAGGGTGTCCGGCTGGCTGCTGAAAACCGCTGAAGCAGTCAGCCACATGATCCTGCGTCACACGTTCGGCTTGTCCACGAGCTCGAAGACCAGGCACCGCTTGCCTCGCATTATGCGCTTGTCGGTGAGCCTCCTGCACGCCTCCTCTACCAAGGGCATGAACTGACGGTCCCTGGGCTGGCGCCAGATGCGGACGGTCTCGGTGGAGTGTGTCCGGACGCGCTGCCCCGGCAGGGTGAGGACGGCGCGGATCAGGGTGTCGAGCTGGGCCTTCTTGCCGCCGAGGTAGTGGGCCATGAAGTAGGCGCACAGGTTCATGAAGGTCAGTTTGAACGCTGTCATCACCTGGTCGAGCTCGACGTCGATGGTGAAGACGCGGGTCTGGCGCGACCGGCGCTCGAGCCGCGTCTCGGCTCGCTTGATGACGTCCTGTGCGACCTCGGCCTTGGTGATGAGCTGGCGGTGCTCTTCAGCCAGGTCGTCGCCAGCCTCCTTCATTGCAGGCAGCGTGTCCTGGTAGACGCGGCTGGCCTCGTAGTGGTCTTCGAAGTGTCGGTTCTCAGTGTCGCGTGTCGCCACGGCACGGTCGTTGTCATCGTGGATCTCGGTCAGCCGGGTCTCGACGCTGGCGACGGTTTCGGCGTTCAGGCGTCGCCTGTCAGCCACCAGCTCCGCCTGCTCGGTGGCCTCGTCGAGGATGGTCTGCTGCCGTCCGATGCGAGCCCGCAGCTTCTCGGTCTCGTCTACCACGGCGATGTTGGTCACCAGCCGGCTTTGGTGCATGGCTCCAGTTGACCTCGATGTCGAGCTCAGGGATGGTGCAGCCTCAGCCCCAGCACTAGCACCAGCCAGGAGGGCCGAAGATGGCCGCCAAGACGAAGAGCAAGGTCAACCTGAAGTCCTACAGACCGTGTACAGACGAAGTACCGCGTGCAGAACTGGGCGGCCTACGAGCAGTCTCTGCGATGTCGAGGTGACCTCACCGTCTGGTTCGACGAGGGCGCAATCGGAGCGTGGAATGCGTCCTCCACCGGGCTCCCCGGCGGACAAAGGCGCTACTCAATCCGGTGTGGAGCACCTGGCGATCATGACGGCATTGACCCTGCGCACGGTGTACCACCTCGCGCTCCGCCAGACCGAAGGCTTCGTCGCCTCGCTGATCGGGTTGATGGGCCTCGAGCTGAGGACACCGACCCGGTCCGGATGGACCACACGACGCTATCCCGGCGCAGCGGCACCCTGGAGGTGCCGAAGTTCGTCGGCCGGCACGATGGTCCGGTCCATCTGGTCATCGACTCCACCGGCCTGAAGATCGTGGGGGACGGCGAGTGGCACGCCTACAAGCACCGTAGTTCCAACAAGCGGCGGAGCTGGCGAAAGCTCCACCTCGCCGTGCGCGATGGCGGCTTCATCGAGGCGTCCGTGCTCACCGACAGCGGGGCGGACGACTCGACAGTGGGCGAGGTTCTTCTGGAGAAGATCGTCGTGCCCGTAGCCTCCTTCAGGGGCGATGGAGCCTACGACTCGCGCGCGTTCTACGCTGCCTTGGGCAGAGCCGGGACGCCAGACATCGATATCGTCATTCCTCCGCGACGAAAGGCGTCGCCCTCTCGGCCAGCCGAAGGAACCTGGCAGCAGCGCAACGAGGCGATCGGCAGGATCGAGCAGGTGGGCAGGCGTCAGTGGAGAAAGGAGTCCGGCGCTCACCAGCAAGCTCGGGGTCCGTCCAGACCGGCCGGCACGGGATGTTCCGCTACAAACGGATCGTTGGCGACCGCCTGCGAGCACGAACCTTCGAGAGGCAGAAGAGGGAGGCGATGCTCGGCGTGAACATCGTCAACAGGATGACCGCCCTCGGCATGCCGGAGTCGCAGGCGATCAGAACCTGAGGAAGCACAGCCAGCCAACAGTCATCGCAGTGGCATCACCAACGTTGCCATCAACACGACCGCCACGATGCGCGTCGTGAAAGGCCCCGAGCGAGCAGCGGCCGGAGGCCTACACCCCCGATGTCTTGCCGCAGGGCCTGGGTGTCGGCCACCCAGTTGCCCACGTTTTAGTGACCGAGGGCGCCGAGCCCGCCCAGGGGATTGATTCTTGACGGCCTTGTCGTTCTCGGGGCAGACCACCTGTACAGGCGGGCCCCCGTTTGCTCGGGCCTGCTACCAAAAAGGGCCGCACGAGGGACTCGTGCCTTGGCCGTCACAACAAGTGAGGACCGGAGATCGACGGCCTGACCGTGAAGATCGCCAACGAAACGCTCCGGTGAGGCATTAGGTCCAGCACCCACATCGCTCCCAATCCAGTCCGCATCGGGAACATCGATGACGCTCGTTGTTCACTGCTGCTCCAGCCTTGCGGGCCTCGACCACCCGCTCTCGGAGCTTGGGTCGCACGGCATCCAGGCATGGATGGGGACAGTCGGCGAGCAGCTCCGGCTCTCCCAAGGTGTCCACCAGGGCCTGGAGTCCTGCGTCGGGGTGGAGCTTGTCCAGGGCAACCAGGGCCTGGAAGGCCGACTCGGACACCAGAGGAGAAGGATCGGGCAGCAGGACAATGAGAGGCTGCACGGCCGTGGGGTCTCCCAGCTCACCCAAGGCCCCGGCCGCGTCGCGCCGGACCATGGCGACCGGATCCGACAGCGTGGCGATCAGCCGCTCCAGCGCTCCCGGCTGACCTAGTCTACCCAGCGCTGCTGCGGCATAGCGCCGGACGGTCTCATCCTGGTCTGCCAGTAGCGCCAGCAACGGGGACAGGGCATCCGAGTGGCCGAGCAGGCCCAGCGCGGTGGCCGCGGCACGGCGAATCTGCGCGTCTGGATCGTCGAGCAGCG